>LNFM01010660.1_pt1 | contig 12835 bp, 8 predicted proteins | sample 596031 | NCBI WGS metagenome assembly LNFM01 (sample SAMN04254537, study PRJNA301005) | activated carbon metagenome | isolation source: dual media filters at the Ann Arbor, Michigan drinking water treatment plant | place: USA: Ann Arbor
CTGGTCGAAGCCCTGATCGATCGCCACGGTACGGGCCGGGTGATGATCCGCAATCGCCGCGCCGCGGTCGGCGGCTTTCCCGAGCGCATCCCCCATATCGAGCGTCTCGCCGACAGCGGCGAAGACCCTGCCCTGCCCGGTCGACTGCGCGCCGAAGCCCTGGCCGATGTCGGCGCCCACGGCCACCACGAGCCGGAGCACGACTACACCCGCGATCCGCGCTTCGAATGGCTGCTGCAGCGGCTGGAGTCGCTGGCCCCGGCCAAGGTGCTGCTGCTGTGTCGCTCGCGCTCCAAGGTGCAGGCCCTCGACGAAGCCCTGCGCCTGCGCTCCGGCCTGCCGGTGGCGCGCTTCCATGAGGACATGAACCTGCTGCAGCGCGACCGCGCCGCCGCCTACTTCGCGGATCCGGAAGGCGCACGGCTGCTGATCGCCTCGGAGGTCGGCGCCGAAGGCCGCAATTTCCAGTTCGCCCAGCACCTGATCCTGTGGGACCTGCCGCTGGACCCCGACATGCTGGAGCAGCGCATCGGCCGCCTCGACCGCATCGGCCAGAAGGGCGCCGTGCAGCTCCACGCCTGTGCCGTCGAGGGCAGCCCGCAGGACCTGCTGCTGCGCTGGTACGACGAAGGCCTCGACGCCTTCCGCCAGGTCTGTGCCGATGGCCGCGAGCTGCTGCGCCGCTTCGGGCCGCTGCTGCTCAACCTGTTCGAGACGCCCAGCGACAACGGCGTCGAGTCCCTGATCGCCGAGACCCGCACGGTGCATGCGGAGCTGTCCGACAAGGTGCACCGCGGCCGCGACCGCCTGCTGGAACTCTCCAGCCAGCGCGCCGCCGGCGACGGCCGCCTGCTGCAGGCGCTGAAGCTCGACGACATCGCCGCCACCATCGAGGACTACCCGCTGCGCCTGCTGGAGCAGTTCGGCATCCACAACGAGCCGCAGGGCCACGAGATCGTTCTGCTCGACCCCGAGTACGTCACCCTCGATGCCTTTGAGGAGCTGAAGGGCGGCGCCCGCCAGGCGACCTTCTCGCGCGCTCGCGCCCTGGCCCGCGACGACCTGCTCTACCTGCGCGCCGACCATCCGATGCTGCTCAACGCGGAGGAACTGCTGCTGTCGTCCGAGACCGGAAATGCAGCAGCGCTCGTTGACGACAGCCTGCCGCCGCGCAGCCTGCTGCTGGAAGCCGTCTACGTGTTGGAGTGCGTGGCCGAGGCCGACCTGCACGTCGACCGCTTCCTGCCGCCGCTGCCGCTGACCGTGGTGGTTGACACCCGTCTGCAGCCGCGCATGGACTACATCCCCGGCGCACGCGCGCAGCGCGGCGGCGGCGATCGCCCGGTCGATCTGTCGCGCCAGCGCAAGCTGCTGACCACCCTGCTGCCGCCGATGTTGGGCGCGGCCGAGAAGCTGGCGAAGACGCAGGCCGAGCAGCGCATCGAGACGGCTCTCGGCCAAGCCGAAGAGCTGCTCGGCGCCGAACTCGCGCGCTTGAAGCGACTGGCGAGGATCAATCCGGCGGTGCGTCCGGAGGAGGTCGAAGCGCTGGAGCGCGAGCACGCTGAACTTCTGACCGCCCTGCCGCAGGCGCGACCGCGGCTTGATGCCCTGCGGCTGGTGCTCAGCCCCGACGTGGTCTCGCTGCGGCCGGGCTGAGTGCGAACCGGTGCGCCTTTCGGCCCCGCGAGTTTCCAGACTTGCGGGGCTTTGTCACAAACTGTCTCGCACAGACCCCTTGCGTCACTGAATCACAAATTGTGACAATCCGCGTCACAGTCGCGTTTCATGGGGTCGGGTCATGAGTGGAGTCGGATTGTTCAAGCGCCTCTTCGGCAACGAGGACAAGGTCGTCGAGCGCCGCGTCCGTCCGCGCCAGCAGGCCCGCCCTGACACGCGTTTCCTGATCATCGATGACAGCCCCACGATCGTCACCGTGTTGCGGCGCATGCTGCAGCAGAACGGCTTCGCGACGCGCGAAGCGTATGACGCCGAGCGCGGCATCGAGATCGCCGAAGCCGAGCGTCCGCACCTGATCTTCCTCGACATCGTGCTGCCCGGCATGAGCGGCTTCGAGGCGCTGCGCCATCTGCGCCGCTCCGAGGCTACGCGCGGGATCCCGATCATCATGATCAGCGGCAACGAGCAGGCCACCGAGCAGTTCTACCTGCAGCGCATCGGCGCCGATGACTTCATGAAGAAGCCCTTCTCGCGCGACGAGGTGTTCTCGCGCATCGGTCGCCTGCTGGGCCCTGACCTGCTGCCACACCGCCCGCAGCCGCTGCGCGGCGATGCGGGCTTTGGCCTTCGCGCGGCGGTCTGAAGCGCGGCGTTTCGTCCGAGCGCACACTGATGCATCGCGAAAGGCGGGCCGCAGGGCCCGCCTTTCGTTTGTCCGGCTGACGCGAAGCGCTACTGCAGGCGACCCGCGCCCGCTGCAGCAGGAATGCGCGTCCCCAGGCTCACCGGATCCGGCTCGACCTCGAAGGCATAGGGCGGCTGCCAGCTGCCCGCAGGCAGGCCGCTGCAGCCGGCGAGATAGGCGTCCACCTGCAGCGGCACCACGGCGCTGGCGTGATCGCTCTGGAACCAGAGGTTCTCGCCGCGGAAGCCGGTGGCGCTGCCGTGGTGATGCACGAGCTTGCCGCAGATCTCGTTGCTGGCATTGATCTTCAGGCCCAGCACGTGGAAGAAGTTGCCCTGCGCCAGCACATCGCCTTCGTAGGCCACGGCGATGCCGCTGCCCCACTTGCGGTTGGGCACCGAAGCGATGCTGCCCGAGAAGAAGTTGTTGTAGACATGCACGCGGCCGTAGCGCACCCGCGGCATGCGGCCCTGGTTGTATTCCCAGTGGTTGCCGACAAAGCTGACTTTCAGTCGACCGGCATCGCTCCAGCGCCGGCTGCTGTCGGAGTTGCCAATCAGATTGGTCTTGTCGCTCGAGTGGAAACGGCTGTTGCTGATGGTGACGTAGCTGGAACCGCGCACCACATCAAGCGCGCCGTCGCGGCGTGTCGCGGTGTAGACGCCGTCGTACTGGCCCGGACCGATGGTGACGTGGTCGATCCAGACCTGCTGCGCCCAGGCCAGCACGATGCCGTCGTACTCGGCATCGGCCGAACCCGGATTCACGTCCCAGGGGGTTTCGATCTCGAGGTTGCGGAGGATCACGTTGCGGGTCCAGCCCGGATACTCCTCGGGATCGCGCCCCGCGTTGACCCAAGCCTGATAGTTGGTCTGCGGGGTGGGATTCGCGGGCGAGAACGGATGCAGCGGCGAGAACTCGCGGCCCACCGAGATCTGCGTGCCGGCGAATCGCGCCGGCCGCCCCTGCGCGTCGTTGATGCCCACGAGCGTGGTGTTGGAGGGAATCACCACGGTACCGCCGGCGGACTGGTCCGCCTGGCTGGTGTATTCCTCGTACACCCCGTGGGTGAAGCGGAAGTCGATCACCCCGAGCACGCGGATGATCTTCGGGCGATTGCCCGACTGCTGCAGGGCCGACAGCAGCTCTTCCTTGGTGCGCACGGTATGGATGTCTTCCGCCGCGGCCGCAGAGCCGCCCGTCACGCGCACGGCACCGTACTCGCTCCAGCCCATCCAGCCGAGCGCAGGTGCCGCCTGGCGCTCGAAGCTCAGCGCGCCGCCGGTCGGGTCCACAGGCAGGTTCTGGTAGTGATCGAGGTGCACGGGCACCGGCGGCACGGCCACGTACTGCAGGTTGCCGACCGGCGCCGAGTAGCTGCGCTGGCCCATGTTCAGCGGCATCGGCTCACCCACCGGCAGCAGGGCGGCATCGATGCGGGGGTCTTCATCCGCCTCGAAGCCGCTGGCGAACACCGCGACCGGCACGGGCGGTGGCTCGCTGGAGCTGGACGAGCTGGAGCTGCTGCTTGACGTCGAGCTGCTGCTGGAACTGGAACTGCTGCTGGAACTTGAGGACGATGAGCCCGGGAAACCCAGGCAAGCGTCGATCCTGCCTACGCCGGTATTCGCCAGCACATGCGGCTTGACCTCGGCCACCGGCAGCGCCGCGTAGGCATACGGCGGCGTGTAGCTCGTGGTCGACGCAATCTGTCCCCCGTTCTGCGCGGTGCCCGGCGTATTGCCCCAGGCACAGGGGTTGCTGTTGCAGTTGGTCGGCAGCGGCGTCCAGGTGATGTTCTCGAACAGGTTGTCGCCATTGGTGTCCCAGAAGCCGATCTGCTGGCTGTCCTGCGAGATCACCACGTTCTGCGAGTCCTCGAAGTGGTTGCCGTCGATGCGGATGCGCGCGCCCATGCGTGAGTTGATGCCCGAGGCGCGCACGTTCCGGTAGTAGTTGTTGAGCACATGGCCTTCGCCGAAGCGGAACAGCGGCAGGCGCGAGTTGACGTTCTCCCAGCGGTTGGCGATGAAGCTGATCGTGCGGTTGAAGCCGTCGGTATCGCTGGAACCCCAGAGCGAGGTCTTCCAGCTGTCGTGCAGGTAGTTGTAGCTCAGCGTCACGTTGGAGACGCTGCCCTTGCCGCTGACCAGTTCGTCGTAGAAGTCGATGTCGACGTCCAGCGAGTTGTAGAACTCGTTGTGGTCGATCCAGATGTTGCTGGCCGGGCCTTCCAGGCTGATCTGGTCCTTGTCGCCGATGTTGACGAAGCGCATGGTGATGTTGCGCACGATGATGTTGTTGGCGCGCCAGATCTTGATGCCGATGCCGTCGAACAGCGCGCCCGGCAGGCCGATGATCGAGACATTGTTCATGTCCTTGACATCGAACTTGCTGACCCCGCCGCTGTTGGCCGGTGTGATCACCCCATTGACGAAGATCGTCAGCGGCTGCGGATTGTTGACCTGGGCTGCCAGCGCGGCCACCAGCTCGACTCCGCTGCTGACGATCTCCTGGCGCCCGCCGGCACCGCCGGTCGTGCCATTGCCCAGCGAGGCAAAGCCCCGCACCGTGTTGGCCTGCGGACAAGTGAGCGTGCCCGGCGTGGGCGGCGTCGACGAGGAGCTGCTCGAGCTCGAACTGCTGCTCGAACTCGACGAGCTGCTGGAGGACGAGCTTGATGAAGAGCTCGATGAACTCGAAGGCGGCGGACAGGTCGCCGAACCGACGCTGCCGCGATCCAGCCGGACGTTGTCGACGATGGCCTCCTCGCCGCTCTCCACGCGCAGCACGAAGAAGGAGGTCGCGGTGCCGACCTGCGAGCTCACGCTGTAGACGGTGTTCGGCACCAGGTCGGCAAGCGCCTGGTTGAAGATGCGCGAGGCGGTGCCGTGGATGGAGTTCGCCGCACCGCTGGTGTTGTTGTCCACCTGGACCTGCAGGCGCTTCGTGCCATCGGAACCGCGGCGCCCGAGATAGCAGAACGAGACCGTGTAGGTCTGGCTCAGGTCGAAGATTCCGGTGGTGCTGGTATCGGTGCCGGTGGTGGCGGTGAAGGGCTGGCGATTGCCGATGCCAAACACAAGGCCCTCGATGCCGAGCGCGCCCTCCACCACGCGGGTGCGCGAGGTCGCGCTGCTGACGAACATCGGCGTAGCGGGCGTATCCGGCAGGCTGCGGTAAGCGGCTGTCAGCAGGGTGCTGGTGCTGGCGAGATCGAAGTCCTCGGCGAACTGGCTCTCGCCCGGCGCGCTGGAGCTTGACGAGCTCGACGAACTCGATTCGCTGGAGCTGCTCGAACTGCTCGAACTGCTGGACTCGCTGGAGCTGCTGGACTCGCTGGAGCTGCTGGACTCGCTGGAACTGCTGGACTCGCTGGAACTGCTGGAGCTGCTGGAGCTGCTGGAGCTGCTTGACGCGCCAGCGCAGCTGGCCAGCGTTGCCGACTGCGCATCACCGAGGCTGATCGTCAGGTTGTCGATGACCACGGTGGCGCCGCTCTCGGTGCGCAGGGCAACGAAGGAGTTGGCCGAGCCGAGTAACGAGGTCACGCTGACCACGCTGTTCGGCTGCAGCGTGGAGACGTCGAGGTTGAGTAGGCGCGAGGCGCCGCCGTGCGGCGAGTTGGCCTGGCCCGTGCTGTTGTTGTCGACGTAGACCTGGAACTTCTTGTCGACCAGCGGATCGGCCAGCACCGCCGAGCGCACACACATCGAGACGGTCCAGGTCGAACCCAGGCCGAAGATGCCGGTGAAGCCGCTGCCGGCAGAGGTGGTGACCGTTGGCGTGGTGTTGCCAACGCTCAAGCGCGCGCCGGTCAGCGCCACCGCACCGTCCACCACCGCCGCGGTACCGGCAAGGCGATGGAACATCTGCAATGGCGGCTCGATGCCGGGCAGGGCGCGGTAGTCCGGCGTGGTCAGCGAGGCCGTGGTGGCGGCGTCGAAGTCCTCGACGAAAGGAAGAGTGGCCTGGGCGAAGGCCAGCGCAGGCAGCAGGGTCGCAGCTGCGCACAGGGTCGCCAGCCGGCTCGGGTGAGTCCATCGAAACCGCATCGCACGCTCTCCGCATGGGGGCGAGCGCCGAACAGTTCCTGTTCCGTCGCCCCGGATGAGGGCAAGGCCACCGCGGCCTCGCCATGAGTCCGCCCCCACGGCGTCGCGCAATGGCGCACCCGGGGCCGGTCGGTGTCGCGGCGTGCGGAGTCGGTGCAGGACCGACCCTGGGACGCAGCCGCCGAGCGATGGACGCGACCCCACCTGCATGGATGGGGTCTCGGGGACGGCAGGCGTCAGGCCTGCCGAGCGCGCGGAAACACGCGCGGTTCATCTGCATCGCCGGTGCGCAGCGCACCCTCCCGCGGCGATGTGGCAACGATCGTCTGCAGGGATGCCACCGGTGTCAACGTGCACTGCAACATGTGCGATTCTTATGGCATCGGGTCTGGAGGGACAGTCATGCGGAACTTGAACGGTGCCGGGCTGGCGCAATCGCTGCGCGCCGCGCTGAATCGCAATGCCCTGCACGCTGTCGCCCTGCTGCTGGTCTGCCTGACCGCCACTCTGACCTTCGGCACCCGCTACTGGCAGCCGGAGTCACTGTTCTGGGACGAGAACTATCACGTCGCCTCGGCCCACAAGCAGCTGGCCGGGGTGATGTACATGGAGAACCACCCGCCGCTCGGCAAGATGCTGATCGCGCTGGGCGAATTCGCGGTCGGCGCCAATGCCGGACGCGAGACCACGGCCCTGCTGCACACCGACCATGTCAGCCAGGCGCAGCTGCCGCCGGGCTACAGCTTCAAGGGCGTGCGTCTGGCTTCGGTGCTGGGCCTGATCCTCTCTGTGCCCCTGCTCTACCTGCTGCTGTTCGAGGCGACCCGCAGCCGGGCCGTGGCCCTGTGCTTCGCCCTGCTGCTGCCGCTGGACAATGCCTGGGTCACGCACGGACGCGCGGCCATGCTCGAAGGCGTGCAGCTGCCCTTCGTGCTGCTCGCGCTATGGCTGTTCGCACGCAGCGTCCGCAGCGGCGCTGCAATCCGCCTGCATCACTACCTGCTGCTGGGCGCCAGCATCGGCCTGGCGCTCGCGGTCAAGCTCAATGCCGCGCCCCTGCTGCTGCTGCCGCCGGTACTGCTGGGGCAGGAACTGTGGCGCCAGCGCGGCAGCCTGAGCCTGCTGCATGCCGCGCTTCGTTCGGTGAGCACGGGCTCGACCACCATCGTCGGCGTCGGCGCTGTGTTCCTCGGCGTCTTCTGGCTGCAGATCGCGCTGTCGCCAACAGTGATCGAAGGTCGCACGTACAAGGCGTCGCCGGAGTACATCGCCGCGCTCCGGCAGGGCCAGTCCGCCGCGGCTTCGACCTTCATGCTCGGCCTGCGCGATCACCTGCGCTATATCGCCGAGTACTCCGACGGCGTGCCTCGCTTCGACGCCTGCAAACCGGGGGAGAACGGCAGTCCGGCCCTGCACTGGCCGCTGGGCGGCAAGACCATCAACTACCGCTGGGCCAAGGTCGATGTCGACGGCCAGACCAAGGTGGATTACACCTACCTGGTGACCAACCCGCTGGTCTGGCTGCCGGTGCTGGCGGGCATGCTGCTGTCCTTCGCGCTGCTGCTCGCGTGGGCCGTGTTCGGCCTGGTCCCGACCGACCGCCGCCTGCTCGGCTGGATCGCGTTGATGAGCGCGCTCTACCTCGGCTACATGGTTTCGATGCTGCAGGTGGAGCGCGTGATGTATCTCTACCATTACCTGCTGCCGCTGATCTTCGGGATCGTCAATCTCGCACTCGTGTTCGCCTACGTGTTCCGCGAATCCCTGGCGCGCGGCGACTGGCACCCGCGCATCAACCTGGCTGCCTATGCCGGCCTGGTGCTGGCGGGCTTTCTGTATTTCGCACCGCTGGGCTACGGCTGGCCGCTGGATGAGAACGCAGTCGAGCGCCGCGCCTGGCTGCAGGTGTGGAAGCTGGAGCCGGTGCGATGATGCGACTCGATCCCGCCAGCACCGCGCTGTCGGCGCTGCTGGCTGCGACGGCCCTGCTGATGGCCTGGCTGATGCGCTCGCCCGGCGTCGAGGCCCGCCTTCCGCTCACGATCGAGCGGAATTCCGTACCCATCGAGCAGTTGGATCAGGATCGCACGGTCTTCGAACGCCAGACCGTGTGGGTGGACCGCCTGGACCTTGCGCACGCGGGCCAGCTCCGTCATCCCGTGCTCGGTCGGATCGGGCCTTCGGAACAGTTCTTCGTCGATCTGCGCGTGCGGGTACAGGTGCCCGAGGCCCGCGTGCTGCATTTCGAGATCGAGAGCGACGACGGCTTCGCGCTGGAGCTCGACGAGCGCCGCGTCTGCGCCTACACCGGTCAGCGCGGCCTGTCCGCGCAGCGCTGCCGCGCCCTGCTCGAAGCCGGCGAGCATGCCCTGCATCTGAGCTACTTCCAGGCCGGAGGGCCTGCAGGCCTGCGCCTGCGCTACGGGCCCAGCGAGGACGGCCCCTGGGTCGTGCTGGGTGAACCGAGCCCCTGGCTGCAGGTGGTCACCGAGTCCAGATAGTGGCGCGATGCGCTGCTGCTGGAATCGACAGAGCGTCCCACGCTTGGCTGCCGATGCTCGCGTCTGCGCGCGCTGGCCGCACCCGATCGCGAGCCCGCGACTGCGCCGATGACAGGCTGCAGGTCTGTTCTCCGCGTGCAGGCCAGCAGGCGTCGGCCTAGCGGCTTCACGGGGCAAGGCGCCACTCGGCAGGGCCTCCTGCCAATTGCTGCGCCACGGCTTGCTCCCCCGCCCGTGGCCGTCCAGAATGACACCGGTAGTCATTCATGCGCAGCGCGCGGATCCGCAGCCGAACAGGCGGACTCGATGGGAACTGCGCCGCCATTCCAGGAGCGTTGACGATGAACAATCCCTTCAGCCTGCAGGGCCAGGTCGCCCTGGTCACCGGCGCAAACAAGGGCCTGGGCCAGGGCATTGCGCTGGCCTTGGCCGAAGCGGGCGCCGACATCGCCGCGGTCAGCAGCTCGAATGCCGACGACACCGCCAACAAGGTGCAGGCACTCGGCCGCCGCTTCGCCTTCGTGCAGGCGGATCTGACGTCGCTGGAGCCGATCCCGCGCATCGTCAGCGAAACCCTGGAGAAGCTGGGCCGCCTCGATGTGCTGGTGAACAATGCCGGCATGATCCGCCGCGCAGATGCGGTCGACTTCACCGAGGCCGACTGGGACGCGGTGATCGACCTCAATCTGAAGTCGGCCTTCTTCCTCTGCCAGGCGGCGGGCCGGCACTTCATCGCGCAAGGGCGCGGGAAGATCATCAACATCGCCTCGATGCTGAGCTTCCAGGGCGGCATCCGCGTGCCCTCCTACACCGCCAGCAAGTCCGGGCTGGCCGGCATCACCCGGCTGCTGGCGAACGAGTGGGCTGCGAAGGGCATCAACGTCAACGCCATCGCGCCGGGCTACATGGCCACCGACAACACGGCGCAGCTGCGCGCCGACGAGCAGCGCAACCGCGACATCCTGGCGCGCATTCCGGCCGGCCGCTGGGGCACTCCGCAGGATCTGGCCGGCGCGGCCGTGTTCCTGGCCTCGCGCGCCTCCGACTACGTACACGGCACCGTGCTGCCGGTCGACGGCGGCTGGCTGGCACGCTGAATCCTCGCCTCGACAACGATCACCCCTGTCCGTGCGCCTGTCGAACACTCCACCGCCGCAAGCCTTGCACTGGGCGCAGGCTTGCGTCGGGCGTGCCGACAGGCGCACCGACTTCCGTCACACCCGCGCCTTCGCGCGCAGCCTCACCCACAGGACATCGCCATGAAGATCGCGCTGATCACCGAGAACAGCCAGGCCGCCAAGAACGAGATCATCCACACCGCACTGAAGACCGTGGCCGAGCCGCTGGGCCACGCGGTGTTCAACTACGGCATGTACTCGGCCGAGGACAAGGCCTCGCTGACCTATGTCATGAACGGCCTGCTGGCGGGCATCCTGCTGAACTCGAAGGCCGCCGACTTCGTGGTCACCGGCTGCGGCACCGGCATGGGCTCGATGCTCGCCTGCAACGCCATGCCCGGCGTGTTCTGCGGGCTGGTGATCGACCCGACCGACGCCTTCCTGTTCGGCCAGATCAACGACGGCAACGCGATCTCGATGCCCTACGCGAAGGGCTTCGGCTGGGCCGCCGAGCTCAACCTGCAGGACTGCTACCGCAAGCTGTTCGACGGCGAGCGCGGCTTGGGCTACCCGAAGGAGCGCGCGGCGATCATGGCCAAGAACCGCGGCATCCTCGCGCAGGTCAAGGCGACCAGCTGCAAGGACATGCTCACCGTTCTGCGGGAGGTCGACCAGGACCTTCTGAAGTCGGCGATCGCCGGCGAGAAGTTTGCCGAGCTGTTCTTTACGAATTGCCAGGACGAGGCCATCGCGTCCTACCTGCGCGGCCTGCTGTAAGCGCCCCAGCTCTACGAGGGCCGCCGGTATGTCTGGACGTGTGGGTGAGCTTCGCCACCAGGGCACGCTCGCAGCCTGCGCGCGCAGCGGACGTGTGACAGCCCTCATCGCAGCGCTTTGCCTGATGCTGGCCAGTGCAATGGCCGCTCCGGCGCAGCGTGCCGCAACGCGAAGCGACTCCTATGTCGAACGCGAGTCGGACCTTGCGGTGGTGCAAGCCGGTCCGCACGAAGGGGAAGGCTTGACCACGGCCTTCCCCTTCTTCGAACAGGCCGAAGGCTTCGATCTCGTGTTCCGGAAGCGCGCCCTGCATCCCGGCGCCAGCATTGGTGAGCATCTGAACGACAAGGATGAGATCTACTACATCCTTTCCGGCCGCGGCGAGCTGATGCTCGACGGCCATTACCGTGAAGTCGGCGCAGGCGACGCCATCCTCACCCGGCGCGGCAGCCGACACGGGCTGCGCCAGAGGGGCGACGAGGATCTCGTGATCTTCGTCGTCTTCCAGCGGCCCGCCCAGCCCTAGACCCGCCACCCAGGCCGCCTTGATCTGCCGCCGGAGCGAAGCTTGACTCGGGCGTTTACAGGTGTAATCTGAAACCATCGATTACAGAGGTAAACGCCATGCAGATCAGTGAGGCGGAATCGGTGGTGATGGAGGTGCTCTGGGCGAGCAGCCCGCGCAGCGCCGAAGACGTGGTCGCAGCCCTGGCCGGAGAGCAGGACTGGCAAGAACCCACCATCAAGACGCTGCTGAATCGCCTGCTCAAGAAAGGAGCGATCAGCGCTGAACGCGAGGGCCGGCGCTACCTGTACGCACCAGTGTTGAAGCGCGAGGACTGGGTGCGCCAGCAGAGCAGCAGCCTGCTCGATCGCCTGTTCGGTGGCCGGCTCGCGCCCCTGGTCGCGCACTTCCAGGCCGAACAGGGCTTGAGCGACGAGGACCGTGCTGCGCTGCGCGCGCTGCTGGAGCGCAGCGAGCCCGCGTCGGACAAGAGGGCGCGGAAATGAACGTCGATGCCGAGCTTCTCGCTGCGCTCGCGAACGAGGCGCTGGAGCTGAGCCTCGCCACCAGCGCCGCCTGCCTCGTCGTGCTGCTTATCCGGCAGCCGGTGCGAAGACTGTTCGGTGCGCGCGTCGCCTACGCGCTGTGGTGGCTGCTGCCTGTGGCGATGCTCGCGGTGCTTCTGCCTGCGCCCGCTCACGCCCCCGCGGCGATCGAACTCGGTCGCGTCAGCGCTGGCGCCGGCCTCCCGCTGACTGTGCCTGCGGACACCGCCGCGATGTCGTTCGAGCTGGCCTGGCTATGGCCGGTGCTGACCGCGCTCTGGCTGGCTGGCTGCACCGGCGCACTCGCCCGAATGGCATTGCAGCAGCGACGCTTCCGCCGTGCGCTGGGCACGCTTGAACCGCTGCGGGACGACCTGTGGAGGGCCGCGGCCAAGGACGGGCTGCCGGCGGTGGTCGGACTGCGCGCGCGGATCGTGCTGCCCGCAGACTTCGAGTATCGCTACGCGCCGCAGCAGCAGGCTCTGGTGCTGGCCCACGAACGCGTGCATGTCCGTCGCGGCGACGTGTACTGCAACCTCGGCTTCGCCCTGCTCTGTGCCCTGCAGTGGTTCAACCCGCTGCTACGACTGGCCCAGCGCGCCTACCGCCTCGATCAGGAACTGGCCTGCGATGCCTGTGTGCTGGCCATGCACCCGCAGAGCCGGCGCAGCTACGGCGAAGCCCTGCTGGGCAGTTCCTCCGCATTTCCCGCGGCGCCATTGGGCTGTCCGGCCTTTGGCACGCATCCTCTGAAGGAGCGCATCACCATGTTGACTCGACCCTTGCCCTCATTGAACAGACGCCTCACCGGGCTCGCCCTGAGTATTGCCCTGGGCCTCGGATTCGCTGGCATCGCATGGTCGCAGCAGACACCTCGACCCACCGACGCCGAGCTCCTCGACATCCAGCTGGAACTCTCCATCGAAGGTGGCCCCGTCCAGACCCCGCGCGTCATCACGCCAGCAGGCC
>LNFM01018866.1_pt1 | contig 12834 bp, 12 predicted proteins | sample 596031 | NCBI WGS metagenome assembly LNFM01 (sample SAMN04254537, study PRJNA301005) | activated carbon metagenome | isolation source: dual media filters at the Ann Arbor, Michigan drinking water treatment plant | place: USA: Ann Arbor
TGCCCGTGTGCATGACGAACACATCCTCGGTGATCATCTGGCGGTAACCTGCCTTGGCGAGCCGCAAGCTGAAATCGAAATCCTCGAAATAGCCAAGCCCATAGGCGACATCCAGCCCGCCGAGTTCCCTCCATACATCCGCGCGTATCGCTATGCAGAAGAAATCGCTGCGATAGGTCGGCATCAGGTGACCGGTCGGGTGCTCGTGGATCCAGGCGCCGATCTCCAGCCACTCCTGCGCGGTGGCACCAGGCTTCCAGAGCCTTTGTCCGTTACCCGCTGAGTTGGTCACGGGTCCCAGCATCGCCACGTCGTCGGGAGCGCTCTTGACCACGCGCTTCAGTGCATCCAGCGCGCCCGCAGGGAACAGCGTATCGTTGTTCACCAGCAGCAACCACCGCCCGGTCGCCTGGGCCGCGCCCCAGTTCATCCCGCCGGCAAAACCCCGGTTGCTGTCACTGAGCAGGCATCGGGCGCGTGGGTGCTGCTCGCACCATGCTCTCGTTCGTGCTGCTGAATCGTCCGGTGAACCGTTATCCACCACCAGCAACTCAATATCCGGGTCATCCAGCCATGGCAGCAAAGACTCAAGACACGGTCTGGTCGTGAGCTCGAAATTCCGGAACCCCAGGACCACCAGAGACAAACACGGCGACTTCAAATTCATCTCACTCACCGCTGCATCGCCCACGCGATCAGCTGTCGGGTCGAAGCCGCCGTCGTATACGGACTCCCCCGCCCGCTGTCTGGCAGCCCTGGACCGCGCCAACGCTCATACAGCGCCTCAAGCTCCGTGGCCAGCGCCGGAGCCACAGCGCCGGGATCACTGTCACCCGCAACGAGCCCTGTCTCCACCGTCACATGTCCCTCGCCCCGGATCATCGCCGCCATCTGCGGGTTGCGGTGCACGATGGACAGGATGGGACGCTGCATCCACAGGTACTCGTAGAGCTTGGAGGGGATGTACTCCTCGCACAGCGGGTCCTCGCCGTGCAGCAGCAGCAGCACGTCCACGCCGCGCATGCGGTGCAGGATCTGGTCGCGGCCGGACAGGCCCGTGGCCGGGTCGGCTTCGATGCGGCCGAACTGGCGCACCTGCTCGCGTACCGGCGAGTGGGCCAGCAGCTCGGCTGCGGGCGCATCGATGGATCCACCGTAGATGTGCAACTCGGTCTGCGCCACCATGTCGGGACGGCGGGTCTTGAGCAGCTCCAGCGCCTTGATGAAGGGCACCATGCTGCGCGTGGCCGACAGCGAGCCGAAATGCCCGACCACGAACTTCGCTCCCGGCTTGTAGGGCGGCAAGGCGTCGAAGGGCTTGTCGATGCCGGGCAGCATCATCTTGCCCTTGTCGCCCAGCTGCGGATGGCGCGCGCGCGCGCTGGCCAGGGCCTGGTCGGTGAACCAGATGGCAATGTCGGCATCGGTGCAGATCTGGCGTTCGATGTCCGCCTGCTTCTTCTGATGCGGGGTGCGCGGCGTGGTGCCGGGCACGACCAGCGGATCGTGCACCTCGGCCAGCCAGGGCGTGCCGGTGGCGAACTTCAGGGCGCGCCCGGCGACGTGGGCGGCATAGGCACCACCCGTGGAGTAGATCAGGTCGAAGGGCTGCTGGCGCGCCAGCGCCCGGCCCTTGCGATAGGCCGTGAACCACCAGGACCAGGAGCTCTCCAGCGGGCGCAGCAGCTTCTCGACCACCATGCCCGGCACGAGCACGAGCGAGGCCAGCAGCATGAGCACGCGATAGACCACGCCTTTGCCGAAACGCTTGCGCAGCACATGGCGCAGGTCGAAACGCAAACCGGCAGGCCCGGCAGGCAAGAGGCGGTAGTGCTCCAGTTCCGGGTCCTGCTCGCCCGAGACGCCGCTGAGCACCACGACCTCGATGCCAGCGGCCTTGAGATGCGGCAGCTTGTCCGTGATGGTGTGGCTGGCCGCGCGGCCGTCCATATTGAAGGCGTGCGAAATGATGAGCCAGCGTTGCCGGTGGGTATCGGTCATAGGGAGCGGATGGAGAGGGCCTGCTGGTACAGGGCTTCGTATTCTAGCGCCGCCCTCTCCCAGGTATGGGCCTGCGCAAAGGCCAGTCCCTGCGCGCGCAGATGGTCGGCCAGGCCCGCGTCGTCGAGCACGGTGCGTATCAGGCGTGCGAGGTCCGCACTGTTGCGCGGATCGTGCAGCAGCAGGGCTTCCTGCCCGTCGTGCAGCTCGCGCGAGATGCCGCAATGCACCGGGCCGCTGACGACCACGGGCAGGCCATGCGCCATGGCTTCGAGCACCACCATGGCGTAGGTGTCTTCCAGCGTCGGATGCACCAGGCCATCGGCCGCACGATAGGCCGGACCCAAGTCGTCCAGCGAGCCCAGGAAGTGCACGCGGGACTCCAGGCCGAGTTCACGGACCAGCGCCACGTAGCGCGGCGCGGCCCCGGGCCTGCCGGCCACGGCCAGCTGCACTTCGTCCGGCAACTGCTTAAGCGCCGGCAGCAAGGCATCGAGGCCCTTGCGCTTGTAGTCATTGGCCACGAAGAGCAGCAGCGGGCGGTCCAGCGGCAGCTCCAGCATGCGCCGGGCCATGGTGCGCGTGACCTTGTCCTGCTGCAGCGCGGTGCCGGGCGTGATGACCGAGAGGCGTGTGCCGCAGTGCGGATAGGCCTGCACGCATTCCTGGCGCAGCATCTCCGAAGTGGCAACGATGCTGCGCCCGGGCCGGTGCGCAAAACGCGCACCTTCGAGCCAGACATAGGTGGCCAGGCGCGGGCTGGTCCAGATCCGCAGCCACTGCAGCCCACGTTTCCAACCACGCTGGCCGTGCAAGAGGTTGTAGCGCAGCGGCCGCACATGGATGGTCTGCACCTGGCCATGCCAGGTGTTCTCGTGCGAGTGCACCACATCAAAGCCTTGGCGCGTCTGCCACCAGCTCGACAGCGCAAAGACCAGCTGGTTGAGCCAGCGCGGCTTCTGCCCGGTGCTCGCCACGCGGTGGTAGTGGATGCCGGGCACGGGTTCGTTGCTCTCCTGGGAGTAGACGTGCACCTCGTGTCGCGCCGCCAGCTGCTCGGCGATGGCCACGGCATAGCTCTCGGCGCCGCCGCCCGTACGTGAGAAGTTGCGGTTGATGATGGCGATGCGCATGCGTCGGCGAACCCCGGATCAGAGCAGCACGATGTCGTACTGCTCCTGCCACATCGAGGCCTCGCTCTGCAGGGAGATGGGTTTGCCGATGAAGTCGCTCAAGCCCGCCAGGTGCTGGCTCTCCTCGTCGAGCAGCAGCTCGATGACCTGGGGCGCCGCCACCACGCGGAACTCGCGCGGATTGAACTGGCGCGCCTCGCGCAGGATCTCGCGCAGGATGTCGTAGGCCACGCTGCGCGCGGTCTTGACGATGCCCTTGCCCGCGCAGCTCGGGCAGGGTTCGCACAGCATGTGGGCCAGGGACTCGCGCGTGCGCTTGCGTGTCATCTCCAGCAGGCCCAGTTGCGAGAAGCCGCCCAGCATGGTCTTGACGCGATCCCGTGCGAGCTGCTTGCGGAACTCGGCCACCACGGCCTCGCGATGGTCCTCGCGCGTCATGTCGATGAAGTCGGCAATGATGATGCCGCCCAGGTTGCGCAGGCGCAGCTGGCGCGCGATGGCGCCGGCCGCCTCGAGGTTGGTCTTGAAGATGGTGTCGTCGAAGTTGCGCGCCCCGACGAAGCCGCCGGTGTTGACGTCGATCGTCGTCAGTGCCTCGGTCTGGTCCACGATGAGGTAGCCGCCGGACTTGAGCTCGACCCGCCGGCCCAGGGCCTTGGCGATCTCCTCGTCGACGCCGAAGAGATCGAAGATGGGTCGCTCGCCCTTGTAGTGCTGCAGCTTGGCCGCCGCCGTCGGCATGAACTCCATGCCGAAGGCCTTGAGCGCCTCGTACTGCTCGCGCGAATCGACCTTGATGGACACCGTGCGCTCGCTGACCAGGTCGCGCAGCACACGTTGCAGCAGGTTCAGGTCCAGGTGCAGCAGGGATTTGGGCGGCAGCCGCGTGGCGGCGTCCTTGATACGCGCCCAGGTCTTGCGCAGGTAGGCGATGTCGTCGGCCAGTTCGGCGTCGCTCGCGTCCTCGCCATTGGTGCGCAGGATGAACCCTCCGCCCCCGCCGCTGTCCTTGCTGCCCACCAGTTGCTGCAGGCGCCGGCGCAACTCGTCGCGCTCGGCCGGCGGGATCTTCTGCGACACGCCGATGTGCTCGTCCTGCGGCAGAAAGACCAGCAGGCGCCCCGCGATGCTGACCTGCGTGGACAGGCGCGCGCCCTTGGTGCCGATCGGGTCCTTGATGACCTGCACCATGAGCGACTGGCCCTCGAAGACCTGCTTTTCGATCGGCACCTGGGGTTGCGAGGCACGGGATGCACTCAGAGACTCACCTTCGGCCGGGGGATGCCAGACGTCGGCCACGTGCAGGAAGGCCGCACGCTCCAGTCCGATGTCGATGAAGGCCGACTGCATGCCCGGCAACACGCGCGAGACCTTGCCCAGATAGATATTGCCCACCAGGCCGCGCTCGCTGGCGCGTTCCACGTGCAGTTCCTGCACGGCGGCGTTCTCCACGATGGCCACGCGCGTTTCCTGCGGGGACCAGTTGACCAGGATGTCTTCTTGCATGGGCTGTTTTTCTAGATTTTGAAACCGTAAGCCCGCAGCAGCTCGGCTGTCTCGTACATGGGCAGGCCCATGATGCCCGAATAGCTGCCGGCGATGTGCGTAATGTACGCCGCCGCCCTGCCCTGTACCGCATAGGCACCGGCCTTGCCCATGGGTTCGCCGCTGGCCACATAGGCGGCGATCTGCGGCCGGCTCATGGCGGCAAAGGTCACGCGCGAATCGCTCAAAGCCTGCCGACGCCGGCGCGGCGTACCCACGGCCACGGCGGTCAGGACACGATGCGTGGTGCCGGCCAGTTCGCCGAGCATGCGTCGCGCATCGGCCGCATCGGCGGGCTTGCCATAGATCACCCGCCCCAGCGCCACCGTGGTATCCGAGCAGAGCACGGGCGCGGCCGGCAGGCCGCGGCGCTTGAGGCGCGCCAGCGCCGCGTCCAGCTTGAGCTGGGTCACGCGCTGCACATAGGCGGCCGGGGCCTCGCCCGGCTTCACGGTCTCCAGCGCCTCGGCGTCCTCGTCGGCATCGGGCAGCAGCAGCTCGTGGCGCACGCCCAGCTGCTCGAGCAGCTGGCGGAGCGAGGTAGATGAAGCCAGCGCCGCCGGGCCGCCCCAAGGCGATGATGGCCCCCTCGGGGGGCAGCGCATTACGCGCAGCGACAAGCGTGGGGGCCTTTTTATTCACGATGGTAGGGATGGTTGGCGTTGATGGACCAGGCGCGGTAGAGCTGCTCCACCAGCAGCACGCGCACCATGGCATGCGGCAGGGTCAGGTCCGAGAGACGGATGCGCTCGTGCGCGGCCTGACGGAACGCGGGCTCCAGCCCATCAGGACCACCGATGACCAGCGCCACATCGCTGCCGCCCAGCTGCCAGTCCTTGAGCTTGCCGGCCAGGGCCGCGGTGGTAAGCGCCGTGCCGCGCTCGTCCAGCGCGACGATGCGCGTGCCACGGGGTATCGCCTCCTCGATGCGCTTGCGCTCGGCGGCCATGAGCTGCTCGACCGTGCGCGAGCCGCGCGGCTCGGTCTTGACGGCCTTGAGTTCGACCTTGAGTTCGGGCGGGAAACGCTTGGCGTAGTCGTCCCAGGCCGTCTGTGCCCAGTCGGGCACGCGCTGGCCGACCGCAACGATCAGCAGCCTCATGACCGGGGATCAGCCCTTGCGGGCGGTGGTTTTCTTGGCCGGGGCTTTTTTCGCCGCAGCCTTCTTGGCCGCCGGCTTGGGGGCGTTGACCTTCACGACCTTGGGCGCCGGCTTGGCCGTCTTTTTGGCCGGGGCCTTCACTGCGGCCTTCACTGCGGCCTTCACCGCGGTCTTTTTCGCCGGCGCCTTGCTGCCTGACTTGGCCGCGGCCTTGAGCTGCTGGGCCCGCGACGGGAAAGCCTCGGTCTGGCCCTTCTTGGCCGCGCTGGAGCGCTTCAGACTCGTGGGCTTGGCCTCCTCGGCCTTTTTCGGTGCCGCCTTGGCCACGGGCTTGTCGGCCCCAAACTTCAGGCGCACCGGGCTTTCGCCCCAGAGGTCTTCAAGGTGGTAGTACTGGCGGATCGCCGGCTGCATGATGTGCACCACGGCCTGGCCGCAGTCCACGATGATCCATTCGCCATTCTCTTCGCCTTCCATGCGCGGCTTGTTGAAGCCGGCCTCACGCACCGCATCGCGCACGCTGGCGGCCAGGGCCTTGGTCTGGCGGTTGGAGGTGCCCGAAGCCACCACCACACGCTCGAACAGCGGCGAGAGTTTCTCGGTATTGAACACCTGGATGTCCTGGGCCTTCACGTCCTCCAGGCCATCGACGATGGCGCGCTGGAGTTTCTGGATGTCTTTTTTAGCGGCGGTTTCAGTGCTCATCAATTGCCTTGGTACAGGTGGTTTGTTTCAATATAACGCGCAACGGCGGGGCTGACCAGAGGTGCTATGCCCTGTCCCCCGGCCACGCGCGCGCGGATGCCGGTGGCGCTGATGTCCATGGCCGGCATTTCGATCTTGCGGAAACGCCCGGCCATCTCGGGCGGCGGGACGAAGCGCGTCTCCTGCCCGGTGAGCAGGTCGCGGTCGGCCACGCAGATGGTGGCCAGGGCCACGATCTCCTGCCAGTGGCGCCAGGTCGGCAGCACATCGGCCTGGTCCTTGCCCATCACGAGGTAGAGCTCGGCCTGCGGATGCTCGGCCTGCAGCTCGCGCAGCGTGTCCAGGGTGTAGGAAGGGCCTGCGCGACGGATCTCACGGTCGTCGAGCACCACAGGCCCCAGGTCCTCGAAGCTCAGGCGGCTCATGGCCAGACGGTGGGCGGCATCGGTCAGCGGCCGGCTCTTGTGCCAGGCCCGGCCCGTGGGCAGCACGTGCAGGGCATCGAGCTGCAGCTGCGCCAGCGCCGCCGCCGCCAGGGCGCGGTGGGCGAGGTGGGGCGGATCGAAGGCCCCGCCGAACATGCCGAGTTTGCGGATGTTCAAGATGGAATCCAGTCGCGCCGCGGCAGAAAGCGGGTGTAGAGCTCGGCCTCGGGTGAACCCGGCTCAGGCTGCTGCTGGTAGGCCCAGCTGACCAGCGGCGGCATGGACAGCAGGATGGACTCGGTGCGACCGCCCGACTGCAGGCCGAAATGCGTGCCCCGGTCCCAGACCAGGTTGAACTCGACGTAACGACCCCGGCGGTACAACTGGAAGGCCCGCTCGCGTTCGCCGTAGGCGAGGTGCTGGCGCCGCTCGACGATGGGCAGGTAAGCCTTCAGGAAGGCATCGCCCACGGCCCGCATCATGGCAAAGCTGCCCTCGAAGCCCAGCTCGGAGAAATCGTCGAAGAAGACGCCGCCGATGCCGCGCTGCTCGTTGCGATGCTTGAGGAAGAAGTACTCATCGCACCAGGTCTTGAAGCGCGGGTACTTGTCCGCGCCAAAGGGCAGGAGCGCGTTGCGACAGGTGGTGTGGAAATGCACCGCGTCTTCCTCGTAGCCGTAATAGGGCGTGAGGTCCATGCCGCCGCCGAACCAGCAGACCTCCTGCCCGTCCGGGCCTTGGGCCGCGAGCATGCGCACATTCATGTGCACCGTGGGCATATAGGGGTTGCGCGGATGGAAGACCAGGGACACGCCCATGGCCTCGAAGGGTGCCCCGGCCAGTTCGGGCCGGTGCTGGGTGGCCGAAGGCGGCAGCTTCGGGCCCTGCACCTGCGAAAAGCCGCAGCCTGCGCGCTCGAACACGGCGCCGTTCTCGAGGATCTGGGTCAGGCCGCTGCCCTGCAGCGGCTCACCCGGCGCCTTGCGCCAGGCATCGGCCAGGAAGCTGCCGCCGTCGAGGGCGGCGATGGCCTCGGTGATGCGCTGCTGCAGGCCCTGCAGGTAGTCGCGCACGGCGTTCACATTGCGGCTGGTGTCCATATTCATTTGACGATCGTTTCTTCGCGCGGCACGTTGGCGTCGAGCAGGCGGATGGGCGCGGCACTTTCGGGCCGGCAGCCCACGGCCCCTTCCAGGCCGGCCGCGATGCGCGCAAAGTCGGCCGCTTCATCACCGCTCAGGCGCAGAAAGCTGCGCACCGTCACTTCACGCGCAGCGTAATTGACCTTGACCAGGGCCAGCGGCACATCGGCCTGCACCGCCGTGCGGTAGAAGCCGCTGCGCCATCCGGGAATGAGCTTGCGCGTGCCTTCAGGGGCCAGCGCCAGCCAGAAATACTCGCCCCGCTCGCGCGCCGCCTGGATATGGGCCACGGTGTCACCGACCACGCCCTTGGCACTCGTGCGCTGCACCGGCACGCCACCGAGGTAGCGCATCCAGTGCCCGAAGACGGGGAAGCGGAACAGGCTGTCCTTGCCCCAGAAGCGCACCGGGATGCCGATGGCCCACTTGACGATCAAGAGGACCGCGAAGTCCCAGTTGCTGGTGTGCGGATAGACGGCCAGCACCCCCTGCAGGCCCGGCAGGCCCTGGAAGTCGACGCGCCAGCCCATGTGGCGCAGCAGCCAGCGCGCGATGGCACTGCCGCGGAACTGCACCGGATAAGGCGGCGGGAAATCGTTGGGGGTCATCAGAACGGGATCAAGCCTTGATCGCGCGGTAACCGATGTCGCGGCGATACTGCATGCCGTCGAACTGGATGCCTTGCAGCAGTTCATAGGCGCGCTGCTGGGCCTGCCTGGTCGTGTCACCCAGTGCCGTGACGCAGAGCACACGGCCACCCGTGACCGTCACCTGACCGTCCTTCAGGGCGGTCCCGGCGTGGAAGACCACGCCCTCCTCGGTAGCGGCGGGCAGGCCGGTGATCACGTCGCCCTTGCGCGGGTTCATCGGATAGCCGTGGGCGGCCATGACCACGCCCAGGGCGATGCGTCGGTCCCACTCGAGCTCGACCTGATCCAGCCGGCCCTCGGTGGCCGCCTGCATCACGTCCACGAGATCGCTCTTCAAGCGCATCATGATGGGCTGGGTCTCGGGGTCGCCCATGCGGCAGTTGAATTCCAGCGTCTTGGGGGCGCCGCTGGCGTCGATCATCAGGCCCGCGTAGAGGAAACCGGTGTAGGGGATGCCGTCCTTTTCCATGCCCTTGATCGTGGGCAGGATGATCTCGCGCATGGCACGCGCGTGCACGGCCGGCGTCACCACGGGCGCGGGCGAATAGGCGCCCATGCCACCGGTGTTGGGGCCCTGGTCGGCGTCGAGCAGGCGCTTGTGGTCCTGGCTGGTGGCCAGCGCCACCACGTTCTTGCCGTCGCAGAGCACGATGAAGCTGGCCTCCTCGCCCTGCAGGAACTGCTCGATCACGACGCGCGCGCCGCCCTCGTTGTGCGTCACGCCCAGCTTGTTGTCCAGCAGCATGAAGTCGATGGCCTCGTGGGCCTCGGCAGCCGTCATGGCCACGACCACGCCCTTGCCTGCCGCCAGGCCGTCGGCCTTGACCACGATGGGCGCGCCCATCCTGTCCACGTAGGCGTGGGCCGCCGCGGCGTCGGTGAAGCTGTCGTATTCGGCCGTGGGGATGTTGTGGCGCTTCATGAAGGCCTTGGAAAAGGCCTTGGAACTTTCCAGCTGCGCGGCCGCCTTGGTCGGGCCGAAGATGCGCAGGCCGTGGGCGCGGAACTCGTCCACCACGCCGGCCGCCAGCGGCGCCTCGGGCCCCACGACCGTCAGGGCGATCTTTTCCTGCTGCGCCCACTCACGCAGCGCCTTCACATCGCTGAGGGGCACATTGACCAGGTTCTTGTCGCGCGCCGTGCCGCCATTGCCCGGCGCGACGTAGACCCTCTGCACCTTGGGCGACTGGGCCAGCTTCCAGGCCAGCGCATGCTCACGGCCACCGCCGCCGATGACGAGTACTTTCATATCCAACTATTCCTATCCACCTGCAACGGCAGGCATACCAAATCCAAAACCCAGGGGCACCACGGAACCGGCTTCGCCGGGCCGTTGGTGCCGCCCCCTGCAAGGGGGGTGGCGAAGCGACACGCAGTGCGCGTAGCCTGGGGGTGAGCCTTACAGTGCGGCATTGTGAAAAACGTCCTGCACGTCGTCCAGGTCCTCCAGGACGTCGAGCAGCTTCTGCATCTTCGCGGCGTCCTCGCCGCTCAGTTCTATCGTGTTCTCGGGGCGCATGGTCACACCCGCCACCTCGGCCTTGAGGCCCGCAGCCTCCAGCGCGTTTTTCACGGCCTCGAAGTCGCCCGGGGCCGTCAGCACCTCGATGGCGCCGTCGCCATCGCTGAGCACGTCCTCGGCGCCGGCTTCCAGCGCCACTTCCATGACCTTGTCCTCGCTCGTGCCCGGGGCAAAGATCAGCTGGCCGCAGTGCTTGAACTGGAAGGCCACCGAGCCCTCGGTGCCCATATTGCCGCCGTGCTTGGAGAAGGCGTGGCGCACCTCGGCCACGGTGCGCACGCGATTGTCCGTCATGGTGTCGACGATGATGGCTGCGCCACCGATGCCGTAGCCTTCGTAGCGGATTTCCTCGTAATGGACGCCTTCCTGGTTGCCCGTGGCCTTGTCGATGTTGTACTTGACGCGATCGGCCGGCATATTGGCGGCCTTGGCCTTGTCGATGGCCAGGCGCAGGCGCGGATTGGCTGCCGGATCGCCGCCGCCAGCACGCGCAGCGACGGTGATTTCACGAACGATACGGGTCCAGATCTTGCCGCGCTTCTCGTCCTGGCGACCCTTGCGGTGTTGGATATTGGCCCATTTACTGTGTCCAGCCATGGGAAAGTCCTTGGAATTTGGTTAGGCTATGCAGGAGGCTAGCGGCTCGTTCCGGCCGGAACGAGCGCGCAAAACACCCCAGATTGTACTTTTAGGCATACCCATGGCTGAACCCATCCTGATCGCACGCCACGGCGACATCCAGTGCTTCCTGCGCCCCGACAAGGCCAACCGCCACGGACTGATCACCGGCGCCACCGGCACCGGCAAGACCGTCACCCTGCAGACCCTGGCCGAAGGCTTCTCGAAGATCGGCGTGCCGGTCTTCCTGGCCGACATCAAGGGCGACCTGACCGGCATCTCCCAGGCCGGCAGGATCGGCGACAAGCTGGCCAAGGTGCTGGCCGAGCGCGGCCTCGAAGTCCCCGCCCCCATCGCCTGCCCCACCACGCTGTGGGACGTCTTCGGCGAACAGGGCCACCCCGTACGCGCCACGGTCAGCGACCTGGGCCCGCTGCTGCTGGGCCGCATGCTCAACCTCAACGAGACCCAGGAAGGGGTGCTGCAACTGGTCTTCAAGATCGCCGACGACCAGGGCCTGCTGCTGCTCGATCTCAAAGACCTGCGTGCCATGTGCCAGTATGTCGGCGACAACGCCGCGCAGTTCCGCACCGAGTACGGCAACATCAGCGCCGCCAGCATCGGCGCCATCCAGCGCGGCCTGCTGCAGATCGAAGAGCAGGGTGGCGGCAAGTTCTTCGGCGAGCCCATGCTGGACATCGCCGACTTCATGCAGACCCAGGACGGCAAGGGCGTGGTCAACGTGCTGGCCGCCGACAAGCTCATGAATGCGCCGCGGCTCTATGCCACCTTCCTGCTGTGGCTGCTGAGCGAACTCTTCGAGCACTTGCCCGAGGTGGGTGACCTGGACCAGCCCAAGCTGGTCTTCTTCTTCGACGAGGCCCACCTCCTGTTCAACGACGCGCCCAAGGCCCTGCTGGAACGCATCGAGCTCGTCGTGCGCCTCGTGCGCTCCAAGGGCGTCGGGGTCTATTTCGTCACCCAGAATCCGCTGGACATCCCGGACACGGTCCTGGGCCAGCTCGGCAACCGCGTGCAGCACGCACTGCGCGCCTTCACCCCGCGCGACCAGAAGGCCGTGAAGTCGGCCGCCGAAACCATGCGCGCCAACCCCAGGCTGGACATCGCCACCGCCATCACCGAACTCGGCGTGGGCGAGGCCCTGGTGAGCTTGCTCGACGAGAAGGGCCGCCCGGCCGTGACCGAACGCGTCTACGTGCTGCCGCCGGGCAGCCAGATCGGCCCGATCACACCGGAGCAACGCAAGGCCCTGCTGGCCGGCTCGGTCGTGGCCGGTGTCTACGAAAAGATCGTGGACCGCGAATCGGCCTTCGAGCGGCTGAGCCAGCGCACCCAGGCCAAACAGGCCGAGGTCCAGGCCCAGCAGGAAGCGCAAGCCCAGGAAAAGGCAGGCGGCGGCCTGCTTGACAGCCTGGGGGGAATCCTCGGCGGCGGGGCCAAGCGCACGCGCGCCAGTGCGGGCGAGCAGCTGATCAAGAGCGCTGCCAGTTCGATAGGCCGCGAGGTCGGGCGCCAGATCATCCGTGGGGTGCTCGGGAGCATCCTGGGTGGCGGCAAGCGGCGCTAGGAGTTCACCCCATGGCCATCTCCAACCCCAAAGCCTCCGGCAACGCCAAGAAGACCGGCGCGAACAACGCCAAGGACACGCTCGACTGGCGCATCAAGGAGCTGCGCGCCTTCGATGTCACCCGCATCCAGGACCGCTGGGACCCCGTCCTTGAGAGCCTGCACAAGAGCGTCAACGAGGCCCTGGCCGAGGTGCTGGGCAGCAACTCGCCCGACTACCGCAAGTTCGCCATCGAGACCTTCGATGCCACGCTGCCCGTGGACTTCGGCAGCCGCTACTCCACCGAGGAACTGCAGCGGGCGGTACGGGAAAGCGTGGCCCAGGCCATCGTCACGCTGGACCGCGTGAAGGCCCTGGTCCGGGAGCGCTCACGGCAGCAAGCCGCCGCACCGGCCCCCGCCCC
>LNFM01018964.1_pt1 | contig 12832 bp, 11 predicted proteins | sample 596031 | NCBI WGS metagenome assembly LNFM01 (sample SAMN04254537, study PRJNA301005) | activated carbon metagenome | isolation source: dual media filters at the Ann Arbor, Michigan drinking water treatment plant | place: USA: Ann Arbor
GGCGCCGAGGTGCAGGTGACCCTCATCCACAATGCCGACGCGGGTCGGCCGACCGAGCTCACGCTGCGCGACCTGGGCGATGGGCGCTACGGCGCCGAGGCGCCGCTCGCCCAGTGGGGCCTTTGGGAGGTGCGGGTGCGTGCCAGGCGCGGGGCGGCGGACGAGGCCGAGCGCTTCGTCGCGATCACGCACACCGACCTCGTCGCGCGCCCCGCCGGGTACTGAACGCCCATGCTCCCGCTCGCCGTCTCCGTCTTCGTGGCGGCGCTCCTCGGCAGCGTCCACTGCGCGGGGATGTGCGGCAGCTTCGCCTGTCTCGCGTCGGGCGGTGACGGCTCGCATGGACGCGCGGCGCTCGGGAGCACGGCGGCGTACAACATGGGGCGGCTGCTCTCGTACATGACGCTCGGCGCGATCGCCGGTGCGGCGGGTGCGGGACTCAACGAGCTCGGTGCGGTCGCGGGATTCACTCGCCCGGCAGCGATCGTCGCCGGCGCATTGCTCATCCTGTGGGGCTCGGCGTCGCTTCTCGGGACATTCGGTGTGCGCCTGCCGGCGCTCGCGGTCCCCCCGGCTCTGGCGTCGCGCATCGCGCGCGGCGTGCGCGCGGTGCAGCAGCGACCGCCGGCCGTGCGCGGCCTCGCGATCGGCCTGCTGACGGCGGCGTTGCCATGCGGCTGGCTGTATGCGTTCGTCGCGACGTCGGCGGCCGCCGGAAGCGCGGTCGGCGGGGCGACCGTGATGGCGGCCTTCTGGACCGGCACCGTGCCGATGATGGTCGCCGTGGGACTCGGCGCGCAGCGATTGCTCGGGCCGGCGCGAAAGCACCTCCCCGCCTTCACGGCCGTGGTGCTCGTCGTGATCGGCACCCTCACGGTCGCCGGGCGGTTCGCGCCCCAAGCGCACGCGCATGCGGCGGCGGGCGCCTCGACGACAACGGACCATGGCCAACACCGCCCTCGCTGACCTGGCGCTCGGCGCGGCGCCGGTGGCTGCCACCTGTGCGCACTGCGGCCTCCCCGCGGCGCCGGGCGAGGCGCGCCTCCTGGACGGCGAGACCTACTGCTGTGCGGGCTGCGAGACCGCGGCCTCGATCATCCGGCAGAGCGGCCTCGATGGCTTCTACTCGCTCCCCGACCGTCGCACCACGCGCGTGGACGCCAGCGGGCGCAGCTTCGCCGAGTTCGATCATGAGGCCTTCCAGGCGGCGCACGTCACGGTGCGGCCGGACGGGCTGCGCGAGATCGCGCTCTATCTCGAGGGCGTGCACTGCGCGTCGTGCGTCTGGCTCGTGGAGCGCATGCCGATGGCGGTGGCCGGCGCGATCCAGGCCGAGCTCGACGTGACGCGCGCGCTCGCGCGACTCACGTGGGATCCGGCGGTCGCCACGCTCAGCAGCCTCGCGCGCACGCTCGACCAGCTCGGCTACCGCCCGCATCCCTACCGCGGCCGTCGCGCCGACGAGGCGCGGCGCGCGGAGGAGCGCGCGATGCTCACGCGCATCGGCGTGGCGGGGGCGATCGCGATGAACGTGATGGCGATCTCGCTCGCACTCTACAGCGGGCTCTTCGGCGGCATCGAACCCGAGTTCGAGCGCTACTTCCGGTGGATGAGCCTGATCCTCGTGATGCCGGCGGTCCTCTGGCCGGGGCGCGTCTTCTTCACGAGCGCCTGGCAGGCGGTGAAGCTGGGTCGCCTGCACATGGACGTGCCGATCGCGATCGCACTCGGCGCGGGCGTGGTGCAGGGGACCATCAACACGGTGCGCGATGCGGGGCCGATCTACTTCGACGCGGTCTCGACGCTCATCCTGCTGCTGCTGGTCGGGCGGTATCTCCAGCATCGTGCGCAGCGCACCGCGGCGGACGCGGCGGCGCTGCTGGGCGCGCTCGCGCCGGCGACGGCGCGCGTGGTGGACCCGGGCACGGGCAGTGTGAGCGAGATCCCCACCGAGGCGGTGATGCCGGGGATGGACCTCGAGGTCCGCGCCGGCGACACGCTCGCCGCGGACGGCGTGGTGCTGCGCGGCGACTCGGCCGTGGACCTCGCACTGCTCACCGGTGAGTCGCGACCGGTCAGCGTGCACGAGGGGGTGGCGGTGTACGCGGGCACGACGAACCTGAGCGCCACGCTGCTCGTGCGGGTGCAGCAGGCGGGCTCGGAGAGCCGGCTCGGGCGCCTGTTGCGCGACGTGGAACAGGGCGCGCGCGAGCGGGCGCCGGTGGTGCTCTTCGCGGACCGGATGGCGGGCTGGTTCATCGCGGTGGTGCTGGCGCTCGCGATCACGACGGTCGCGCTCTGGTGGACGCGCGATGCGGCGGCGGGGATCGACCACGCGATCGCGCTGCTCGTGGTGACCTGCCCCTGCGCGCTCGCGATGGCGACGCCACTCGCCTTCACCGTCGCGATCGGCCGCGCGGCCGCGCGCGGGATCCTCATCAAGGGCGGGCACGCCCTCGAGTCGCTCACCGAGCGCGGCACGCTCTTCGTGGACAAGACCGGCACGCTCACCGAGGGGCGGCTCGCGCTCGAGGAGTGGGACGGCGACGACGCGCTCCGCCCGCTCGTGCTCGCCGCGGAGCGGCACTCGCGGCATCCGGTCGCCGCGGCCTTCGCGGCCGCCTGGCCGACGCTCGAGCTCCCGCCGGTCACCGATGCACGCGAGACGCTCGGCGGTGGCGTGGAAGCGCGCGTGGACGGGAGGCTCGTGCGAGTGGGCCGTCCCTCCTGGGTGCTCGGTCGCGCGGTGCCGGACGACTCCACGCGAACGGCGGTGCTGGTGGCGGTGGACGGTGCCGTGGTGGCGCGCGCGACCTTCGGGGACCCGCTGCGGCCTGAGGCGCGCGAGGCCGTGGCCGCCATGCGCCGCGCCGGCTGGAGGGTGCGCATCCTCAGCGGCGACGCGACGGCCGTGGTGGATCATGTCGCGCGCGGGCTGGGGATCGAGGCCGACGGCCATGAAGGCGGCGCGACGCCGGAGCGGAAGCGCGAGGCCGTGCTCGCCGCGCGCGCGGCGGGCCCGGTGGTGATGGTCGGTGACGGCGTGAACGACGCGGCCGCGATCTCGGCCGCGACGGTGGGCATCGCGGTGCGCGGCGGCGCCGAGGCGTCGATGGCCGCGGCCGACGTCTACCTCGCCACCGGTGGCGTGGCCGCGTTGCGCGACCTGCTCGACGGCGCGCGCCGCACCACGCACATCATCCGCCGCAACATGGCGATCGCGCTCGGCTACAACGCGGTCGCGGTCGCGCTGGCGATGCTGGGGTTGCTCGATCCGATCGTGGCGGCGATCCTCATGCCGGTGAGCTCGGTCACCGCCATCCTCGGTGCCTGGCGGAGTCGCACCTTCTCGCGGAGTGCGGCGTGAGCGTCCTCTACGTGCTGATCCCGCTGGCGATCGTGCTGGTGATCGTGTTCGTCTGGGCCTACGCCTGGTCGAGCCGGAGCGGCCAGTTCGACGACCTCACGACGCCGGCGATGCGGATCCTGCACGAGGACCCTGCGCCGCGCGCAGGGCATTCAGGATCACCGCCACATCGATCCCCTCCTGGATCAGCGCCCCCGCCGTCGGAGGGATGAAGCCGAGTGCGGCGATGACCATCGCCGTGCCGGAGAGGGCGAGGCCCCAGAGGATGCTCTGCCGCGCGATGCGCACCGCGCGCTGGCCGATCATGACGGCATCCTCCACGCGCGTGACGTCGTCGGCGAGGAGCACGACCCCGGCCGCCTCGGCGGAGATGCCGCCGCCGTGCGCCGCGAGCGCGACGCCCACGGTGGCCGCCGAGAGGGCGGGGGCGTCGTTGGTGCCGTCGCCGACCATGAGCACCCGATAGCCCTCGGCCTCGAGTTGCTTCACGGCCGCGACCTTGCCATCCGGGAGCAGGTCGCCGTACGCCTCGGTGATGCCGAGCGCCCGCGCGACCGGTCCCACGTTCCCGGCGTGGTCACCGGAGAGCAACACGGTGCGGTGCAGGCCGAGCGCCTTCAGCCGGGCGATGAACGGCCCGAGGTCGTCACGCATCCGGTCGCCGAAGGTGATCACGCCGGTCGCGACCGAGCCATCGGCGGCATCGGCGGCGATGTACGCGCGGAGTCCGCCATTCGCCGCGGGCACGTGTGCGTCGAGGGCCCGCTGCGCCGACGGATGCTCGGCCGCGACGAGCGCGCGATTGCCGACGGTGATGCGGCGTCCGTCGACGCGGCCGGTCACGCCGCGTCCCGAGTGTTCGGTGATGCCCGTCGCCGCGGGCGCGTCGAGGCCGCGCGCGACGGCCTCGTCCACCACCGACCGCGCGAGCAGGTGACCGCTCCCCATCTCGATCGCGGCCGAGAGGCGCAGGAGGTCGTCGGCCGAGGCGCCGTCGAAGCCCTCGACCGCCGTCACGGCGGGGCGGCCATGCGTGAGCGTGCCCGTCTTGTCGAAGACCACCGTATCGACCCGAGCGAGCAGTTCGAGCGCAGTGCCGTTGCGCACGATCACCTGGCGTCGCGCGGCGCGGTTGATCCCGCCGATCACCGCGACCGGCGTGGCGAGCAGGAGCGGGCAGGGCGTCGCGACGACGAGCACGGCGAGCACACGCGACGCATCGCCGGAGAGGAACCAGGCGATGGCGCAGGCGACCAGCGTGACGGGCGTGAACCAGACGGCGAGGCGGTCCGCCTGTCGCTGGATGGGCGACTTCTCCGCCTGCGCGGTGCGCACGAGTTCGACGATCCGCGCGTAGAGCGACTCCCGTGCGAGGGCGGTCACGCGCAGCACCAGCGGCGAGGCCGTGTTCACGACGCCGGAGCGCACGTGCGCCCCGGGGCCGACGCGCTCCGGGAGCGGTTCGCCGGTGATGCGTGAGGTGTCGAGCGAGCTCGTCCCGGTGGTGACGTCGCCGTCGCAGGGGATCATCTCGCCGGGCCGGACCAGCACGCGGTCGCCGATGACGACCTGGTCGGCGGCGATGTCGTCGACCCCCTCGGCGACATCGCCGCCGCGCAGGCGGTGCGCGATGCGCGGGGCCGCGGCCTCGAGCTCGCGCACGGCATTGGAGGCGCGCCCCTCGGCGTAGCGCTCGAGGAGCTCGCCGCCGGTCTGCATGAGGACGATCACCAGCCCGGCGAACGGCTCGCGCAGGACCAGCGCGGCGACGATCGCGAGCATCGCCACCACATCCGCCGCGAACTCGCCCCGCAGCATCCCGCGCAGCGTCCGGAAGACGACCGGTGCGCCGAGGATCGCGAGCGCCACGGTGAGGAACACGGGCACGTACGGATCGAGCGCGGGCGCGAGGCGCATCGTACCGCCGAGGACGAGCGCGCCGAGCGTGAGGGCCGGCGGAGCGCCCCGCGCCCCGAAGGGGACGCGGGGCGCTCGGGGGACGCCGGAGCCGGCGCCGTCAACTCAGTGCGACTCGGCAGCGGCCGGAGTCGACTCGTGCGAGGCGAACTTGCGATTCGTGAGGTTCACGATGAGCAGGACGACGATCGCGATGGAGACGGCTCCGATCACGAGTCCCTTGAAGGCGGCGGCGGTGTCGCGGCCGGTCATCGGGGTGCCAGCGGTCATGGGAATTGGGGGGAGGAGGTTGAGTGGCGACGGTCAGCTGACAGCTGACAGCTGACAACAACTAAGCGACGCGCACGGAGACCATGTGGTCCTTGTCCGTCAGCGTGTTCATCACGTCGAGGCCGCTGGTGATCTGGCCGAAGACGGTGTGCACGCCGTTGAGGTGGCGCGTGTTGGATTCGCTGAGGACCATGAAGAACTGCGAGCCGCCGGTGTCCTTCCCGGCATGGGCCATGGAGAGCGCGCCGACCTTGTGCGTCTGCGGATTGCCCTTGGTCTCGCACTTGATCTGCCATCCCGGACCGCCGGTGCCCGGCGGGCCCTTGGGCGTGCCGCCGATCCTCGCGTTGGGGCAGCCGCCCTGCACGACGAACTCGGGGATCACACGGTGGAAGCGGATCATGTCGTAGAAGTTCGCGTTGGCGAGCTTCTCGAAGTTGGCGACCGTGCCGGGAGCGTCCGTCTCGAACAGCTCGGCGACGATGGTGCCCTTGTTCGTCTCGAAGGTGGCGGTCTTCACGATGTGGTCAGTAGGCGGTGGGCAGTTGGCAGTGACTGCCCGGAATCTAGCCTTCCGCCGGCGCCCTGCCCACTGCCTACCGCCTCCTGCCCAGTTCAACGATGAACTGGTAGTAGCGCGGCACCTTGCACCCGTTCCGCAGGGCCGGCTCGAAGCTCCAGCTGGTGATCGCGGCCTTGAGGTTGGTCGTGTACCAGGCGTGCGGCGTCTCGAGCATCGCGAAGGTGGCCATGTCCGGCTTCCCGAGCGTGTCCACCAGGACCTCGGCCTTGATCGAGGTGCCCTTGCTCGCGCGAAGGACCGTGCGCGGGACGGGCGTCCTGATCGGCGCAGGATCCATCTTCACCGGCGACGGCACGCGCTCCACATCGAGCCGCGGATCCGCGGCCGCATCCTCGCGCGCGAGCACGCAGGGGTCGACCGGCGGGGCGAGGAGCTGCGCGTTGCTCGCGGCGGGCTGCTTGGCGGCGCAGGCGGCGAGGCCGAGCGCGACGGTCAGCACGCCGACGCCGGCGAGGAGGTGGCGGGCGAACGAAGCTGGGCGGAACGCGGTCGAGGTCACGAGGGTCGGGTTCAGGGAGCGGCGGAGGGACAGAGGTCCGCGAGGACGCAGTCGTTGCACTTCGGCTTGCGGGCGTCGCACGTGCGGCGTCCGTGCCAGATCATCAGGTGGGAGAGCTGGGCCCAGGTGCTGCGCTCGAAGAGGGGCATCAGCGCGCGCTCGATCCGCACGGGGTCGGTCTCCCTGGTGAGGCCGAAGCGCGCGGAGAGACGCGCCACGTGCGTGTCCACCACCACGCCCTCGTTCATGCCGAAGGCGTTCCCGAGCACGACGTTCGCCGTCTTGCGGCCGATGCCCGGGAGGACGACGAGCTCCTCCATGGTACTCGGCAGTTCTCCGTCGTGTTCCGCGACGAGCCTGCGCGCGAGGCCCTTGAGCGACTTGGCCTTGTTGCGGAAGAACCCGGTGCTCCGGATGACCTCCTCCAGGTCCTCGATGCGCGCGGCGTCGAGCGCGTGCGCGTCGGGCCAGCGGCGGAAGAGCTCCGGCGTGACCAGGTTGACGCGCTTGTCGGTGCACTGCGCCGAGAGGACGGTCGCGACGGCGAGCTCGAACGGGTCGCGATGGTCGAGCTCGCAGTGCGCGTCGGGGTAGGTGAGGGCGAGCCGGCGCTGGATCTCGCGCGCGTGCGCGACGAGGGCATCGCCGCGCAGGCGCTTCACGGCGCGCCGACGCGCCACCTTCTTCTTGGCGGCCATCCTGCTCAGCCGGTCGCGCGCGCCGTGCGCCGGCGGGTGGCGAAGTCCACGAGCTCGGCGGCGGGCCGCGTGTTGATCACGTCGCCCGCGGTGAGCCAGGCCTTCCGCGCCATCCCGATGCCGAGCGCCATGTGGTCGAGGCCGTCGACCGAGTGCGCGTCGGGGCCGATCTCGATCCGCGCCCCGTGGGCGCTCGCCGAGCGTGCGAGCCGCCAGTCGAGGTCGAGCCGGTGCGGGTCGGCATTGAGCTCGATCGCCACGCCGAGCTCGCCGGCGCGCTGCATCACGGCCTCCATGTCGATCGCATACGGCTCGCGGGTGAGGAGCAGCCGGCCGGTCGGGTGGCCGAGGATCGCCATGTGCGGATCGTCGAGCGCCTTGAGCACACGATCGGTCATCTGCGCCTCGTTCATGCCGAAGCGCGAGTGCACGCTGGCGATCACGTAGTCGAAGCGGTCGAGCACCTCCACCGGGTAGTCGATGCGCCCGCAGGGGAGGATGTCGGCCTCCACGCCCTTGAGCACACGGAAGTCGGAGAAGCTCGCGTTGATCGCGTCGATCTCGTCGTGCTGCTGCTGCAGCGACTCGACGGTGAGGCCGCCCGAGTAGAAGGCCGACTGCGAGTGGTCGCTGATGCCGAGGTAGCTCCAGCCGCGCGCGCGCGCCGCGGCCGCGAGCTCGGCGATGGTCGCGCCGCCGTCGGAGTACTGCGAGTGACAGTGCAGCACGCCGGCGATGTCGCGCATCTCGATGAGCTGCGGCAACGAGCCGCCGTGCGCGGCGGCCGACTCGCCCATCCCCTCGCGCAGCTCGGGCGGCAGCCACGGGAGGCCGATGGCGGCGTAGAGCGCCGGCTCGTCGGCCAGCTCGACCGCGGACCCGTCCGCGCGGCGCAGGTGATGCGCCTCGAGCGTGAGCCCGCGCACGGCGGCGCGCGCCGCGACCTCGGCGACATGCGAGTCCGATCCGGTCGCCCGGAACCAGGTCACCACGAACTGGTCGGCGGGGACGACGCGCAACACGAGGCGGATGCCGTCGTCGTAGCGGATCGCCACCTCGCGTGTGCCGCTGCCCACGGAGTCGCGCACGCCGGGCGCGCGCGCGAGTGCGGCGGCGATCGCCTCCGGTCCGCGCACGCAGGCCGCGACGAGCTCCACCTCGCGCACGGTCTCGCAGTGGCGACGCACCGCCCCCGCGATCTCGGCGCGCACCACGCCCGGCTGGCGGCGCACCCCCGCGAGCAGCCGCTCGGCCTCGGCGCGGCCGTGCGGCAGCAGGACCTGTGCGCCGCTCTCCTTGAGCCAGGCGATGCCGCGCAGCACCTGCTCCGCCGTGCGGGCACCGAACCGCGGCAGCTTGGCGAGCCGACCGTCGCGCGCCGCCGCTTCGAGTTCCTGCAGCGTGTCGATGCCAAGCCCCTCGTGGATGCGGCGGATGCGCGACGGGCCCAGCCCCGGCACACGCATCATCTCGAAGAGGCCTTCGGGCGTGGACTCGCGCAGGCGGTCCAGCAGGGTGGACTCACCGCTCGCGTTGAGCTCATCGAGGACGTCGAGCACCTCGGGGGCGAATCGCCGCTGGTCACGCCGCATCAGCTCCGCGATCGGCTGCGCATCCGCCGCGGCCATGGCCCGTGCCGCGTCGGCGTAGGGCGCGGGCACGGTCGGGTCCTCGCCCTGCAGTTCGAGCAGGGCGACGATCTCGTGGAGGAGGTGGGCGGCGGAACGGGAGTCCATGGGTCCGGGGAAAGATAAGCCCCGGATGAAGGCTCGAGGCTGGAGGATGAATGAAGAAGCGGCGCGGGATCCCCGCGCCGCCGTGCACCTTCATCCCGCAGCCTGCAGCCTACCTCACTGCTCGACGCCCGCGTGCTTCCCGAGGGCCGAGATCAGCCCGTGCAGTTGCTGCTCCGTGAGGTCGATCTCCTGCGCCGCACCATCGACATCGAGCAGCCCGGCGCGCATGGAGACCGCGACCTGGTTGAGGTAGCGGATCTTCGCGAGGATCTCCTCGGTGTGCTTGCGCAGGCCGGCGTAGCGCCGCTTCTCGGCGAGCGCGCGCTTGTAGCGCTTCACCATGTCCGGTTCGGTCAGGCGCTTGGCCTGCACGATCACCTCTTCACGCGTCCGGCCGGGGAAGGCGCCGCGATCGGGGATCCCGAGATCATCCCATCCCTCGTCGGCGAACCAGAGGCGCCCGACGTACTCGATGCCGTCCCACACGATGCGGACGGAGACCGAGTACCGGTGTCCGCCATGCTCGATGATCCCGACGTGCGGTTGGACGATCTCGTCGTGCTGCGACATTCAGGTCCGTGCGAGGGATTCGGTGTCGTAGAGGAAGTCCCGCACCGCCGCGAAGAGCGGCTGGGGCTGCTCCACATACGGTACATGCCCGCAGTCATCCAGCCAACGGGTGTGCGCCGAAAGCGCCTCGGCGACCGCCATGGCCGACGACAGCGGGATCGGGTCCTGCTTGCCATGAACGACCAGCGAGGGAACGCGAAGGTCACGCAGGGCAGGGACGAGGTCGAACTCCCCCAACGACTCCCAGACCGACTGCTGGACGCGTCCCGTGACGCGGAACGGCGTGAGGTCGCGCGCCCGCGCCGGGTCGGCGAAGTAGCCGGCGACGCTGAGCTCGAAGGTGCGCTGTTTGTGAGCGGCGGGGTCGGACTCGCGGAGACCGCTCGCGGCGAGCGCATCGCGCAGGGCGGTGATCGCGGGTCCCGACTGGCGCGCGGCGAACTCGGCCTCGAACCGGTCGCGGTACGCGCGCGAGACCGGGGCGGGGTCGAGCAGCACCATGCGGAGGGGTTCCGGGCCGGTGCGCCCCGCCTGCGCCTCGATCGCGTAGAGCATCGCCAGGAGCGCGCCCCACGAGTAGCCGACCAGGGTGAGCGGCCCCGGCGCCAGCTCGGCGACCACCGCCGCGAGGTCCTCGACGTGCGTGCGCCAGGTGATGGGCGAACGGTCGTCGGTCCTGGAGCGGCCGCCGCCGCGCTGGTCGTAGAAGAGGCAGTCGCGCTCGCTCGCGAGCTCCAGCAGCTGCGGCAGCAGGTAGTCGTGGTGCGCCCCCGGTCCCCCGTGCAGGACCACCAGGCGGCTGCGTGGCGCGCGGGGCCGGTAGCGGCACCAGTAGAGCGGTACCGCGGTCGTGCTGGTGAATCCGTCGGAGTGCGGCGGTGGGATGGGTGGCATGCTCAGGCCAGGAAGTCGCGCGCGATGCGCGCCGTGTTCACGTGGACGCGGACGGTGTCGCGGATGTCACGACCGTATCCCCCCGCGATGGCGATCGCGACCGGCACGCCGATGGCGCGCGCCGACTCGAGCACCAGCGCATCACGGCGCATGAGCCCGTCGAAGGTGAGCCCGAGGCGCCCGAGCGAGTCGCCCTCGTGCGGGTCGGCGCCGGCGAGGTAGAGGACGAGGTCCGGCCGCGCCGCCGAGAGCACGCGCGGCAGCGCCTCGGCCAGGCGCTCGAGGTACTCGGTGTCGGTGGTGCCGTCCTCGAGCTCGACGTCGAGCCGCCCCGGCACCTTCCGGAACGGGTAGTTGCGACGGCCGTGCATGGAGAAGGTGAAGCTCGCCTCGTCGGCGGCGAGGAGGTCGTGCGTGCCGTTCCCCTGGTGCACGTCGAGGTCGATGATCGCCGCGCGCCGGATCCGACCCTGCGCGCGCAGCGCGCGCACGGCGATCGCGACGTCGTTGAGCACGCAGAAGCCCTCGCCGTGCGAGGCGAAGGCGTGGTGCGTGCCGCCGGCGAGGTTCATCGCGATGCCGTCGCGCAAGGCGCGGTCGGCGGCTTCGAGCGTGCCGCCACTCGCCCGGAAGGAGCGTTCGACCAACCCCTCGCTCCACGGGAAGCCCAGCACGCGCTGCTCGGCGACGGGCATGGCGCCCGTCACGAGGCGCTCGAGGTAGTCGGCGTCATGCACCCGCCGCACATCCTCCAGCGGAGCGCGCGCCGGATCGTGCAGGTGCTCCGCGCGCACGACCCCCTCCGCGAGCACCGCGTCCCGCAGCAGCGCGTACTTCGCGATGGGGAATCGGTGCCCTTCCGGCAGCGCGATCACGTAGTGCGCGCTCGACCAGGCGTGCAACGGCAGGGGGACTCCGGGCGTCGGTGCAGTGAGGGCCCGGATGACCGCCCGGGCCGCCTCGCGCGTATGTTATGCGGACCACCTGAGGGACACCAGCAGCGATGACCGACGGCGCCGCCATCCCGAATCCCGATCTCGTCCAGCGCTTCGCCGCGCTCGTGGCCCTCGCCGTCGAGCGTCCCACGGAGGCGCGGGAGCAGCGCGACGCGGCCAAGGGCGTGATCGACGCCGCGCGGGCGGGCGCAGTGACCTTCACGATCGCCGACGGGGCGCTCCTCGTCGCGGGCGCCCCGGTGGAGGCGCCGGTGCTCGCGGAACGCCTCCGCGCACACGGCATCGACGAGTTGGGGATCACGCCGCGCGCGTCGCAGGCCGACCTGTACGACCTCGTGCGCCTGCTCGCCTCGGCGCCGGGCGCCGACGATCCGGCGGCGCGCTTCGCCGCACGGGCGGCGGCGATCGACCTCGAGGCGCTGCCGCGCACGCTGAAGCCTCGCGCTGCCACGCCGGACATGACGCCTGCCGTCGAGGCCGCACCCCCCGCACGGTCCGCCGAGACCGCTGGCCCCGCGGTGGCGCCCGCGCGGCGGTCGCCGCAGGCCAGTCCGCGCCTCTCGATGGACCTGCCACCGGCCGAGCCGCGCGACGCCCCGGTACGACTCGTCGCGCCGCTGGCGATCCCGGCGACGGCCAACCCGGCCCTCGCGTCGGTGATGCACCTCCTCGAGCAGGACGAGGAGCCCCGGCGACTCGTCGGCGCACTCGAGCAGATGGTGGCCCACTGCGACCTCGCCTTCCGTCAGGGCCGGCACGACGACCTCATCGAGGGCATCGCCGCGCTCGTCGCCATCGAGTTCCGCCAGCTCGAGCGCGATGCCTCGGACGAGCGGCGTCAGGCGTTCAACCACGCGGTGCGGCGCCTCGCGCGTCCGGTGCTGCTGCGGCAGCTGGCGGTGCTGCGTCACCAGCGCGCCGACGACCCGGTCGCGGCCGAGCGGCTGCAGCAGGCGCTCTACCGTTTCGGCGCCGATGGCGCGGAGGCGGTCCTCGACGAGTGCATCTGCTGCGATTCGCCCGAGGCGCTCGCGGTGTCGCTCGAGTGCCTGCGCGGGCTCCCGCGCAGGCACGAGGCGTTGACCAGCCTCCTCGCCGATCCGAACGATGTCGTCGTGCGACAGGCCGTTGCGATCCTGGGCGCGCTGCGGGATGCCCCGAGCGAGTCGGCGCTGGACGGCCTGCTCGACCACGCGGACGCGCGCGCGCGGCGCGATGCCGTCGCCGCGCTCGCGCGATTCGATGGCGAGAGCGCATTCGCCTCACTGGCGCTCGCCATCGGCGACGAGTCGCCCATGGTGCGGGTGCGAGCCGTCAACGGGCTCGCCGCGCGCCGCGATCC
>LNFM01010663.1_pt1 | contig 12831 bp, 9 predicted proteins | sample 596031 | NCBI WGS metagenome assembly LNFM01 (sample SAMN04254537, study PRJNA301005) | activated carbon metagenome | isolation source: dual media filters at the Ann Arbor, Michigan drinking water treatment plant | place: USA: Ann Arbor
GGCGGCTCAAGAAGCGTCACCTGGCGCACCATTTCCACAACGAGACCGGCAATTTCGGTATCACCACGGCGATCTGGGACGAGGTGTTCGGCACCAACTACGACAGCGCCAGAGAACGGCCGCGCAGCGCCAATGTCCGGCATCTCGGCTATACCGGGGACGAGGCGGAACGGTTTCCATGGGTGATGGAACTGAGCGACCCTGGAACCGGACGGTGAAACCGGGCATCGACGTCGTCGCGGTCGACAGCAAGACGCTGCGCGAGGCGTTCATCCGGCTGCCCTGGTCGCTCTATGGCGACGATCCCAACTGGGTGCCGCCGCTGCTGATGAACGAGCGCAAACGCATCGGCGCGGTCGGCGCGGGGATGGACGCGCGCCGTCAACTCTGGATCGCCCGTGTCGACGGCAAGCCCGCCGGCCGCATCAGCGCGCAGCTTGGCCGTGACGAGGACCACGGCCATTTCGGCTGGATCGAGGCGATCGACTCCGACGCCGTGTTCGACGCGCTGTTCGCCGCCGCCGAGGGCTGGCTGCTGGTGCGTGGCGCAGGCCGTTGCTCGGGACCGTTCAGCTTCACGATCAACGACGAATCCGGGCTGCTGGTGGACGGGTTCGACACGCCGCCGATGATCCTGATGCCGCATGGGAGACCCTATTACGCGCGGCAGCTCGAGCGGCTGGGCTACCGCAAGGAAATGGACCTGCTCGCCTACCGCATCGACACGCGGACGCCGCTGCCGCGTTCGGTGGAGAAGATCCGCCGGCTGGTGTCCGACGATCCCAGGATCACCCTGCGGCAGATGCGCCGCGAGCGGTTCGAGGACGAGATCCGGACCGTGCTCGACCTGTTCAACGATGCCTGGTCCGGCAACTGGGGCTTCGAGCCGTTCAGCGAGGCGCACATCGCCGAGATGGCGAAGGACCTGAAGCCGCTGCTGCCGGCGCCCGCGTTCAGCGTGGCGGAATATGACGGCCGGCCGGTGGCCTTCGCGCTGGGCCTGCCCAACATCAACGAGATGATCCGCGACCTGAACGGCCGGCTGTTTCCGCTGGGCTGGGCGAGGCTGCTGTACCGGATCAAGACCGGCCGCTATGCCAGCGGCCGCCTGCCGCTGATGGGCGTGCGCAAGGAGTTCCAGGGCACGCCGCTGGGCGCCGCGCTCGCGGTCGCGGTGATCGAGCAGCTCCGCGCCGCGTGCCTGAAGCACGAGGTCTACATGGGAGAACTGTCCTGGGTGCTGGAGACCAACAAGGGCGTGCGCAGCATCATCGAGGCGTTCGGCGCGCAGGCGTACAAGACCTACCGCATCTTCACGCGCGACCTGGCGCCAGCGAAGGCCGCGCGCTAAACCTCGGATTGGCACCCGCGAGCGACATTGTATACACTTCCATCATCCGTATTCCTTTGGCCGTGGGGGCACAATGAGCCGCACATCGTGCGTACTGACTTTCTCCATGATCGCCGCGCTTTCCGCGCCCGCTTCGGCCGCGCCCGCGGACGGTTCCTATCTGGTCGCCCAGGCGGGCCCGACCGTTTCCAGTCCGGCGCCGGCGGCGCCTTCCCAGGCCCCCGCCGCGGTGCCCGGACCCGATGCGCTCACCCTGCTGTGCAAGGGCACCTACTATTTCCAGAACACCGGCGCGACACCGAACAGCGCGCCCGCGAGCCCCGCCACCCAGCAGACCCAGTTCACCATCAAGATCAGCTATGCCGGCCAGTACATGGACCTGATCGCCAGCGAGTGGCCGGCCCTGATGGTGTCGAAGGAGAATCCGGCGGTCGTCCGCTCGGCCAAGTTCACCGCCGACGACGACATGCTGCGGGCCATGTTCGCGCCGGCGACGGGCAACGAGTTCCAGGGAACCCTGCGCAACATGGGCCTGTCGAAGCTGGCCGGCGACTACAAGGAAATCATCACCCTGAACCGCAAGACCGGCGACTTCACCTATCCCAACACCAACGGCCGCTGCGAGAAGGTCGAGGCGGCGGTGAAGGAGAACAAGTTCTGAGCCTCGTTCGGCGGCCGACGAGACAAGGGCCGGGGTGAAGAACGCGGTCAATGCCGCCTGGGTTCCGACGCCGTGAGTGGGCTGGTCGGGTTCGATAGCGCTACCACATCTCTCGCCTTGACCGGCGTCGCCGCGCCGAGACTCCGGGCGCTTCTGCAGTAGCGCTGCCAGACGATGCGCGCCGAGTCGACCGCCCCCGGACAGGCGCCCCAAAGGACCAGGTAGTCCTTGAGTTCGCGCCAGCACCTGGCGTCAGGCATCGCGGTATCGCGCCGCGCATGGTCAATGAAGTCGTCGTGCGGACTGGATCCGCGCGGTTGCACCCTGACATAAGCCTTAAACGACATCACAGCCTCCATCGAGGCTGACTGAATAGCCCAGCCGAGTTGCATGGAGATGGCAACTCCATGGCAATTAGAGTGGTTTCAGCTCATTCGGAACCACTCTTGCAGTCGTCGCCGCGGCTTTCGGACGCCAAGGCGATTCCGCCTTGGCTGAAAGCGCTCTAGGCGCGGGCCTGGAGTTCCGAGAGTTTGATGTCGCGGGTGATCAGGGGTGCGCCACGCAAATCGCCGGAGCCGATCTGAACGAGAGGATCGGACCGCTCCCAGTCGATGCGAACGGTACCGAAGTTGGGTTGGGAGAATCCCTCGCCGACCCGGTTCCTGTTGGGCGCCACATAGGGCCAGGTTTCGGTCAGGCCGCTGGAGGTCATGTCGTAGAGCGGATAGGGCGTCAGGCCCTCGAGCCGGGACAGTTCGGTATAGTGGGTGTCGCCGCTGAGAAAGAGAACGCCGTTGGCACGGGTACGGGTCAGCACGGCCAGCATGCGGCGGAACTCGTAGGGAAATTGAACCCACGACTCCCAACCCGGATTGTCGGCGAGGAACTGGGTGCTGGTGCCGATCAGCCGGACCGCCGCCGGCTGCCTGAGTTCGTGCTCGAACCAGGCCCACTGCGCCTCGCCCATGAAGACCGCGGCCGGGTCGGGATTGGGGATGTAGGGGCCGCGGTCCTCCGGGATGACGTTGTATCCGAGCAGAGGCGTGCGCCACCATCGCAGGTCGAACAGGATCACCTGCACGCGCCGGTCCGCCGGGCCGAACAGGTACGAGGTGTAGATGCCCTCGCGCTTGCGCCTCGGGCTGTCGGCGGGCTCGTTCCAGAAATCGAGGAAGATGTCTTTCGATTCCTGCTTCCTGGGATATTCGGTGCCGCCGTCGTTGACGCCGTAGTCGTGATCGTCCCAGGTGGCGATCACGCGGCTCGACGCCTTCAGCTTCCGGAAGCCTGGCTTGGCGGCGAGCTGGGCATACTTGTCCCGCAACACCGCCATGTCCTCGGTGTCGCCATAGATGTTGTCGCCCAGGAAGATGAACAGTTCCGGGGCATAGGCGTTGACCGCGTCCCAGATCGGCTGCTCCTTGTCCTGCTTGGCACAGGAGCCGAAGGCGATCCGGGTCAGCGGCATCTCGGGCTTCGCCTGCCCCGCGAGCGGCGACAGCGCCGCCAGCGAGGCTATCGCCGCGCCGCCGGCGAGGACGGCCCGGCGCGAGACGCCCGCCACGTCAGAATTCCTTGCTGACGGTGACGAAGAACTGGCGCGGCGACCCTGCCAGAAGCGTCTGGAACAGCCCGCCCGGATCCGAGTTGACGAATCCGTTGGAGCCGATGGTCGAGACGTATTTCTTGTTGGTCAGGTTGTTGACGTTGGCCTGGACCACCAGGCCCTCGATCCACGGGCTGCCGGAGAACCGGTACCCTACGCTGAGTTCGACCAGCGCGCGGGACGGCACCTGGCCATTGTTGAGATAGGTGTAGAAGCGCTTGCCCATGTATGCGACGCCAATCTTGGCGAACAGGGCATCGTCGTCATAGACCAGTTCGGCCTTGAACAGATGCTTCGGCGAATCGACCACCGTCTTTCCCTTGGTCAGGGTGACGTTGCCGTTGCCGTCGACCACGTTGTCGTCATAGCTCGAGTCGTTGTAGGCATAGGACCCGAAGAGCGTCACGTCGTCGACGATGGTGAGCGTGCCCGCCGCCTCGAAGCCATATGAGGTGACGTCGCCCACATTCTGCAGCACCGACGGGTTGCCCTGGATGCCCGCGCCGACGGTGATACCGAGCAGGCGGTCCTGGAAATCCACGTAGTAGGCGGCGAGGACGCCCTGGAAACGCCCGCCCTGAAAGCGGTAGCCGATCTCGTAGGTGTTGGACGTTTCCGGCTTGAGATCACCGGCGATGGCGTTGAAGCCCGCCTGGGTCGTCGAGAACGGGCCGGAGGTGACCGACGAGACGAAGGCGCGCATGTTGCGGGCGAACGACGCGAAGATCTCCTGGCCTTCGGCGAACTCGAACACCGCGCCGGCCTGCGGCAGGAAGTTCTTCTCGGCCTTGATCTTGCCCGTCGGGAAGCTGGTGTTGACCACGGGCGTCGCCTCGTTGGTCACCCGCAGCGACTTGAAACCCGCGTTGATCGCGAAACTGTCGGTGATCCGCCAGGTGTCCTGGAGGTGGAATTGCAGCGTTTCGGTGTGGAGGTCGAATTCCCACTGGGTAAAAAACGGATCGCGCTGGAAATGGATGCTGCGGGACGCCGCGGGCTGGTCGAGCCCGATGCCGTAGAATCGCCGCGCCTGGTTGAAGTCGTTGGTTTCCCACCAGAATCCGCCATTGATCTCGTGGCCTCCGATTTCCCAGTTCACCGCGCCGATCACGCCGCCGCGGTCGATGGCATATTCGGTGGTGCGGATCGAGATCGGTCCGCCGCCGGGCGTCGGCACATAGGGCGTGTACCACAGGCCCTGGCCGCGGTTGCGATGGTAGTAGCCGGTCAGCTTGACGCTGAGGCCTTCGGTCAGCGGCGCCTCGAGCGTCAGTCCCGAAATCAGGTCCTTGCGCAGGCCCGATGCATCGTAATAGGCGTCGTCCACGGTCAGGATGGGATCGGGAAAGTTCGTGCCGCCGCTCTGGAAGATCTGCGCCACTTCGACGGCGGTGTCCCAGTCGGGGCGGAAATTGTCCCACTTGTAGCCGAGCCGGTCGATCATCTCGAGGGACAGGTCCTGGTAATCGTTCTCGCGCCGATCGGAATAATTGACGAAGCCTGTCAGGGTGGCGGTGCCGATGGGCTGGACGAATTTGAAGTTGATCTGGTTCTGCCGCTGGACGCCCTCGCCCTTCCACTTGTCGGAGTCCTGGAACGTGTAGCTCAGATACATGCGCGTGCCGGTAGCCAGCTCGCCGGAATCGATGCGCACGAACGGCCGCAGCGCGCCGTCGCTGCCGGCGGTCATGGCGACCTTGCCGCCGAACTCGGCCGACGGGTCGCGCGAATTGAACTGCAGCGTGCCGCCCAGATTGCTGCTCGAGGCGGTGCCGAGCGAACCTGAACCCTGCGACACCCTGATCAGGCCGATGTTCTCCGACGATATCGCCCGGCTGATGTGCAAGCCGTTGTGGTTGCCGTAGGACATATCGCCGAGCGGCACGTCGTCGAGCGTGAAGCCGAGCTGGTTCTGGTTGAAGCCCCGGATGGAGATGCGCGTCGACCATTCATAGGCACCGTAGGCGTCGGCGGACTGGAAATTGACGTTCGGCAGCTTCTCGATCGCCTTCAGCGGGCTGGTGCCGGGCGTCAGGATGGCGATGTCGGCCGCCTTGATCTCCTGAATCTGCCGGGTCTCCCCTTGGCCGTAAACGATGATCGACTCAACCGATGCCAAGCCCGCCGCCGGGGCCGTTTCCTGCGCCATGGCGGCCGGCGTCATCGCTGTCGTACCCAGCAGCACCCACAACACACCTTTCGTGCGATTTCCCACGCGATCCCCCTCGGATTATGGAACGCGAGCCGGCGAAACACCGACTCCGAGGGCCAGCTTGGCCGAGCATGATGACCGTTGTCCGAAGGACGCATGACAGGGATGTTGCAGTGCACAATATCATTGCGCGGACCTGCTGTGAGGTTCCGGCAGTCCGGATGCCCAGCGAGGGGCCAACTCACTTGCTGCATGACCCGGGGACAAACCTCACGCTAGTTACACACCCAGACGCCAGTCGTTGCCCGGAGCGGCCAGAGAGGTTACGGTGTCGGTGGAAATCGTGAGGGTCCCTGGCGACCTGCCAGCGCTTGTCACCGACTGGGCGGGGAGGCTCGGGAATACTGCCGACTAGCGAGCAATCTGCAGGCGCCGGGTCTGGCGAAAAGCCGGCGTGGTCGGTCGGTGGCCGGAACTACGTTCTGGTCCTGCTGACCGCGGTCGCGGCGATCAACTTTCTCGACCGACAGATTCTCGGCGTCCTGCTCGAACCCATCCGGGAGGAGTTCGCCCTCGCGGACTGGGTGCTCGGCCTGCTCACCGGATTTGCGTTCGCCGTGTTCTACGCATCGCTGGGGATTCCGATCGCCGCATTGGCCGACCGGTACAGCCGGCGCAACATCATCGTCATCTGCACCGCCATTTTCAGCGTGATGACCGCGGTTTGCGGCGGCGCGCAGAACTTCTGGCACCTTTTCCTGGCGCGCATCGGCGTCGGTGTCGGCGAGGCCGGCACGATGCCTGCGTCGCAATCGCTGATCTCCAATCTGTTCCCGCCCACCAGCCGGGCCACGGCCATGGGCCTGCTGGCGACGGGCGGCAATATCGGCCTGATGCTGGGGCTGCTGATCGGCGGATGGGTCAATGAATGGTGGGGTTGGCGCTGGGCGTTCGTCACGGCGGCCGTGCCCGGACTCTTGCTGGCGCTCGGCATCTGGCTCACGGTCAAGGAGCCGGCGCGGCCCCACAACCCCGACGAAGGCGCCCGGCCGCATGTGGTCAGGGAAACCATCGCCAGCATCGCCTACATGGCCCGCGTCCCGTCGCTCCGCTGGTTCACCGCGGGGGGCGCGCTGTATGGACTGACGGGCTATGGCCTGTACACCTTCATGCCCTCCTACTTCATCCGCTATCACGGCTTGACGACCGGCGAGGCCGGCACGGTCATTTCGATCATGACCGGCGTGCTCGGCGCCATCGGCACCTTCGTCGGCGGCTACATCTGCGCCCGGTTGGCGGCCCGGTACGGCATGCACTGGAACGGCTGGCTGCCCGCCATCGCGATCACTCTGAGCGCGCCGTTCATGTTCACCATGCTGCTGTCCGACGATACCTGGCTGGTCATGGGGCTGTTCATCGTGCCCGGTCTCCTGTCCAGCGTTTATGCGGGTCCGACCTGGGCGATCATTCAGGAGCTGGTCTCTCCCGGCCGCCGGGCGATGGCGGCATCGGTGTACATGCTGATCTTCAATCTCATCGCGCTGGGGCTTGGGCCGGTGTTCACCGGCACGGTCAGCAGCGCCATCGAGCCGGCGGTGGGCGCCCAGTCGCTGCGGTATGCCATGGCCGCCGTGGTCGTGATCAGCCTCGTCGGCGCCTTTGCCTATTTCATGGCCTCGCGGCGCGTGACGGGCGACCTCGAGCGCCTGCGCGGACAGGGGTGAGGCAGCAGGCGCCGGCCGTCAACCGGGAGCGGAAAACCGGCGCGTCGCCCTGGCCAGCCCAAACCGCCAGAGCTTGACGAGATCGTTTTCCAACTGGCGATAGCCGGCCTCCGGCGCCGCCGGATCGAGATGGGGTCCCGCCGCGGCGCAGAGTTCCGCCCAGCTCAGCGGGCCTTGCGCAAGCTTCTCGAGCGCGGCCGCGGTCGACGCGAAGGACACGTTGATCGACGTCTTGGCGTCGGCGAACGTGGCCAGGCCATCGACGGATTCACCTCGCAGCATATCGAAATGCCAATCGACCAGAGGCGTGCGGACGTCGATTCCCGTGGCGCCCGCCGCTGGTTTGCCGAAGACGGCGAATCGATATCCTCCCACAAGCAGGTCCTTGGCAGCCGCGGCCCCGGCCCGTTCACGCGATGACGGCAAGCTGCCGGACTCGTCGTTTGGCAGATAGGTGAGAAACTCCAACCCCGCGGGCGCGAGCTCGGCGGCAAGGGTCGGCGTATCGACGACATCGAATACGTGATTGAGGATTTCGTGAAAAATCAACGTGTCCTGCATGGCCGCGAGCCTCTGGATGACACGGCGCAACACCGGCGCCTGGTGGCTGTCAGATGGAATCGACCGTGCCAGGTCGTCGAGCCGGCCCCGGACAACGGCAATGCGCGCCGGCACCGGCGCGCTCGGGTCGTCCATGCTGCGCGCCAGCTTGATGATGCTGGCGCGCAGAAACGGGACGACGCCGGCATAGTAGCTGATGACGGCCACGCCACCCGGCTTCAGGCAGCGGCGCAGCAGATCCAGGATGCGCTGGCGAACCTGGAGGGGCGTCACGTAGAAGACGCCGATATGGTAGATGAGATCGAACTGGCCCAGTTCATCGGCGTCCAGGTCGAGAAAGTCGGCATGGCGAATGTCGGCCCGATCGCCGAAGCCCACGCACCGCTTGCTCGCCCGCGCGGTCGCCTCACGCGAGATGTCGATTCCCACCAGTCGCCCCGGCATGCGCTCGCCCGCCGCCGCGAGCTGCGCGCCGGTGCCGCAGCCCAGATCCATGACGTCGCCGCCGGAAGCCGCGCAGCCATACAGCGCCGCCAGACCGAGAACCGACTCCGGCAGGAGCAGGCGGTTGAGTGGCGCCTCGTAGACGACCTGATCATATGCCTCGGCGATCGACGCATTGAGCGCGCGTACCGCTGCGTCCTGGCCGTGGGAGATGGAATCCTGTTGCGGCATCCGTGTTACCCCGCTTGTGTAGACCGCTACCGGTCCATGCCAGCCAATAGCGATCTGCCATCGGTGTCGGCCGCCAGTGAGCAGCCCAGCAGGGCGGCGATGGTGGCCGGAACGTCCTCCAGCCGGCCGGGCTGCGCGGACAACGAGATGGCTGCGTTGGCGGGCCGGATCATGAAGGGATTTTCGATCACCGAGCCCTGCTTCTGGTGGCCGCCGGGCCGGAAGAACGGAAGCGGTCCGATGCGGCCCAGGTCCGGATGATCGACGGTATCCGTCGAACTCTCCTCGCTGAACAGCACCACGAGGTCGGCCGGCGATTCATCGGGCGACTCATCGAGCGGATTGCGCCTGACCCGGATCACCCGGTCGACGATCTTCCGCCCGTCGCGGGCGTCGCGGGCGTCCAGCAGCATCGCCTCGATCTCGTCGCAAACGGCACCATATTGCTCCAGGGGAACAACGCCGTTGGCCTCGCGGCCCATGAGGTTGAGCCGGATATAGCCATCCGCCACGCTGGGGAGAGCAAAGGCCTTCATGGCCTGCCAAACCGGCTTGTACCAGTTGGTCGGCTGCCAGCTGAAGGTATCGTGGAGGCTTTCCTGCTCGAGGGGTGACTGGAGGTCGCCCGCGTTGTCGGGATTGCGCAGTTTCCAGATCTCATGCTTCCAATGTTCCGGATAATGCAGCGCCGGCGCGGGCGGCGGCGCATCCAGCGAACCGACGGCTAGCGCGGCCTTGCCTGGAAAACACCAGCGATACAGCAACTCCGGCAAGAACACGCTGCGGGGATTCTCGAGGCAATCCGCAACGATGCTGTCGACGGTGAAGACTACGATGCTGACGTCATCCGCGACGTTGTCGATCAGAGCGCCAATGGCGCTGTCCACGGCCTGATACACGTCGAGCAGCAAGTCGCGATCGTGGTCGTGTCCGAGGCTGTTCAGCGGGTGATCCTGGCTCATGTGCCACAAGGTGTGGCCACCGACATGGATCTCGCTGAAACAGGTGATGAACAGATCCCAGTCGTTGTGATTCATCAGGTCGATACAAATGTTCTTTCTGGTGTCGATGGAAGACAGCAACTTGTCCCTGAAATTGAGCAATCCATCCATGTCGTAGGCGCTGGGAACGCGATAGGAATAGCCCTCCTTGCCCTCGCGTTCGTTATAGAATTTGAGCGCCGTGTCCTGTTTCGGGTCAAAACCGTAGCGGTCGTGTATCTGGTCTATCAAATGGCGCGGCAGGGATTCAGGGTAGGTTTCGTTCAGCTCCGAGGCCCAGCCGACAATTTGCAGGCCCTTGACGGCCTTCGAAATCGCTGCGGGCAGGTCGAAGACGATCACGTTCTTGCCTTCAAAAGCGTAAAAGGGCGTATGCCTGTAATAATTGTATAAGCAATTGTTGATTGTCTGATAGTCCTCTGGATAGTAGTTGGAAATCCAATACTCCAGATTGTCTATACTGACACCGGACAAGAAGGTCGCCCAGGAGTTCTGGTTGCTGTATTTTTTGGCATGCCTGACCAGGCCGTAAAGGGAACTCTGTCGCAATCCGGCCAGATTGGGAAGCTGTCCGGAGTCCATCAGGTCCACCAGCAGCTGGTTGGTCGGAGCGTCGATGCCGATCGCCAATACCTTATTGCGCATGATCAGATCCTACCGCGCCAGAGATTTGATACGCTCGATATCCCGTGGATCGAGGTGGGGTTGGTCGAAACACCGGACATTGGCCATCAAATGATCCCGGTTGCCTGTGCCGATCAGGGTGCAGTCAATCAGCCGGTTGGCCGCCAGGAAGCGGTATGCCAATTCGCACGGTTCCATCGTCCCGATCCCGGCCAGAATCTGCCTGAGCCGTGCTCCCTGCAGCCGGTAGCCCTCTGCGTCCGCCTGGCCGTCCAGGTTCCGCTCGCTCAGAATATCGTGAAAACTGCGCCTATTGTGGCGAAACGCGAACATCGCCAAGACGCCGATGTCGTTGTCCCTCGCCGGCTTGAAGACGCTCTCGTCGGCGGCTTGGCTGAGCATATTGTACCCCGCCATCACGACATCCCAATGGGACGACTTTACTGCCGCCGCCAGGCTGCGATGATGGGGATCGCGAGCAAAGGCCTCGGTCATGCCAACATAGCGTATTTTGCCGGCTGCACGCGCGTCCAGCAGACAAGGCAACAGCTCGGATTCCACGAAGCCGTACTCTTCCGGCAAAACGCCGTGAAAGCTGTAAATGTCGATATAGTCGGTGTTCAGCTCCCGTAACGCCTGGTCTATCCCGGCGGTGATGTCTTTCGGGCCATATCTCCGGTCTCCTCGGGAAACGGAATGTTTCGAGGAGATAATGACCTGGCTTCTGTCAATTTCCTTGAGCGCGGCGCCGATCACGATCTGCGTGCCATTGCGCTCCGACGTATCGAACAGATTGATCCCGGCATCGTGGGCCGCGCGAACAAGGGGAACGGCTTTTTCCGGGGAGGCGTGCTGGTTCATGCCGAGACAACTCAGCCCGCCACCTCCCAGGCCACAGCAACTCACCGACAGTTCGGTGCGACCGAGCCTGTTGTATTTCATGCCGTCATCTTCCCGGTTGGCCATGACATGAGGGCGGCGCGCAACAAACGATCGATATACGGGGCATGATCAGTTCAGACTGAACGACGGATAGAAACCGATCAGGTGGCACAGTTCAATATCCACACCGCCGACATTGGTGAAATCTCCTTTCGATGCCTGGCTCCGCGCGATAAAGCGTTCGGTCCGGGCGGGATGTTTGGTCAGCGCGCCGAGTTGGCGCACCCGCTCCGACCAGCCCTGCCCGTCCATCCGCTGCAGGCCGACAAACCAGTCGGCGAGCAGGGCAATGGTCTTGCCGGCGGCTGAGCGAGTCAACGGAGCGGGCAGCGCAACGGTCAGCCCGTCGATGAATTCCCGTTGCACTGGGGACAAGGCCGGCGGCCCGCTGGCCAGGGTTGGCTCCAGCAGCGATTGCAGAAACTTCTCCGGATGACTGCGGTACCGCGTGTAGCAATCAGAGGGCTGCACCGCGGCTGACGTGATCGCGGCTTGCATTTCGGCGATGTCGACGCGGCCGAGACAGTGATCGAAATGGCTCTCGTACACAGTATTCCGGTGGTAGTCGACGCGGCACAGGCCCCGTGGGTCAATCAACTCCGGTGCGGCGGCGTGGGCGCCGGCCACCACCGGCAGACGGCAGAAACTGGCCTCGATCAGAACGCGCCCGAACGTTTCCAGATTGGAGGTACTCGGAAAAACCATGACGTCGAACTGGGTCAACAAATCCCAAATTTCGTGATTGGGGCGGGCCGGCAGATACTCGTAAAGAGCCTCGGGGCACGCCAGGTCCTTGCGGAGCTCTTCGTGGATGACATCCGGCGCGTAGCGCGGCGAATGGATATCGCCACAGGCCAGCAGCTTGTACGTCCGGCTGTGCCGCGGGTCCCCATTCAGACGGGTCAGCAGTTCAAGAACGTCGTGAAAGTTCTTGTCGTCGGACAGCCGCCCCAGATAGCCCAGGATCGTGATGTCGCCGGTTTCATGCGCCCGTCCGTTCGGCAAGGGGCGTTGGTCCGGGAAGCCGATGCTCAGCGGATAACACAGGCTGGTCGGATAGTTGGCCAGCCATGGAAACATTTTGACATACACCGCCCAACAATAGTTGCTCGCGAAGATCAGGCTGTCGCCCGCGCGCAAATAGGGGCGGCATAAGTGCTCTTGCAGCAGATAGCTGCTCCAGATCGCGGTGCGGACGTCGCGGGCGATCCGGAAATCCAGCCCCAGTTGGTCGCGCAACCAGAAATAGTAGTGGGCGTGGGGGCCGACATTGCTGACGACGACATCGACACCCGACAGGCAATGCCGGGCGTAGCCCCTATCCGTGAGAAGCCGGTTCAGGTCATGGAATTCGGTTCGAAGAGGCAGGCCCGACGGCTTTTCCAGCAGCGCGGTGATGTTTTCGTGGGCCAGGTTCACGCCGTCTTTCTGCGGCAAAAGCGGATCGGTTTTGTAGTGGTGCAGGGATACGATCGTCATGACCCGGGCGCGCCGGTTCGAATCACGGGAAGCGACGGGACGCTGGGCGCGG
>LNFM01010664.1_pt1 | contig 12831 bp, 14 predicted proteins | sample 596031 | NCBI WGS metagenome assembly LNFM01 (sample SAMN04254537, study PRJNA301005) | activated carbon metagenome | isolation source: dual media filters at the Ann Arbor, Michigan drinking water treatment plant | place: USA: Ann Arbor
GCATGATCACCATCTGGATGGCGTCGTTATAGGTCGCGCCCTTCATGCCGCCGAGCGTGATGTAGCCGGTGATGACCAGCGCCGAGATGATCAGTGAGGCGAGATAGGGCAGCCCCAGCAGAACCTCGAAGACCTTCGCCACGCCGATGAATTGGCCGATCATGTACATCAGCATGATCAGGATCATCCAGGCGGCGGCGAGATAGGCGACGCCCTGGCCGTAGCGGATTCGCACGAAGGAGACCGACGTGTAGACGCCGAGCCGCCACAGCATCGCGCCGTAGAACAGCACCAGCAGCGGCACGCTGAGGATGAGCTGGATCCACATATAGACGAAGGGCAGGTGCAGTTGCTGGATCAGCGCGACGACGCCGAGAAAGGTCGCGACGCTCATCCAGGTCGCGGCCGCCGCCAGCGAGTTGATCACCGGGCCGATCTGCCGGCCGGCGAGATAGAGGTCGCGCTCGCTATGGGTCGCGCCGCGGAAGTAAAGCGCCACGCCGTAATAGAGGAGAAACATCGCGGCGCTGACGCCGACGCCGAGCCAGATGTTGCTAAGTTGCCAGGAGGCCGCGGTCATGTCCGGTCCCCTTCCGTCATCGGGGCCACGGGCATGGCCAGGCCGGTCTCGGGCTTGGCCGGGCCGGACGCCGCGATCTCCTCGTCGAGCCGGTCGGCGGCGATGTTCCACCAGATCGAGACGGCGAGTACGCCGAACCAACCGAGGAAGACCGCCATGAAATAATGCAGCGGGAAGCCGAGGATGCGCACGGCGTTGTTCGTACCGAAGATCAGCGCCCAGGGCGCGGTATGCGCCGCCAGCACATACAGGACGAAAAACCCGATCGTGAGACGGGCCTCCTTGCGATAGGCATCCATGTGTTTCCCTCCCCGTTGGTTCCGCGCCCGGTTGGATCCGGGTCGTCTGGCAAAATCGGGCCGCGCTAGGTGCGCAACCGGTAGCGTTCGACGGCGTCCTCGTTCCAGGCGAGCCCGACGCCGGGCGTGACGGATGGCGCGACGAAGCCGTCGATGACGGACACAGGTTCGCGCAGGATCGGCGCGGCCCAGTCCATATATTCGAGCCAATGCGCGGTCGGGGTCGCGGCCAGCAGATGCGCACTGACCTCCGGGAAGAGATGCGACGACATCGCGATCTCGTGGCCGGCGGCGAGCCCGGCCGCGCGCAGCCAGCCGGTGACGCCGCCGATGCGCTCAAGATCAGGCATGACGTAGTCGCTGGTCTTGCCGGCCAGGGCCGTCGCCATCGCGGTCGGCCCGGAGAAATTCTCGCCGATCTGGATCGGGGTCTTCAGGTCCCGCACGAGCCGGGCGTAGCCATCGTAATCGTCGTGCCGGATCGGCTCCTCGATCCAGTAGACACCCTCATGGTCGAGCGCCCGGCCGCGCTCCAGCGCCTCGGCAAGCGTCAGCGCCTGGTTGAAATCGACCATCAGCGCGACATCGTCGGGCAGGCGCTTGCGCACCGCCCTGAACGCCGCGAGATCGGCCATAAGCGTCGGCCGGCCGAGCCTGAGCTTCACCGCCGAAAAGCCGCCTTCCAGAAGCTCCATCGCCTCGTCGGCGCAGGCCTCGGGCGCCATCAGCCCGAGGCCGTTGCTGTTATAGGCGCGGATCGGCGTGGGCGATGCGCCAAGCATCGCCGCGAGCGGCAACCCGGCGGCCTTGGCCAGAATGTCCCAGAGCGCGACGTCGAGCCCGGCCAGCGCCATCCGGACGACGCCCTGCACACCAATCAGCCGGAAGCGCCTTTGCAGCTTGATTGCGACGGCCTGTGGCGAGACGGCGTCGCCCCTGACGCTGTCGAGCGCCGCGCCGAGCAGATGGGCGATGGCCGGGCCGGCGGCCGCGACATAGCAGAACAGATAGGCATGGCCGGTGATGCCCTGGTCGGTCTCGATATCGATCAGCAGCAGCGGGGCGTTGCGCACCGTGTCGGCGCTGGTGCCGAGCGGGCGCGCCATCGGCACATCGACCGTAACGGCCCTGAAGCCAGTGATGACCGGGACGGGTTGCATCTCAGAGCGCCGCCCGACCGTCCTGATGCAGCGACAATATGTCGAGCACCGCCCGGTTCAGCGGCGTCGGAACGCCAAGAATCTCACCCATCGCCACTACATCGCCGCCCAGGAACGGCAGTTCGAGCCGGTTGCCGCGATCGAGGTCGCCTTGCATCGAGGAGGTCATCTGGGCCGGCAGCGTGTCGCAGAAGGCGAGCCGGTTCTCGGCGAAATCCTCCGCCAGCGCGATGCCGCTGGCGCGGCCGACGGCCACGACCTCGCGCATTAGGCCGAGCAGGAAGGCGCGGGCGCGGGGATTCTCGCGGATCGGGCCGATCTGCGAGCGCATCGCTGTCGTCGCGCCCGAAAGGCCGGCGAGGAAGACGAATTTTTCCCAGGTGGCGCGTCCGATATCGGGGCTCATCTGGGCGTCGATACCCGCGGCAAGGCAGGCGTCGAGCAGGCCCTGGCTCCGGGCCGAGGCCGCCCCGCCGAACTCTCCGAAGACCAGCTTCTGCATCGCGCCGACATGGCGGATGATTCCGGGCCGCGCGATCGAGGCCGCGATGTAGCTGACACCGCCGAGCACGGCCTGCGAACCGAGCGCGTCGCGCAGGATCGCGTCCTTGCGCACGCCGTTCTGGAAGGAGACCGCCGCCGCACCCGCCTGCACTAGCGGTAGCACGGCGCGCGCCGCGCCCTCTGTATCCCACAGCTTGACGCCGACGACGACGAGATCGACCGGGCCGAAGGCGAGCGGATCCTCGCTCGCCTTCACGCTGGGAAGCTTGATCGCGCCCTGGTCGCTCTCGACGGTCAGGCCATGCTCGCGCAGCGCCGCCAGATGGGAACCGCGCGCGACGAAACGCACATCCGCGCCGGCCAGCGCGAGCTTCGCGCCGAAATAGCCGCCGATTCCACCGGCCCCCATCATCGCGATACGCATGCGACTATCGCTCCCGAACCAGTTCTTGAATTATTGTTCAATTACAGTTCTTGAATATTCGTTCAAGAATTTTCGGTCAAGTGGGTCGCTTCTTCACCCGGTCACAGCTATTTCAACCAAAACGAAAATCTGGACGAAGCACGATCATGGCGCGCCCGAAGTCATTTGACCCCGAGACCACGCTCGACATCGCCGTCGAGCGGTTCTGGCAGCACGGCTATGACGGCCTGCCGATCCAGGAGCTATGCCGCGCGATGGGCCTGAATCCGGGCAGCCTCTACGGCGCCTATGGCGACAAGCGCTCGCTGTTCCTGGCGGCGTTCAACCGATATGCGGCCACCGTCTCGAAGCGGGCGATCGAGCGGATCGTCGGCGGCCCCTCGGGCCTGAGCGGGATCCGCAGCTATTTTGATCATATGATCGAGTCGATCCTAGACGGGAAGCGGCGCTGGGGCTGTCTGGCGACCAACGCCGCCGTCGAGCTCGCCGCCCGCGATCCCGAGATCGCGTCGAAGGTTCAGGCACATTTCCAGCGGCTGGAGGAGGCTTTCGCAGCGGCGCTGGCGCGGGCGGAGGAGGATGGCGAGATCGGCGCGGCCGCGCGCGGGCTGGCACCCTATCTCGTTTGCATGGTGCAAGGGCTCAACGTTGTCGCCAAGACGAAGCCATCGCGCGAGCGGCTCGAGAGCATCGTTGGCATCGGCATTGCTGTACTGGCAGCGCGAGCGGAAAAGACCCAGCTCTAGCTAACGTGGGCAATCCGACTACACGCGCTGGCTCGATTGGTCACCGCGCTCACATCGCAGCTTGTAGTGCGGCCGCGATGGCCGTCTCGTCCTCGTCATGTAGCCGTCTCATACAAACGTCCCGGTGCATCTAGCGTCGGCCTGGGCGAAGTCCGATGGCGGCAGGTAGTGATAGCTCGTGCCCTCGTCGCGCAGCGCTTGTTCAATCAGGATGAAATAAGGCGGCGGCCGCACCGGCTGCAATTGCCCGGACGAGGTCATGCTGATCAGAAGCCTGCAGCCGGCGGCGAAGAGCTGCTCCGCCACCAGCACGACATAGGACGCACCGACGACGCAGCCGACGATTCCGAGTTCGGCGTCGCCGTCCACAAAGCGATCGAGTTCGCTGTGATAACAGGCTCAGTCTCGGTCGGCCGTCGCGCGTCCATCCCGGCGAAGCCGCCGGACGAGATCGCCGTCGGGGTCGAGCACGCAAATCGCCGGCACGTCGCGCACGGCCAGACCTTTCGGGCGGCGCCCTTCGCGCAGCAGGCTTCCGGGCTGGAAGACGGATGCTTCAGAATAGTGCTTGTTGGCCAGCATTGGCACGGGCCCGTCGCGGTGGTCTTTCATGGTGTCGTGGGCTTGCTCGACAGGCCTTGCGCCATTCGGGTCATGACCGCACCGCCGCTCACGTCGCCGACTTCCGAAATAGGCACCAGATGAACTCCTGACGATTCCCAGCGGGCGTCAGATGCGTCTGCGGCTGTTGGTTGACGAGTGAATAGTCCGCCCCGAGCTCTGCCTGAAGCATAGCTGCCGAATAGCGCCTCACGGGAAGTCCGCTACATCGCTCCGGGCCGGTCAGGGAGAAAGGCGCGAGGATGACGAAGCCCCCAAGCCTAAGACCTTGATCGAGGGCGCGCACGTAGGCCACCCGATCGGTCTCCTCGACGAGGAAGTGGAAGACGGCCCTGTCATGCCAGATCGAGAAGGCCTCCTGCGGGGGCTGCCAAGCGGTGACGTCCTGCGCGATCCATGTCACACGCCCGGCGCGCTCGCCGAGGCGCTTCTGTGCAACGGCGAGGCCGGCCAGGGCGATGTCGAGCACGGTCAGTTTCGAATGGCTGCGATCCAGTAACCTGTCGATCAGCACCGAGGCGCCGCCGCCTACGTCGATCATCGGCTCCGATGCCCCCAGACCTGTGCGCGCGATCATGTCGAGCGATGGCGTCGGGTCGTGCTGAAACCAGCTCACCGTATCGGCCGCCTTGGTCGTATAGACAGTGTCCCAGTGGACACGTTGCAGACTCATGTTCGTCGGCTCCTCATTCGGGATCGGGCTGCCGGGTTCTTGCAACCACGCCGTCTCCCGACAGAGTGCAACGCTTTACAGTTCGAGCATGTCGAGCACAGGACATGGCGCGAGCGGCTCGCGGGTGCAACGGTCGATCGAAGCGGAGAGAATGCTCTCCAGCCTCGTCAGGTCGGCAAGCTTGTGACGCACCTGTTTCAGGTGAGCGATTGCTATGTCCTTCACTTCTGAGCAGGAATCATGTCGAGGATCGTTCAGGATCAGGAGCGCGCGGACGTCCTCGATCCTGAACCCGAGATCGCGCCCTCGTCGAATGAACACAAGCCGCCTGATGTGAGAGTCGTCGTAAACGCGGTGGCCGCCAGATGTGCGCGGCGGCGCGGGCATCAGCCCAATGGTCTCGTAGTAGCGGATCGTCTCCAAATTGACACCCGCGGCTTTTGCAAGCTGTCCGGCTGTGATGCCTCTCGCCTTTGTGAGCATGTTTGGCTTGATTCCGTAGTGGCTACGGGAGGCACGGTGACATGGATCGAGGCGGAGCACCATTCATGACCAGCACGGAAATCGGCCAATCGAGCACTGCGGAGCCTCTCCCCTCGCCATCGATGGGCCTCCTGGCGGGGACGGGCGCCCTCGTTGGGATCGGTGCCCTGATCGGATCTTCATGCTGCGTGCTGCCGATTGCGCTTGCAGGACTCGGGGCGACCGGAGCGGTCTTCAGCGGCCTGGCCTTCCTGGCCGATATCCGCCCATTGCTCATCGCCGGCGCGGCGATCACGCTAGCTCTCGGCTGGGCTCTTTTCTTTTGGCGGCGGCGCAGACCGAGCTGTGACGGCGATACTTGCGCCAGGCCAGCGACATCAGGCGGCACGAAATGGCTGCTCGGCTTTGGCTCTCTGGTCGTCGGGCTGGCACTGGTTTGGGGGCCATATGTCGAGCCGGCCCTGCTCAAGCTGACGCGGTGATCCTGATGCAACTTGAGTCGACGCTGACCTGTCCTCACTGCGCCCATCAGGCGACCGAAACGATGCCGACCGACGCCTGTTGGTTTTTCTACGAATGCAAGGGCTGCGGTGTGCTTCTGAGACCACTGGAAGGTGATTGCTGCGTGTTTTGCTCTTATGGTGCAACGCCGTGTCCGCCGATTCAGGCCGCCGCCAATGGACCGCCGTCAGCGGCGGTCTGCTGTGGACCTCGGATCGCGGGCTCGAACTGAGCCCGGCGGCGGATTTTGGATCTGCCCCAAGCGAAAATGGCGTAGTTCGCGGTTTCGGGCAGGGGCGCACCTCCAGTCTGTTCGCTGCTTGTTACCGTTAGATGCGATACGCGCTGATCGCGACCAGGTGCTCACAGGCTCCGGTGGCGCTGAAGCGACAGCGTGGGCTTTGAAAGGCAATATAGCCAGCCAGTGACTCTCCCTGAGATCGAACGGCTGCTCTGTCTCCTTGAGCCCCAGCTGCAACTGATCGACCACCAAGCTCTCAACCCGGTGACCGAAGCGATGTCGCTGCAACTCCGTCATGATCTGTTTCAGCCGCTCGTTCTCTGCGCGCTTCTCCTCGATTATCGCCCTAAGCGCGATCGTATCTACGATCTTTTGGTTACAATGACCGACGAAGGACTTTGGCCCAGTACGGGAACCAGAACGAGGAAGAAGGCTGACGTCGGAACGTCCGGCGTAGAGGACGTTGAGCGGCAACGGGTCGCAGTTCTGCCCCTTTCTGAGGGAGTTCCCGCAGCCACGGTCGCCGTACTGGCACAGCGCTTTGAGGTTCTTGTTCCGGAAGGTCCGGGCGGCCTTGATAGGCTCCTTGCGGATTACGGCGCATTCGCGGAATCACCGGCAATCCGCAGAACATGACGCTCCACAAGGCCGGTGGAGCCTGCAATCAGAATGCGGTACCATTTACCTTTCAAGGACGAAGGCCGCGCCACCTGCTCTTGCGGCTGCAGGCTTCGCCGAACGAGGCACGAATATCGTCGGCCAAAAATCGGCTGTCGTCGAAAATCGGCTGTCGTCGCAAAATTTCAGAGGGCAGCCATCATTTCGCCTTGCGATAAAGCAGAAAAAATTCAACCTATTCCGCGTCGGCAAGTTACCGACAGTCTGATGCTATGCGTCCAGTTTTTATAGAGTCTGGGAAAAAATCGGTGACAAAAGGAAATTTGGTCGAGCTGGCAGCGGATATTGTAGCCGCTTTCGTAGCAAACAATGATGTCACCACATCGGACCTTCCGGGTGTCATTGCAAGCGTCTACTCATCACTGACCAAGCTCGGAGGCGAGCCGGAGTCCCCTCCCGCCGCGCCATTGGTTCCGGCCGTTCCAATCAGGAAGTCGGTTACGCCAGATGCCATCATTTGCTTGGAAGATGGTAAATCGTTCAAGTCGCTGAAGCGGCATCTCAGCAGTAGATTCAACCTGACGCCGGAGCAGTACCGCACAAAATGGGGACTGCCGGCCGATTACCCGATGGTCGCTCCGGCCTATGCAGAGGCGCGCTCTGCTCTGGCAAAGTCGATGGGTTTAGGTCAACAGCGCAAAAAAATCGTATCAAAAAGCAAGCGCGCAACCAAGGTCAAAGGCTAGGCAGATGACCGGAAAGACAAAACAGCGAATTGATGCGGATAACGCGTTCCTTCGCGTTCAGAACCGTAATTCTGTTCAGGCGAGAATTTTATCTGAGACAGAATTGCTTGAGCAGGCGCGCGATGCCAAGACGGCCAGCTTGAAGGCCCAGCGATTGGAAAAAGAGGCTGCCGATCGTCTTGCTTTGGCCTCCCGCCTTACCAAATCGATACGTTGATGTCCGAGGCTTTTTTTGTTCCACTTGAGCGTCACCAAGAACGCTTGATTCCGCTGTGAAGCGTAGGACGTTGAAACGACCCGAGTTTGTCATACAGGGACTAGGTCGAGCCAGGCGGCGAGGTCACGGCCGCGCTGGAAGACGGTCATCGGCGGAGCAAAGGCTTCAATCGCCATGGCAGTTCTCGGCCCGATCCCCGGCACTGTCTGGAGACGGCATGCCTCGGTGCCGCGTTGCGCCTCGCAGCGAAAACTTTGTCCAGCGCTGCGATCGTGCCGTACAATAGATTGATCCGTTCGAAATAAATAGTGCCGGTGTCGTGCACCAGTGCTGGTCGCGATCTGCCGGTGTCACTGATCGCCGCCGCCAGAACCTTAACATGAGCCGGTCCAGGGGAGCGATGATCCCATGCTCTGCAATATGACCCCGCAGAGCGTTGATCATCAGGCCCGATGAGCGCCCCGATCCGCGGAATCGACGCGGGATCCGAGGGCCGCACCCGAATCGGGCAGAGTCGGCGGTACCACTACGATTACATGCCGCCGGTCCGGCGATCATAGGGGTAATAATCGGCTGCCGGCGTCACCGGCTGTTCGGCCTGGGCTGGCGGCGTCGGTCTGGCGGGTTTGGGCGGCGTGGCCCGCGGGCGTTCGGACGCCTCGCGGCCCTGAGGCGTAGCAGGAGCTCGGCCTAGGGCGCCGCTCTGGCCGAGCGCGGATCCGATCGGCCCGATCAACACGATCAACAACCCGATGGCAAGTCTTGGCATGTTTCAAGCCTCTAGTTCTATTCGATTATTTACCAATAATATACGTGTAGTTGCCTATATAATCACAACAGAACACTTATAATGACGCATAAGTGATGTCGAAATGGCTGTAATCAGGGTTTTAATATTTGACGACCACGACGCGCTTTATGACGTTCACTCCGTCGCAGAGATCGTCGGCCCCGACTCTCCCGGGCGGGCCAAGTGCAGGTATTCGCGCTAGAGGCATGGCGGCCGGAAGGGCCGCCGCGATGCGGCAGTGCTGCGACTCTCGTTCAGCGCCGGTGTTTCAGAGACCGAAAACGGCCGACAGTCCGCCGATGTCGCGGATCTCGGCACAGCCGTGATAGGGGTTCGGCAGCTCGTGGCCGGTTCACCCAGCCCCTGTTCTTGATGCCAATGTCATGCGCTAACATCCGGTCGTAGCGGAAAGGCGAGGAGACATGGCGGATGCTTTCAGGGCTGCAGCCGAGCATGCATTCGAACGCCCTGAAATGCGGCTTGTAAGCGCCGGCCTGCTGCGCCGTATAGACAGCGTGGCCGTCGAAGGCCTGTCCGATGCCTTCGCAGGGAGCTTGATCAGTTCGGCATCGAAGTGGTCGTCATCCAACTGGGCGCGATCAAGACCGAGTGGAGCGGCATCGCGCGCGAAAACCTGCAGGCGACTTCGGGAGCGGGTCCTTACGCCGAACAGGCGCGAAGGACTGCCGCTCTCTAGGCCAGAGCGGACCGCGGCAACGGCTAGCCGCCCGAAGTGATGGCGCGGGCTGTTGGGCAGGCACTCTCGGCACGCCGACCGAAGACGCGGTACGCGATCGGGCGCGGTGCCAAGCCGCCGATCGCGATGCGCTGGCTGCTTAGCAACCGCGGCTTCGACGGACTGATGCGCTTGGCAACACGAACGATGGCCTGTGGGGGGCAGCGCCGTGGCAAGACCGAAGAGCTTACGAGCCAACCTGGAGAACGCAATCTGGCTTGATCTTACGGCCCGACCTGCAGCGACAATAAGTTCGCGACATCGTCAGCCGTCGCGCCCCAGACGATAAAAGGCCCGCCGATCGCGCATCCAGGAGAATTCGTCGTCGATTGCCAGCACTGGACCGGTTGCCATCTGGCGGCCCTCCACCGGTCCCAGGAAGTCATGGCGGCCGTCTGCCGAGTGGAAGTTCCCCACGACCCGCCAGTGCGTCTCGTCCTCGTGGTAATAGGCACCCCACCGATCGAGGATTGGGGCGTGGGCGAGCTCCGCTAAAGTCGGCTTCCACCCCGCTTCGAGGCGGCGTAGGTCGCGCTCAAGTTCCTCCATCTGCGTCTGGAACGGTACCGAATCCGCCGCGTCGAAGTCCGGCGGCTCAATAAGGCCGTCCACCTCCGAGGCCACCATGAAGAGGCTCGCGCCACCGGCCGTTCTCGTCAGGCATAGGTCGAAAAGGTCGCGTGAGTTCGTCATTTCGGCTCCTAGAGCTGTCGTCCCGTCACGCATGATTCTAGCGATTCGTTTGAAAAGCGCACTTCGCCACGCCGCCAAACCGCACGGCTTCCGCAAAACATCGATCGCGCGATGCCGTGCGGCGAGCCCGGTGCCACGCCGCGCAACGAAGGGGTGCCCTGCGGCACGCCGACGTCCTCGCGATCGGGACATTCACGTGTCGCATCCCGATTGCCCGGCCGAGCCATTTTCGCGCCGCGCCCCTACGGACGGCCGCGTCACGAACCAGGCATCGATCCGAGAGACGGGATCGCGGACCTCGTCGGCGCGAGCCTCTCCTCCGTCGGCATTACGCTAGGCGTCGCCTGACCAAGGGGCCTCCGCAAAGCCTTGCAACGCCTCCATGTCGTCCGAGCTTAACTGCGGCATCTGCAATGCGAAATGCGCCAGCCGGGCATTGGCTCTCCTTGCGTACCAAAGGGCGTGACACGCAGTTCGCCACGGCCTGTCGTCACCTTCCAGCTTATACAACGCCTCGGCCACGGCGGCGACGGCATCTACAACCCGGCTTACATCCGCAAACTGCAGCGGCCGGTCGCCCAATGCGACCAAGCGCGTGATCTCCTCGTCGCACCCGGCAAGGTCGCGGACCCGCCGGGTCGTCGCCTCGCGCAGCACCCGAGCCTGGTCGAGAACGGCCAGACCGAGCGTAACGAGGAAGTCGGTGCGATCGCACGTCCAGTCGCAGACGGTTACCTGGGCATCCAGCGTCAACCGCCGCGGGTCGATGTTCGTCGTTTCAGCCACCACCCATGCGGCCTCGCCGGGATCGTCCAACGGGAACTCGTGCTCGACGCCGAACGTGTTTCTGAAATCCTTGTAGATCAGTCGATGACCCGTAAGGTCGATCATCCAGCAAGGCTCGCCGCAACGGACCCACGGAGCGCCGTCCACCAGTAGTACCGCGTCCGCGTAATGGGCGGACGCCTCGGTAAAGGCCTCCTCACGGTCGCTTTCCAGCGTCTCAAGGACAACCCAAGCTTCCCGCGCGGCCCGTTCGTCGAGTGTCTGGCACATCTCGACCGATCTGATCCCGTGGCGCGCGGTCATCGCGCCTGGCGGGGGCGGCAGGCTGTGGAAGCTATAGGCCGAACTGGCGGATAGCCGGTAGTCTCCGCTACTTAGGAACTCGTTCCAGCGTAACTGCCGGCCATCCGTCAATAGCGGTCGGTAAAGCTTGTCGCCGCGGGCGTGGATAAGGTCCTCCCCGCTTTTCGAAAGGTACGGAGCGCGTTTCGGATCGCCCTCGACGTGGATTGCCAAGCGAAGTTCGGACGCCGAGACGTCGAGGGGAACGACCGGGACGTCCGTCCTGAAGCGGCCGCTCCGCCGCTGGCGCCGCCGCCCGTTGGTTGTAACGAACGTCGCCTTGAACACGGTTGGCAGGTAGATGGGGTCGTGCATCGGTCTTTCCTAAAATCGGCGCAGACCGCCGAAAGCTGCACCGGCGTCATTGGCCATGCTGACGCGGCAGATTGAGTATGCTGAGTTTAAGCGCCGTGCGCCTGAGCACTCCGTGTTCGGCTTCGGCAACCAGACGCTACAGGGGCTCGTCGAGCGGAAGGCACTTGTGGCGAAATCTCAAGTTGAACGTCGTCACCTTGTGTCTTTTGCACTCGATCCAGACCATCTGCCTGCCGTCCGCGGCATGGATCATCTTGCTATTCGCATCGATCATGATCCGCTCCCTCGACGCGTCGTCCGCGCGTTCCGCGCGGCAAGCGCCGTGACCCTCTCGGAAGGCGTCTTGTTCTTGCCGCGCCTACGAGGCGGGCGCGAGTATTGGGAGGGCCCATTCTTGAACATCTTCTCGATCGGAAGGCCCTCAAGGAGCTCCGGGCAATGCCGCGACCACACTTCCAAGATTGCCTCCCAAGACCGCGAGTAGCGAAGTCTGGCGACGCTGGCCCTCATCTCCTTGCTGGTCGTGGAGAACGAGGGCATGCGCGGCCATGGGCACGCGGTGCGAAGGCAATAGATGACCGAATCCATCAGCTCGCGCGCATCGACCCTACGAGCCTTCCTACCCGTCGGTCTTTCCACGGTCGGGTGAATGGCCGGCTTCGTCAGCTCCCACTGGGCGTCGGTCAGCGGCACGATCGACGAACGTACGCCATCTAGCGAGGTCAAGGCGATGGTAGCCCTCGATGCCGAGCGGGGGATACGCGAAAAGGTGAGAAGGTCCAGACCTTCGGTCCAGGACGGGTCGTCAGCCCCCAGGACCTCAACGAGGATCTCGATCCCGCCGTGATAGACGAACCGCTGCATGGCATTGAAGACCTCCGTGCGATCGCCGAAGAACGCAGGGGGCTGGCTCATCGGAACGGCCGTCCGCATCTTGAAGATCACGGCGTTCGCGACGGTCCGGGTGTCGATGGGAGCGCAGGTGTCGCCGGTCGCCGTCGCAAGCCGTTCGCGGACCAGAGCCCACTCTTCGTCGGTCAGGGCGTAATGCCCCTGCCTTGCGGTATGCTCCGCGACGATGGCCTCGTCCCGCTTCCTGCCGAATGTCGTCTGGGGCAAACGAACCGTCACCTTTCGCTCTGAGGCAGGCGTTCGCGGAAGGCCGGGTGCCATGGCCGCGGCGAGGTGCAGCTCCAGGTCCGCATACGCCTCTCCGTACGGCAGCCCCCAGCGGCGCACCACAACCTTTGGCACGATCCGGCGGATGGCGGCGACCACCGCGAGTTCGCCTTCGGTCGTCGCATTCATTGGGAGCGACCTCATGACGGCTTCGAGCGTCTCGCCCAAAGTGGGAAG
>LNFM01018947.1_pt1 | contig 12827 bp, 11 predicted proteins | sample 596031 | NCBI WGS metagenome assembly LNFM01 (sample SAMN04254537, study PRJNA301005) | activated carbon metagenome | isolation source: dual media filters at the Ann Arbor, Michigan drinking water treatment plant | place: USA: Ann Arbor
AGTCCTTCATCGCCCACCAAATAGGCCAGCAAAATCAACGCCATAGCCAACAGGCCGGAAGAACGCAAGCGGAACATGAGACTTCCGCGCCTGGTTTTTGTGAGACTGCCGTGTGCGGAACATCTCCTCGCCGTAGTGCTCGCGACCACGGGAGAACTGACATGAACCAGATTACGACCGCAATCGTTCAGTTGATCGGCGCGCTACAGGCCGCCGACATCGACACGCGCGGGCTGGAGCTCTCCTTGCCAACGACAGAGCTCAGAAAGCTCGCGCTGATCGCCGCCGCAGAGTTCGTCCGCAACTCGGCGTTCCTCCCCGCTCCCGGCGCCGGCGCCACCCTGACGCCACGAGATATCCGCGCGCTCGAGATCGCTGGCGTGCCGATTAGAGAGAACGATTGCCGTTAAGACTTCGGTAATATTTGCCGGCGGCAAGAACATTTGCGCAATGTTTTCCGAATGCTTGCCGGTGATCTTCAGTTGCGTTCTGAGTTTGCTTCGCTTATACTAGGCAGGCCGAGCGGCAAGCTACCACACCTACCGCCCGGCCCTAGACCAACCCCTTGGATTAGAAGGAGAAGGCCATGTTTCTCGATACTATCGTTGCCGCGCTCCGGCAACCGCCCGCCCGGAACCACCAAGTCCCCGGCCACGTTCGGCAATGATGCGGTCTACCTGGCGCTCGACACCGCCGCCCGCCGCGGCATCCGCGCGCTCTCGATCTCCGAGCTCGCCGACGCCATGGGCTGCTCGATCGGCGAGAGCTCCAAGCGCGTGAAGGCCGCCGGCGTGCTGGTCACCGTGACGAAGGCGGGCCGCAAGAAGCTGGTGAGCCTGCGCCGCGACCTCTCATGGCCGGAGTGGCGCGACACGGATGCCACGCTCTCGCCGGGCGTGCGCCGCTGATCACCCACGGGCTTGCAGTTTCATTGCCTCAGTGGTGGGATGGGGAGATTGGGGAGGGGGACACAATGCGCGATTGGTTCTGGCGGTCGATGCGTCGGCTGGATTTCATACTGTGGATCTCGGCAGCGCTCGGTATCGCGGCCGTGTATCTTGAACTGCAACACAGGGGGTTCTGGTGATGTGGTACGCACTTTCTTTCGTAGCAGGCGTTGCCTGCACTGTTTGCGCAGCCGTCTCCGTTCTTTTGCTTGCGCGGTCATCACCGCCAGGGCTAACGGATGAAGACCACTCGGCGCACCCAGAGTTCTTGAGGCGCGAGAGACGCCAGCAATCGCGCGCTGCGAGATTGACCGTCATGTGAACTCCTGATCCGTCAGCGCTTCGATCGTAACGATCGGGCGAACGCCTTCAGCTTCACCGCTCACGTCAACAGCTGTCGAGCCGTTCGAGCCTGCGCCGAAGAAGGCGCCGATCCCCCTTGGCATCCACACGCCGCCGGTGAGGTCGGACAGGCCCACATCGCCGCTCTGCTCGCCGGTAACGCCGCCGGGGGTGATCACCCGCTCGCCAGCTATCTTGCAGTTCACCCGGATGTGCGAGGTCGTGACCGTCTTGTCTCCATTGATGACGCTGTAGCCAAACTGGCCAAGCTTGATCGTGAGGGTGCCCGCAACGCCCGTATAGGCTTGCGTCACATTGATCTTGAGATGCACGAGACGCCCGCAGAGGTAGCCTGCCGTGACGCCGTTGGCAGCGTGCGGCGTGCCCGTGTACGTGCGTTGGCTGATTATCCCATAGGGCGAATTGGCCGGAGCTAGAGACAGTTCTAGCGCCTCTGGCGAGCCCGTGCAGTTCTCGACGGTCAGATCTGGCGCGTTGTGGCGGAGGAAGCTGGCATTGGCCACGCCGCTGACCGCAGGAAGGGTATCGCCGGGCATATCCGTCTCGATCAGGATAGGGCCATTAACCTCGCCATTCTCCGACGTGATGCTCAGGATGTTAAAGACGTGGTGATCGTAGAACGGGCTCGCCGAGCGGATGACCATCACGCCGCCGGGCACCCAGCGATAGGGCGGCTCGGAGTAATCGGCATAACGGAGAACGCCGCTTGAGAACGTGAAGGCAGACACGGCATTGCCGAGGCCCGGAGCGCCGTTGATTGCCCCCGTGACATGATCCCGGATTTCGCACACCTCCGTAGCGCCGTAAGCCGTCGGGCCAAGCGCAATAGATGGCGAAGACCCACCCTCGATGATCATGTTCTTGGCCGTGCCGTTGATCGGGCGCGTGCCATTGCGCACGGTCATGCGGTCAACGGATGAGCTTTGCGTCGTCAGGTTGCGGTTCGACGGGCCATACTCGCCGATCAGGGCATTGGTCGTGAGCTTGTCGACCTCGTGCTGAGAGGTCGTGTGCTCCTGATTTATAATGCGCATGTCTGCCGATGCGCCAGCAATCCAGCCATCGTCGTCAGATTTGACATCGACCAGCATGGATTTGCGCACGAAGTAGTACGTCTGCGCACCGGGATTGTAGGAGCGCAGACCATAGATGCGGTGCTCGCAGTCCCATCCGGCGACTGTTGGCACGATGGCCGCAGCGCCTATCCCGCCAAGCTCGAAGGCATTGCCATCGAAGAAGCGCGGCCAGTCCTCGCTGTAGCTATAGGCAAGCGGGGCTTCAAACGTGATCACGGCGCCCGTGATGTCGGCGATGCGGTGCCATTCATTGTAATGGGAGTTGGGCGGATATCCGAAGCCCTGCAGGTCGTAGCCAGCAAGCAGGACCATGCCACCGACTGAGAAATTCGCGGCGTCCCCTTCATCGATCAGCGTGACGGACATCGATCCAGCGCTGACCGTATGGATATCAGATCGGGCCGTGTTATTGTTCGCGACAGCAAACCCAAACAGGCCGTTCATCTGCGCGCCGTAGCCGCGCACGATCAACTTCGGTATGCCGAAGAACGGTCGATTGGAGCCGTGCGTATAGCTTCCGTTCGTGCCGTAGTAGCTGCTGCCAGATGACGGCGGAATGATCAGCTCGACCCAATCGCTCTGCGCTATCGCAAAGTCGTGAAACGCCTTGAATGCGGTGTAGTCACCGCTCGCCGTGCTCGATCCGCCGGGCGTCGCACCGTAGTCATCGACGATGTGCTTGACCGTCCGCGTGATATTGCGGTAGCCGCGCTCTGATGCTGAATGCTGGATCATCATGTGTCCAGCGTCCCGGCAAGCGTTGCCGTGTAGTAAGCGATAACGCCGTTTGGCTCCTGGTAGCCGTGCTTGATGTAGATGTGGGCGGTGCTGCCTTCGCAGAAGATCTGCATCCCCTGCGTCCAGACGTCACCGTTCTCGGACAGAAGCCAATTCTCGATTGGCCAGCCTGGGTAAACGAGATCGCCGTTGTTTTTCAGCCTGTAGACGCGTGCAGACCTGAGGTCGTTAAGGTTGGCGGTGGCGACCGCGTATCGCTGGCCGCTCATTCGGAAGAAACCCTGCATCCCCGGCGCATCCGCCCGCAGCAGGGTCCATTCGAGTCCGTCTGAGGACGACCACCACCCCTCTTTAACTGCGCGGCCAGTCGAGTGCGTGACCGACCCTCTGCCGCCGCCTTCCAGAAGCGCGTTCGTGATCGTGTAGCTATCGCCCCAGAAATCACTCAGCAGCGAATAGGCGCGCCATGTGCCATCGCCCCACGGCATCTTCACCATGTAGCCTGTGTGATTGTACATTTCCGCCGCGCTCACGGGGACGTATGGCGTGTTCGGAAGCAGGGCGTCGTGCCACTCCCACGTATCGAGATCGGCGGATTTGTAGAGGATCGTGGTTTGATAGATCGCCTGACTACCAATCGTTCCTGTGATGTGCTGAGTGAGCGTGCTGTCCACGACCTGCGCCGAGATGCGGAACGGCTGGTCGTCCGGGTCGGTAGGATCATATGTCAGATCAGGCGTTTCGAGCTGGCCCTGTGTACTGCCGCTTGCCGTGGAGGCATCAGAAGCATCGAGAAACTTTGTCCAAGTTGATGGCGGTGTAGCCGGGCTGTTCGAGTAGCCGATAAAAAGCCCGTCCGTTGCTCCGCCCGCGTGGTCAGTGGACCTCAGCCACAGATAGTCGCCCTTTGAAGCGGCAAGCACTGGATCCCATGAGTGGAGCGGATATGGCCTCAGGAAGTATGTGCCGGGGTCTTCTTCTGCGGTCACGAGATCGGCGTCGGACAGCCACGTCATATCGACGAGCGTGACGCTGCTGAACGGGCTCGCGGGCGCTGACCCTACATTGTCGAAGTATTCCGGTCCTGTCCAATTCGCGTACATGTCCGCGCGTTCGGCCTGCGACGGCAGGAAGCGATCCCAAACCACGGCCTCCGCAATGGTCGTCTCGCCGTTGTTGCGATTAGCGGCTGTTCCGAAAAATAGCTCCGTCGTAACATCCAGCGCGCCCGATAGCGTGGTGCTCGACCATGCGCTGTCGTTAATGGCGTATCTGGCCGTGAGCGTGTCGGCATCCCAAGCAAGCCAGTAGACCTTCTGCGCGACGTCGGCGCTTGCCCCGTAAGCGAGATTGAGGTTCGTTATTGACCCGCCCACCACGAAGCGGAACTGCGTGCTGCTACTGAAGTTGATCTTGATGTTGAACCCGCCGCCAGCGACGATATGATCATCGTTGTTCCCGGTCGTCTGCGCCCATACACCGATGGTGAAGCTGCGACTTCCTCCGAGATAGAGTCCCTTGGCGCTGACTGACGTGCCGTCATTGGGCCTTATGCCGTCCCCAAGGGCCGTCGAGACAACGGGTATCGTTGCGTTGTACGGCATGGCGTGCGCGTCGCCGATGTAATCCCATCGGGCGTCGTCCACTTCGTCAAATGTCCAGTAATGCCGCGGCGACAGGAGCGTCGACGCGGTGTTGCGCGTGCCGTTCGGACCTGCGGAGAACTGCAGGATGTTCAAAGGCCGTGCCTCCCCATCAAGTAGGCACGCAGCGACGTGCGTTCGTCGCTGGTTAACTCTGCCGTCAAGACGGTTTCCCAGCGATCGATTGGCGCGAACAGGGATATAGAGCCGCCGTTCAGCCGGCAGGCGTCTAGGAAATTGCCGTTGTGCGTGCTCGACAGGGCCGTGAAGCTGCTATCGGTTGCAACAGGTGAGCCATTGACGAGCAGGCTGGCGACCGTGGCTGTCTTGGATGTCTCGTAAAGAGCTTTCGGAGCGTTGCCAGAGCCGGCTTGACCAACCGTCATGTTGGTGGAATTTGCCTCAAACACGATATAGTTACTATCGTTGCTGAGATTTACCGTGCATCCACCTGTCGTGTTCCAATCAGAGCCGCTCGATGGGGCGAATGAGTACAGACCTTGCGATCCCGTGGCCGTGTTGTGCTGCTGCACGACTTGGAACAACTCAAGCACGTCGATCGGAAACGCGGGGGCGGCTATCGACAGCTTGTCGTTGGAGCCGTCGAAGCGAACGCGCCCTGGGCTCGTCCTATAGGCCGGCTTATTCGTTGCTTCTATGAGATGGTGACCATTGCCGGACTTGTCGGACACGCGACCGACTGGATCGGTGTCCGCGCTTACGGCGCCCGTGCCATCTGTGTTCTGCCATAGGTTCGCTGTATCGGTGTAGTCCCACCACGCTCGCAGCTTGACGCCGAGATCGAGCGGGGACCACGCAGGAGCGCCACCAGCCGGCGGCCTCTTGTACAGCAGTGGTATGCGGCGGGTGCCGAATGCCATTTGATCAGTCCCGGATCATGTGGAACGTGAACTGGATGGCATCGGTCGCATCAGGCGTGCGCCCGCCACGATTGAGCGCCACGGCAAACAGGTTAGCCGAGCCATTGCAGACGTAGGGTAGGTTGACGTTCGTCGCCTTGAGCAGGACGACATTGCCGAGAGCCGAGGCGGTATCGAGAAGCACGGAGCCAACCAGCAGGAAGGCATCGGCATCGGTGAGAGAAGACGAGTCCAGCGTAGCGTTGTCGGTGTACGTGCCGCCCGGATTGGAGTCGAAGATCAACACCTCGACATCATCGGCCACCCAAAGATTGGCGCCGTCATCTTCGACGGCCATGGTGATGCCGGTGAGGATTCCAGAGCCACCAGATATGCGTGCTGCATCCGTGATAGTCATCTCGCCGCCGAGCGTGTCATTGGCGGTGTAGGCGCCAGCAGTTACGGTCGGGGCGACTCGCACGATATGCGCCTTGCCGCCGTCAACGCGGAGATCGCCGTGCGCGCTGACATTCAGCGTGGAATAGTCGCCGTCAGTGCCAGAACCAACGGCCTTTGCATCTCGCCTGACGGCAAGGGCGGGAATGCCTGTGTGCCCATCAGAATGAGCGGCGTCTTCCGCTCTGGACAGGCCCGCTATCGTCGTGATGAGCGCAAACGTCTCAGTGTCCACTGCGATAGGCGCGCTGAATTCCTCCGATACACGGCCGTTCTCGTTGATCTCGCCCGGCGGCATCTTGACGAAGAGGGCGCCTGTGTCGATGAGCGCTGCGAGCGCTTGAATGCTGGCGCTGACCTGCTTCAGCAGCGAGATCATGCTGACGGAGGTCGTGTCTGTTGCCGTGGACTTGTCGTCGGTCGGCTCGCCGATCGGGACGAGGCCAGTGGCGCTGCGGACCTGAACTGGCATTGGCTTGCCGGTGGCAACGTCGGTATCGTTTGCAGTTCCGTCCGGGCCCCACGTCGCCTTGACGCGAGGGTAATGCACGCCGCCGATATCGTCTGTGGCGCCGGTTGCTCCCGTGCCGGGAGTGAAAGCTACGTTGTCAGCCATGGCTTATGCAGCCTCCTCTCGCCAAGTGGGAAGGAACCAGTAGAGTGAGGCTGCGTCGCCTCCGCCCTCTGCTACATCGGTCACTAAGATCGTGAATGTCCGCGAGATCGGATCGTCTACGCCGTTGTCCGCCTCGATCGTCACCTGATGAGAGGTTGCGGCCTCGTAGTTCAGCGTTGCAGCCGTCTCCAGATCATCGCCGTCTATGGCGAACTTGCTGTCTGGATCAGACGTAATGGAGAAGGTGTAGGAGCCTGAGCCATTTGCTACGCTGAGCGCACCGACAACAGTCCCACTTGCCGCATCCTCAGCTATTGTGAGGGCGGAGAGCTGGATGGAGGGGAAGCCAGCACCACCCGCTCCTCCGCCCCCGATCGAGATCCCGATGCCTATACCGAGGCCGATCATTTCAATAGAGGCCCCAGATGTCGTCGGCGTCGCCGCCGGTGCGGAGCTGGCGGATCACGAGCGGGTTCACGCCCTTCTGCAGCGGCACGTTCTCGCGGATGGTGCCGTCTTCCTGCATGAGGTTCGCGCTGCCCTCTACGCCGACAAGCAGTGCTCGAGGACGACGAGCGAGATCCGTGTCGGCCTTCTCGAGGGGGATGAACTCTTTGGCCGTCTGCAGTGCGGAGCTCATGCGTGCTGTTCCTTCAGCTCAGGTACGCCACCGCGGCGTACCAGACGATCGCGAGCGGCACGCTCGCAACGAGCGCGCGGCCACACCAGCAGGCCACGGTCAACCCGTTCTCAATCCACCAAGCGCGCGCATCAGCATACCGATCCATGTGCCAACTGCTGGTGCGACCGCGTGGCCCGAGAGACCCGACAGGAGCAGCAGCGCCAGGAAGAACGACCGCTCGAGCCAGGTCTTCACCCGGTCGAGCTCGGCCTTGTCCTTCTCGCGCTTCTCCTGCAGATCCGAGACGTCGTCCTGCAGGTGACCCACGTCCGAACGGAGCTCGCCGAGCTCGCGCGCCGTCTGCCAGTCCGAACTCGGCGATGATCTCGTCGATTGCGACATGCGTTGCCATCAGCTCACCCGCGGGCTGTCCTTCGCCTTCGCGGGCGTCTTGCCCGAAGGTTTCGGGCATTGCGGCTCGCGCTTGCACATGCGGCGCAGCGCCAGGTTGTCGCCCTCGACCTTCGATGCCGTCCGCTCCGTCAGCCGGTCCTCGCGCGACACGCATGTGTCTGCGATCTCCTGGCAGAAGGGCTCAACAGTCGCGACAGGAGTGCTCGAGCAGCCGCTGAGCAGCACCAGGCCGCTCAGCAGGAATGCGCGCCTTGCGGCCCTCAGCAGCGATTTTCTTGGCGCCTTCATTGATCGTGACCACGACATTGGCGGCCCCCTTGCTGCGTTGATCCCAGGCGAACCAGCCGAGGAAGGCGGACAGCGCGAGCGCGCACGCCACGGCCTTGCCGAGGAAGGTGTCGCCAGGACCGGATTGCGGCCCTCGTTGTGGTCGGCGACGCGCGCCTGCTTGATGATCCAGGCGTCGTAGGCCATGCGGCCGGCGAAGTACGCGCAGAGCCCGAGCGCGATCAGCGGCCACTTGCCCCAGGCGAACGTTGCGAAGCTCTCGACCGTCTGGAACACGCTCTGCAGGCCCGAGGCCTTGCTGCCGATCGCCTCGATCGAGGGTGCCTTCGGTGGTGTTGGCGGCGGCGCCGGCACGATGGGCGCGCTGCCGCCGCTGCCCGTGGCCTTGGCCGTGTCCTTCTGGATGCGCTGCGCCGCGGCCGTGATGCGCGAGCCCTTGGCCGCGACCTCGCTCGCCGACGCCGGCGGCTCGGGCCAGCGGTAGCCGATCACGAGCTCGCGCGAGAATGCCTGGATCGATACGCTGTTGGCCTGGTTGCCGCCGAGCAGATTGACGTGCGTCGCAGTCCAGCCGACGACGAAGCCGACGTGTCCGGCCGCTGGATCGCTGCCCCGCCGCAGGCCGCAAATGGCGCCGACGCGCGGCTCCTTGATGTCGGTGCCGAGCAGCAGGCACTTCCGCGCCAGCAGGCGATCCTCGCGCGGGATGACGTCGAGCCTGATGCCGGCGCGGGAAAGGCAGGCGTTGACGAAGGCCGCGCACCAGGGGATCTCGTCCGAAACAATCTCGGGCCGGCCGGCCGCTGCGAAATACGCCTTGATCTCGGACGTCGCGCCGGGGCCGGCCGTCTCGACGACGCCGACATTCTCCCAGGCGATCTCCATCCAGCGCATGTTTGTTCTCCCGCCGCTCGCGGCGGCCCGCGGTCGCGGGCTCATGACAGTCGCGAGGAGGATAGGCCGTCAAAGCCCCCGTTAACCGTGGCTCCGGGGCCCTGAACGCCCGACCGGGCGTCGCGCGAAAGCGCGCCCCCGCGGAGGCTGCCCGCGGAGCGGAACAGCAGCCGCGAGCGACATCAACTGAACACGCCCGTGAAGATCATCTTGTTCCTGACGATCGTCGGCTGCACGTTGTTGTGGGCCTCGCCAGTGCCGGTCTCGGACGTGCGGCCGAAAGTTGCCTCGGTGCCGGTGCCGGCAAGGAAGTACTGGTTGTCGGCGCCGGCGTTCCTGAACATGGCCAAGCGCAGGTCTACGCTGCCGTTGAGGTCCGCGGTCGTTGTATCGTTGTTCGCGATCCAGTGCCGGTGCGGCCCGTTCTGATTGGCCGAGAGCTGGTGCGTCTGCGCGCCACCGACCGCGCCGACCGTGTTGCCGTTCGGGCTCACGGTCGTCAGGCGGCCCGCCGCGGAGCCGCCCATGTCGTCCCTGCCGGCATCGACGCGGCCGCGCGAGTCGGCCAGGTTGAAAGTCGTAGAGCCGTCGCCGACCCCGTGCACGGTGCCGATCGCCGCAAAGAGCGCCGCGTACGTCGTGCGCGAGACCGCCTGGCCGTGCTCGAATAGCCAGCCCGATGGCGCCGTCGCCCTGGACGTTGAAACTGAAGTGCCAACGAGGCCCGCCAGAAACCCCGCCAGCGTGGCCTTGCTCGCCGCGATGTCGGCTCGCTCGGTCGCGGTCATGATCTTCGTCGTCGCGCCTTCCTCCATGTTGTCCATGTGGAAGGCGTCGGCGAGCTTGTTCGTCGGATCGTAGAAGGCCTTGGCCATGTCGCCGCCGCCCATGTCGGCGATGCGGCCGACAACGTCGGCGAGTGTCGCGCCGTCCGTCAGCTGCTCGGCCGGCGCGACGTTCTCGAGGCGCAGCGACTGCATGTCCCAGCCGCCGGGATCGTCGCCGATGCCCGCCGTCGGCGAGCGCTTCAGCGCGCGGCCGAAGTCGCGGCGCGCCTCCTGCAGCAGGATGATCTGCCTGTTGAGCTCCTCGTTGAGATCGAGCGAGGAGAGCGAGCGGTGGTTCTGGTAGTTGGCGATGCGCACGGGCGCGCGCGCGCCGTCGACGACGTAGATGTCATCCTCGAGCGCGGCCACGGCGAGGATGATCGTCGCGCCCTCTTGCACGCCATCGCCACTGATCGTGAAATCGGTCGGATAGACGAGCTCGGCCTCGACGCCGGCGCGGCGGCGGAACACGCGCACGTCGACGGTGTCGCCGATCGGCGCCTTGAGCACGGGGTAGTCGGTGTCGAACTCGGTCTCGCCGCCCTCGGCTACATAGGGCACGGTGCGGTCGTTGAACGGTATGGTCAGCGCGGTCATGCCGGCATGATGCCGCCAGAGGCGCCCCGTTAACCGTGGCGCGCGTCGTGCGCCTGCAACCTAGTTCCCCGCCACGTTGCCGAGATCCGGCGCGCGGCTCGGCCCCTGCTGGCCTGGTCCCCAGTAGAACTGCGTGCGGCGGTCGCGCTTGGCATTCTGCACGCGCCGGCGGAAGGCCGCTTCCGCTTCCGGGTCGACCATCCGCTGCAGGCTGTCGAGGAAGATGCGCTCCCAGGCCAGGCGCGCGTACCATAGCGAGGATCCCGGCGTGTTGTTCTTGATGAACTGCGTGAGCTCGCGGCCGAAGTTCGTCTTCTCGCCGATCGTGAGCTGGCGCACATTGCCCGCCGTCAGGTTCCAGGCGTTCTCGGCGCGGCCGACGAGCGGGCCGGCCATGGTCGTCGCCCAACCCCCGCCATGGCGGTTCTGATCAGCGAGAAAGAAATCACCCCAGATGCCCCAGCCGCCGCCCTGCGCCATGGCCGCCAGCCAGAACTTGGGATCGTCCATCGGGCGCGGGTCCTCGCCGCGGCTCATGCTCTTGAGCTGCATGGCGAGCGCGCCGAGCACCGTCGTCGAGATCACCAGCGCCGCGGCATAGCGGGCGCCGCGCGCCGTGCGGCCAGCCGCGAGCTCGCGGCCAATGCGGCCGCCGTGCATGACCGCGACGGCCACGCCGAAGCTCTTGAACTGCGCCGCCGAGCGGATGAGCTCGCCGAGCACCGTGCCGGGCCTGGTCTCGCCGCGCAGCATGGTGCGCGCTTTCACCGTCGCCTCGGGCACGGCGTAGGTCGTCTCCTGCAGGATCATCTCGAGATAGCGTTCGCCGAGCCCCCGCATGTAGCGCTCGACCTTGGGCCGCGCCGTCGCGACCAGGTCGAAGTCGGCCTCCTGCGGCAGACCGGCGCGGAAATAGGCATCCGCCTCCGCAGTCGTGAGGCGGGCGCCATTGATGATGGCGCTGCGGGCAGCACCTTCGTGGCGCCAGTTGACGCGCATGCGGCGAGGATTGAGGGTCGTGATCTCGTTGGCGCGCAGGATCCCGGCGCCGCTGCCATCAGCGGACAAATCATGGATGTCGGCGCGGCGGATCAGATCCCATTCGCCCTCGCCGAGGCCGTAGCGCTGCAGCGTGCGCCGATGCACGTCGCCGAGCGCATTCCACCCGCCTCCGACCTGGTCGCCGAGCTCGCCCATGAGCCACATGCCGTACGAGTGCTTGCCCATCTGCGTCCAGGGCGTGAGGCCTGAATAGGTCAGCACGCGATCGGCGACGTAGGCCGACCAGGCCGGACCCGAGAACGTGCCGACATAGCGCGCCTGCTCGTGCATCACGTGCACGGCGTGGTCGAGAATGAGGCCGGCGCGCACGGCCTCGCGTTTGTTCATGGTCCGCATCTGGCTGACCATATCGCCGAGCACGCTGAGCACGCCCGTCTTGGCGGCGCCGGCGAAGTCGCGGGCGGCGCGCTGGAAGCCGACGTCGGTCACGGCCGAGAGCGTCGCGCCGCCGAGCGCCGCGGACGTCACCACATTGCGGACGCCGGCGACGGTGTTCGCCATGGTCGACGAGACCGGCGCGCTAGATGATCCCCGGATGTGCTCGAACATCTGCTCGGCGCGGTGGATCTGGACATTGGCGTAGTCGACGGCATGGAGCTCGCGACCCATGAACTCACTCTGGCGCGGGAAGCGCGCCGGCATGTCGCGCCCGGCCTCCTGCGCCTCCTTGGTGATGGCCTGCTTGAGCCATTCCATGGTCGCGACCGGGTTCGGCCCGAGGACCTCCATGGCCGCGAGATCCCGCGCCATGACGTTGATGTGCCCCATCATGGCCGCGAACGGGTCGCCCTCGCCGAACGCGCGCTGGTACTCGAGCCATGTGTCGGCCGTCTTGAACACGAGGAAGCGGCTCTCGGCGTGCTGGCGGACAAGTGCGCCGCGGCCGCGGATCGCCATGCTCGGATCCTGGTGCGCCCAGCCCTCGGACGTGATCGTGTCGTAGACATAGCGGAGCGTCGCGTCGATTTCCTCGCGCGTCATGGGCCGGCCAGTCAGATGGTCGGTCATGCGGTCGAAGTCGAGGCGCGAGGATCCGCGATCCGTGCCGAGCATGAAATTGCGCCAGGTGTCGAAGCCGGCATTGCGCAGGGCTTGCGCGTCGTGGCGCTGCGGCAGGCCCCAGTCCTCGCGGCGACCGATCGCGCCGCCCATTTCGTTGTAGCGCTGGCGCATCTGCTCGCTGACGCGGCCCCAGGCCTGCGCGAGCTCGCGCGCCGCCTGGTCGCCACTGTCCTCGCCGAAGGCCTCGCGCACGACATTCTCGAGGCGCGCCTGGTTGCGGTGCGCGCCCGTGATCTTCGTGCGGCGGAACTCGTGCAGCATCCCCTCGAGCTCGGCGTGCGCCAGGCCGAGGATGGCCTTGCGGCGGCCATCGACGGAGCCCGAGCTCATGCCGACGTCGCGCTCGCCGTGCGTCTCGAGCA
>LNFM01010666.1_pt1 | contig 12823 bp, 15 predicted proteins | sample 596031 | NCBI WGS metagenome assembly LNFM01 (sample SAMN04254537, study PRJNA301005) | activated carbon metagenome | isolation source: dual media filters at the Ann Arbor, Michigan drinking water treatment plant | place: USA: Ann Arbor
CTCAAGGTGAGCAAGACGGCCCTGTACACCGCGCTGCAATCCACCAGTGCAGCCGACTCCTGATATTCCGTGCAGTCGTCTTCTGAAAATGACAGAAAGCATCGCTCCGCCTGGCGTTGGGTTGTCGCGCTTTATTGTCGCAGGTTGTCTATAGTTGGCGACATAATCTGCGACACGACCAGGAGGACGCCTTGAGCACGAAATCACTGATGGACGCCATCGGCCGGGAGAAGGTGCAAACGCTGATGGACGAGGCCGTATTCCAGGCCATTGAGGAAAACCGAGCACACGGCCTCGGCAGCTCCAAGCTGATGCTTGGCTATGCCCGAGTAAGCACTGATGACCAGGACTTAACCAACCAGCGTACCGAGCTGCACACCGCTGGCTGCATCAAGATTTTCGGCGAGAAGATCACTGGAATCAGACGTGACCGGCCGGAGCTGGCCCGCCTGCTCGATCACCTGCGCCCCGGTGACGTTGTGATCGTGACCAGGCTCGACCGCCTGGCCAGGAGCACCCGCGACCTGCTGGACATTGCCGAACGCATCCAGGCGGCCGGAGCTGGCCTGCGCAGCCTGGCCGAGCCGTGGGCCGACACCACGACCCCAGCCGGCCGCATGGTGCTAACCGTGTTTGCGGGCATTGCCGAGTTCGAGCGTTCCTTAATTATCGACCGTACCAGGAGCGGCCGAGAAGCGGCCAAGGCGCGAGGCGTGAAGTTTGGCCCCCGCCCTACCCTCTCCCTGGCGCAGATCGAGCACGCCCGCGAGCTGATCGACCTGAAAGGACGCCCCGTCAAGGAGGTGGCCGACCTGCTAGGTGTTCACCGTTCGACCCTATACCGCGCACTTGAGAAGGAGACGACCCAATGACCAACCACCACGATGAACCGGCCTTTCTTGAAGACGACGATCCACATGCCCCCCTGCCCACGTTTATTTCAACGACTAACGCCTACCAGTTGTACGGCCTGCGCGAAGGCGAAACCGTGCTTGAGGCTATGGCCAGGAGCAAGCTGGCCGAGGACGTGCAGCTACCCCTAGAGCTGCCCATCTGGGTAAGTAAACGACCATCCGGCTTGTGAGTTTTTAACTATATGAACCGTGTGCATTTGCTTACACAGGAAGAGATCAAGGCGCTCCGCAAAGACATGGAAGAGGCATCCGCATGGATGAAAGGTGAGCTGGCTAGGCGGCGGGAAAATGGCGAGAAGCCGACCAGCGAGCAGCCTAATACGGAACCTGCAAGGATTGACAAGAACACCTGAATAACAATAATAGCGATACGTTTTTAATATTAAAAAAGGTGTTACATGATCATTACGATAGGGAACACAAAAGGCGGTGTTGGGAAGACTACCCTTGCCGTGAACCTGGCGATTGCACGCGCCATGTCCGGCCGTGATGTGTGGCTGATCGACGGCGACCGGCAGGGTACTGCACAGACAGCTATCAGCATCCGTGCAGAAGCTGGGCACCAACCCGGGATTTCCTGTGCGACTTATCCAGATGGCCCAACCCTTCGTGCTCAAGTTCAGCAACAGGCTGGAAAGTTTGACGACATCATCATTGACGCAGGCGGGCGCGACTCGACCGCCTTGCGCGCCGCCCTGGTGCTGTCGGATGTTCTTCTGATCCCCTTCCAGCCACGCAGCTATGACGTGTGGGCTTTGAATGACATTGCCGCATTGGTCGATGAAGCCCGCAGTGTGCGCGACGGGTTGCGGGCCGTGGCCGTGCTGAACTGCGCAGATTCCGGCGAGGCTTCGACCGACAACGCTGATGCAGCCGCCGCTGTCGCAGACGTTCCGCAGTTCGAGTATCTGGCCACCCCAATACGCCGCCGTAAGGCTTTTGCTAACGCTGCCGGCGCGGGCCTATCTGTCCTGGAACTAAAGCCCGCAGATAAGAAGGCAATAGACGAGCTTAATGCGCTTGTTTCAGCATTATTTTAATATTAAAATAATGTGTAATTAGTATTGAGGTTCACCGCTATGGCTATCACAAGACCTAAACCAAAAAACACCCAAGAAGCTACGGATGCTTTCATTTCTGGTGCTCCTGATGCCGAGGCTCGGCCGCGTGGCGTGAAGAAGGGCAACAAGCAGCAGATCAGTCTGACCATTGCGCCTGCATTGCTTGTGAAAGTGGATGAGCTGGCTGCCGAGCTGGGGCAGTCCCGCGCCGCCATTATCAACATGGCGATTTATCGGGCTGTTGAGCATGGGTTAATCATCGACGGCTTGCGTAAAGACTGACGATGTTTAGCTGCTAAAGAAGGGGGACAGGATGACCAAGCGAGACGGCCAGACGCCGCATGAGGCCATGACGGAGGATTTATTTCGCCGGATTAAAGCTGAGGCTCGACCAGGTGAAACCTATGACCAGGCAGCCTCTCGACTCCGGCAAGCGATGGCCAAGGAAAAGCAGTCATCTGCATCATCCATCCGGAAGCCCCCTAAAGGCGATGAGCAGCAGGATTTCTTTGTTCCGACACTCTATGACGTTGGGAATCGGGACAGCCGAAGCATTATGGATGTGGCTGTATTCCGTTTGTCGAAGAAGGAAAAGCGGGCTGGAGAGGTGATCCACTACACCCTGCCAGATGGGTATGTTGAGGTGAAATCTGGCCCTGACGGTATGGCTTCAATTTGGGATTACGACATTGTGCTGATGTTGGTATCCCACTTAACGGAGTCTATGAACCGTTACAGAGAAGGGCAGGGCGAAAAGCCTGGCCGTAGCTTCCGCCCGCACGTTAGCGAAATATTGAAATTCTGCCGCAAAGGCGATGGAGGGAAGCAGAGCGATGATGTTGAAGCGGCCCTGGATCGTCTCAAAGGCACGACCATAAAAAGCGTGCGTGAACGCCCAGCAGAGCGTGGTAAGCGCATCGTGCGAGAGGTTGAGGCAGAAGGGTTGATCAGCAGTTACAAGGTGATTTCATACACCGATACAGGAAAGGTTTCCTCGGTTGAGATCGAGGCTCCACAGTGGCTACATCGAGAGATAACCGAAGGGAAGCGGCCAGACGTTCTGACAGTCCACCCGGACTATTTCCTGATTGATCCTGGTATCGGTCGGTTTGTCTATCGCCTTGCTCGCCGTGCTGCCGGCAAGGGCCAGGCGAAATGGGCTTTCAAGACGCTCTACGAGCGCAGCGGTTCGACGGGCGCATTCAAGAAGTTCAGCTTTACCTTGCGGAAGCTGATCGAGGCCAATGACATACCCGAGTATGTGCTCACAGAAGAGTCTGGCCAGATGGGGCCGCTCCTGGTGATGCGTCATCGAGACGCGCCCCTGTTGGAAAGCCCACAAAGCGAACAGGATGATGGTGCTGGTGGTTCCTAATGTACGGGGCCAGGCTATGGGGTCCGCTAGGACATAATGTCCTAAAGCCCTTTTCGGGTGCTTTACCCCGTCATCCTGTGGATAGCCCGTACATTAGGAACCAATCTCCGTACATTAGGAACCAATCTCCGTACATTAGGAACCAAAGCCCGTACATTAGGAACCGGCCACATTCGTAAGCCGTTGATTTATAAGAAGAAAAAGAGCTTTTTTCGGCCTAAATCTTTTAAAACTCTTTAAAACTCTTAAAACCCTCCTTAGCTGTGCATAACCGCACTGCCGCAGCATGGCGAGCCACAACAAAAAAGCGCCTACCCTTCGGTCGCTTCGCTCCCTTCGCCCCGCCGCTTCGCGTCGGCCTGTCGGGCCTTCGGCCCTTGATAATGCCTGGCCTACGGCCAGAGCTTTCCACCAGGCGCGGACAAGCCGCGCTGCCGTAGCTCAACCATCCAAGCAGCATCGAGCATCCGCGGTGCCTGGCTTACCGCTAAAAGCTGGTTGGACAGTGTGCCGAGGTGTATGCGCCATACTCGTCACCCTGGACGTTATGCGCTGCCTGGAAGGGTAAGAAGTTGAACGCCAGGGGATGGCCTATCCGCCAAGTGTCAATGAAACCAGCAGAACGGCAGAAGAATCCAAAACAGCCCCACTAGACGTAGAAAGGCCCGCACTAAGCGGGCCTGACATTGACACTTGAGGGACACAATTATCCTTTGGCTTCTGCCTTACGTTTCCGCCAAGCAGCCAGGTCGATCACTTGGGCCGTGCGACGTGCGGCCGACCGCACCGGCTCAGGTGGTTGGTGTTTAGGCTTGAGCAGCTCGACCAGGAAAGCCCACACAAACACAAATGGCGTCAGCGGTAGCACGACCAGGAAGCCGAGCGCCCGCAGTAAGGCGAACCAAGCCCGCCGCAGCCCTATAGGCAGCTTGCGCAACAGATCAAGGATGAACCCACCGATTAGCCAGAGTGGCGCGCCCATGACCATGACAGCGGCCACCAGGGCCGGCCCGAGGCGACGACCGAACCAGACGCCGGCCCCAAGCGCTAGCAGTATCCCGATGACCATCATCATCTTGGCAGCCCCTAGCTGTGGTACGGGTTGGGGTCAGCTTTACCTACAGACTCGGCATCCACCAGGTAGTTAAGTCTGGCGAGCTGGTACGGGTATTCACCTTTGACCAGGACAATCGGCCGTTCCGGGCCGGCGCGCATCACCTCATCAGGTGTGAGCAGATGACGCCCGGTGAACTGCTGCGAGCTGCCAGCGCTCTTGCCCCGGTTCATCGAACCACCACCGCCTGACAGGCCGGAGCCGCTGTTCTTGCCCTCGTTGTGGGTTTCGTACTCGATGGTGGCCTGGCCCAGCGAGTCGCTGACGTACTTTGCGGTGTCGTAGTCATCCGTTCCGAAAAACACCTTGGCACTGTTTGCCATGAAGGTTTGCCAGCGTGGATACACGCCCTTGAGCTGGGAGAGGTCTTGCAGGAACACCCAAAACGCCAGGCCATAGCCGCGCATGAGGGAAACAGCGTCCTCGATGGCCTTCATGTAGCCAAGCTGGGCGAACTCATCCAGGACGAAAACAACACGGTGCGGCGGCTGCTGGGATGATGCAGTAATTGCCGCGATTACTGACCCGACGAATAGGCGAACAAACCGCGCATTGGTGGCGATCTTGTTCGCAGGCATGACCAGGTAAACGGTCATCAGCTCGGCCTTGATGGCTGCAAGGTCAAAATCGCTCCGCGACAGCGCGGCCACGATCCGAGGATCGTCCAGGAAGGACGTATTGCGGCGAGCAGTCGATAGAACCGAACCGCGCTCACGGTCAGCCATACCCATGATGGTATTAGCCGCCCTGGCGGGGATGCCGAACGCCGCCGAATCGTCGGCAGCCATATCGGCTAGTGTGCCGAGGAATGTTTCCTCATCGGCCGTAATCAGCCGGCGCAGCTCGCCCAGGTGACGGCTGGCCGGATCGTCCAGGCCGGCAACGTGTAGCATCATCCCTTGCAGCAGTGTTTTAGCCGATTCGTCGAAATGCTCAGCGCCACCCTTGGCGTCTGAAATAACCAGCGAATCGGCCAGCATGGCCGACTCACTGACGCAATCTGCTTCCGATAGGTTGAGGCGATCCAGTACGTTGAATGCAGCGCACTCGGAGCCATTCACGCTGAACGGATCAACCAGGAAAACCTTATGACCCAGCTCGCGGCGAGCGCGAGCCGTTACGGCCGCGTTTTCGCCCTTCACGTCGAGCACCAGGCAGGATCCGGGATACTCCAGCAGGTTCGGAATGACCGCGCCAATACCTTTACCGGAGCCGTTCGGCGCGACCGTCACCACATGGCCGACATAGCGGAAACGCTGATCGAAACCAGCCGGCGCATCGGTCACGCGAGCCAAGGCCAGGCCAGCTTGTTTGGGCGGGCTGCTCAGGCTGTAGAGGTGGCCGGCTTCCTGAATCTCGGTGGCCGTTCCCCAGCGTGCGGAACCGTGGGTAGCGACCGGCGCGGCCATCTGCGCGACAACACCAGCAGAGGCCGAGACTGGCGCACCGCCTAGGCCGGCGCGGAGGTTTTCAAGAGTCCCCCCAATGGTTAGAAGACGCTGGGCGGTCGGCGTATTTACACCCGCCCGAGCAGCCAACCAGCCAAACACCTGGCCGGCGAAATGGTAGGTAGCAAAAGTGCCAGCCAGCGCGGCGGCAATCATGAGCCACTGGGGCAGGAAAGGGAGGAACACAAAAGCACCTGCCATCGCAGTTCCCGGAACCATAAATGCCAGCCCGGCAGCAGCGGCAGCAGTAACCGGGTTGAGTTTACGTTTCATGCCCCAGTAAGAGCCGGCGAACGTCACTACCAGGAGCATGAGCAGCCACGGTTTCCAGACAGTCAGCACGCGCTCCAGGAACCCCGAGAAATAACCGTCAACCGTTCGACCTTCGAGACGATCACGGCGAGCCGTACCGGCTACTTGGCGTTGCGCAACAGTTTCGGCTTTAACAGCATCACCAGCGGCCCGGCTAAGCCCGGCCACGAACTCAGCACCGCGCCCGCTGGCTTGGTTCAGGATAGACGCCGCTAGAGTGGCTGCTTTCGATTCCTGGCCAGGTGTTTGGCTAGCCTCGGTGATCTTAGCTAGAGCGTCATCGAACGATGCCGGCGCGGACATGCCGACATTCTGGAAAAAGAAACTCAGGTCTTGCCCGAACAGAGAGCGGACAGCTGCCGCGCCTTGCGCGTTGGGTGTGTCAGTTGCCGCCCGTCGCATTTCCAAAAGCGGCCCCTTTGCCTCATTAAATGCCGCTTGGAATGCGCCCCAGTTTCCGGCGCTTGCCGCTGTACTGATTTTCTCTCTGGCGTTATCCAGTGCTGCCAATTTGGCAGCCCAAGAATCGAAAACGGCGTTTTCAGCATCGCAGCGCATAGTTTCGCGTGCGATGGCCTGTTCCTTTACCTGCGGATCATTGATGAAAGCCCCTACGTCCGAACTAGGCACGCACTTGTTAAACGTGGCAGCCGAGACAGGCGGGGCCATAGAAATGATAAACGTGCCCAATAGGACAGCCACGATGCTGGCCCAAAGCCGTTCTAGATACCAATTAATGTCAGTCATAAATCACCTCTGTGCAGGTTGATAAAAACAGCGTTACGGCTGGTTGCCGCCACCCGTATCGCTGGGCGCTTCGCTGGCCTGTTCTTGGTTCAAAGCTGGTAGATCAAACAGCTCGCGGTCGCGGTCTGCTTTCAGCTCAGAATTGAGCAGGTCTTGAAGCTGATTCATATGCCACTCACCGCGCTTAACCTTGGCGAGAACTGCGCCGCCAATAAGGATTTTGCGGCGAGCATCTTTCTTGCGTTCTGCTTCGCTCTCTCGTTGTTTCAGCGCCTGAATCTGTGCCTTTAGCTGTGCCTCCTTTTCAAGCAGTTCAGCCAATTTGTCCTTAGTACGCTTTGCCATTGTGGCTCCTCCTTTTATGAGGCTTGAATACTAGCGCTGATGGTGGTACAAGGCAACCCGAAGCAAAGCGAAGGGCGCACTTATGCAAACTTCGTTTGCGCGCGGTCAGGGCTACGCCCTAACAACCCCTACGGGCCTGCGGCCCTCCGCGTTGCCAAATTCGGCAACTTGGAAAAGCAGAGCGGCTTTTTAGCCGCTAAAGAAATGAGGCATCGAGTGGCAATTTTTCACCTTAGCGTTAAGACAATAAGCCGCAGTGCTGGCCGGTCAGCCACTGCGGCTATTGCCTATCGTTCAGGTGAAAGAGTCATGGACGAACGGACGGGCCTTGTCCATGACTACACTCGACGTAGCGGTGTTGAACACACCGAAATTTTCCTGCCGGAAAATGCGCCAGAGTGGGCCTCAAACCGTGAACAACTTTGGAACGCGGCCGAGCTAGCAGAGAAGCGCAAGAACTCGACTGTTGCCCGTGAATTTGAAGTGGCGTTGCCGGCAGAGCTGAACCGCGAGCAGCGTTTAGAACTGGTGCGCGAATTTTCCCGCGACCTGGTGCAGCGTCATGGCATGGCCGTTGATGTTGCGATCCATGAGCCGGGAAGGGATGGTGATCACCGGAATCATCACGCACACATCCTTTGCAGCACCCGCCGTCTGACTCCAGAAGGCTTCAATGACAAGACCCGCGAACTGGACGACCAGAAAAGCGGGGAGGTTGCCAACTGGCGGGAGCGCTGGGCGCAACTGTCTAACCGGCATCTTGAGAACGCGGGCCTCCAGGAGCGAATCGACCACCGTAGCCTAGAGGCGCAACGGGCCACTGCTATCGAGCGCGGCGACACCGAACATGCCGCAAAACTTGAGCGCCTGCCGACCGTGCATTTAGGCCCGAACGTGGTGCAGATGGAGAAGCGTGGCATTCAGACGGAGCGTGGCGACTTAGGGCGCGATATTGCCCAGCGTAACGCGCAGATCATCAATCTGGCCGAAGTGCGGCAGCGCATTGAGGCGGCGAGGGAAGCTTATGAGCGAAACAATGGAGATGGACGAGATAGAACGGTTGATCGGATCACTGGACGAGACGCTACCAGAGCAGGCACAGAGCGATCTGGAAGAGCCGCCGATAAGTCCGACATTGGCCGCCCTGGAACCGTCCCGCCGCCCTTCGCCCGAGGTCGTTTGCGGAACCTGTCCGAACTCGGTGTGGTTCGCTTCCCCGAACGAGGTGAAGTGCTATTGCCGCGTGATGTTCCTAGTGACCTGGAGCACAAGCGAGCAGAACCAAATCACGCAGTGCGACGGGATGACAATGGGCTGACTGTCGAGAAGCCGGCGACGCCCCGAGAGCTAATGCAGCGTGAGCTAAACGCCGACCTGTTGCGCCGTGCTGTGGCCGACCGTGAACCCGTCAAAGCGGCTAACGACCCAAGCCCGGAAGTCATCAAGCGCGAATGGCAAAACGAGAAGGCGCGGCAATTCACCCTGATAGTGAATCGGGCCAAGGTTCTGCACGCCCACACAGCGGGCCAGATGGAACGCCAGGAAGGAAAGTTGCAGGCCATCGACCAGCAGCGGCCTGCCGAGCCGAACGGCCTTCTTGCCAGCTTCAAGAAAGCCGCTCACGACCAGGCGCTGACTGCCTGGCGTGGTGTCCGGTCTGGCTTAGAACGGCGATGGACGCAACTCAACAAGCGCCTGAACCTGATTGGCGATTACATGCGTAAGGCTGGCCCCTATGAGCAGCCCACTCGGGGCGAACTGCTGGCCGAGAAGAAGGCCGCCCAGGTACGCCCGGAGTTGGCCACTAACTTCCAGCAGGTTATCGAGAAAGAGAAGGCCGCCCGCATTGCTGAGCACCGGGCGAAGATCGAGCAACGCCGTCAAGGCAAACACCAGGAGCGAGACATGAAGCAGGAGAGCATCGAGGAGTTGAAGCAACGTACTGACGTGAACCGCGAGAAGGCCGAGCAGACCGAGCGCCTCAACTTGGAAAAGGCCGGCCGTCAGGCAGGTTTCCAGGAGCAAAACGCGGAGCAGAAGTACGAGGAAAACCAGATCGGCACGCAGCAGGCTGATGCACTGGCGAAAGAGCTAAACGCCGGCACGGACAAAGGCGACCAGACCAAGGAGGCGAAGAAGCGCGAGCTGTTGAAGCGCTTCCAGGAGAAGGCGAGCCGCGACCGAGACAACGATAGAGGCCGAGGCCGCTAGAGCGGTGCCCGGTCGGCGGCAACCGACCGGGCACCTAATCACAAACCACCTGCACAGAGGTGAGTCATGACTGACAACAATTTTACCGACGGCACCCACCGCGACCTAACGAAATATCGAATTACCGTCACTGCCGCCCTCGTCGGCCTTGCCCTGGCCGGCTGGATGATCCAAGCCGCCTATAGCCAACACGTCCAGGTCTTAAACATTGGCGACCAGACCGGCGAACGCCTGCAAATGCGTGACCTCATCGAGCACCAGGAGGGCGCACAGCATGAAAAGCGTTAAGGCCCTGCGCCGTACTGCTTTAGCGGCCTACGTCGCAGCCGGCATAGCCCTTCCCCTGGCCGGCTACGCCCTGGCAACCACTCAGGCCAACGTCAACGCTGTGGCGGCCGCACAGAAGCGCCTCAGTGATGCAGAGTGGCGCGATCACCTAGCCGATGACCGGCAGACCAGCGCTGCCAGTGCTGCCGGCAACTTGTTGGAGCTGGATTCCCGTCCCTACTCCCCTGCGGTGGATTGGTCGGCCGTGGCCGAGCTAGTCATGCCGTCAGTGGTTATGGTTTCAGTGATCGAGCAGGCTAGAGGTGATGGCAGTAGTAACCGCGCCTGGCTCATCCCTGGCGTACAAACCAACCAGGCCACGACCTGGCTGAACAAGTATCGAGCATGGCGGCAGGACTGGGCCGAGTTTGACCAGGAGCGCGAATGGATAACGATGGGGGCAGGTTTCCTAGTCGGTGACGGCCACCAGGTAGCGACCGCTGGCCATGTCCTCAGCGGAGCCGAGGACGTGCGAGTGAAGCTGTCCAGCGGCGAGTGGCGTTCCGCTCATGTCGTTGGTGTTGATCTCGTCCAGGACGTGGCTGTGTTGCGTATCACTGGTCAGCCGGGCCAGCCGGTGACGATCGCGCCGGCCATGCCTCGCCAGGGTCAGGCCGTGGCCGCTGTTGGATCACCCCAGGGCTGGGGCTTCTCATTGTCGGCTGGACTGGTGAGCCGCTACGGGGCCGCTAGTGCGATGTTTGCGGCGCAACCTATGTTGCAGGTGGCCATGCCCATCATTGGCGGTAATTCAGGCGGGCCAGTGTTTAACGCCAGAGGGGAGGCGGTTGGCATGGTGTCGTTCGGTAAAGAGACGTTTAACCAGGCCGTGCCGATTGGGCGTGTAGTGGCCGTGGCCGAGCGCTTTTGAGCGCCACGCTACGGCTCATGGCCGCTATGGTGGTGCTTTCGCTTTAGGAGTTACGGAGGGTCAGGCAAAATCGCAGCTCAGATACCGGAGCTGCGATCCAATGAAACTACTGTTCACCTACGATGATCGTGACGATGCCGAAGAGGCTGCCGAGAAGCTGACCGGTGAAAAGCGGCTGGCTAGTGAGCGTGATTCAACAGTCACAATCTATAACCTGTTTGGTATTCCCAGTTGGGGTAATTTCCACCGGCTGGGAATGTACAGACTAGGTGAACTTAAAGACCTGTTAGCTCGCCGCACCGCCTGGCAGCAGATAGACCAGGCTAACCATGCAGAGATTATTGCCATGCTAGAAACGGTGGCAAAAAACTATGGTATTGAGGTTCCAAGTCACTGGTACTGAATCAGGGCGCAATGCCTACCAGGATGATAGGCACTGCTGGAATACCACGCCCTTGCCTCATTAGATTGAACAAATCTCTTTCATAATAAGGAACGCCAGATGACATATCTCGTTCCATGGACTTCATTGGAACAATCTCTATACCAACATCAATGTTTCCGTTGATATAAAAAGACATGTGCTTGACGAAAAGATCGTGGGCGACAAAAGAATATTTACCAAACTGTACTTCAACGGCGACCCGATCTTTAATAAAGTCGGTTTGGTTGTAGGTCATGATTGGTTCTTGATTGCCTTCCTCAATAGTCCTTTTCTGGTCATCAGGTTTCAGATTTACAATCTGACGTAAAATCCCGGTATCCTCGGATAACCAGTTAGTTACTCTTTCTTCTTTCCACTGGTTTTGTTCAAATAGCTGTTTAAACTCGGCATTCATATCTACAGGCGAATAAAGAGTTTTCCCGGCTTTTCTTGCTTCGGCAGAGGCTTTTGTTCTGCACCGTTCAGCATCTACTCCCGCGATAATACTTTCAACCTCTGCCCATATTTTGGGCTTATGGTACTGAAGGTATTCAAATCCATTTAAGTGGGAGTAGAACTGAACAATTCGCATCTAATGTCCGCCGTTGGGTAACGTAGGGTCGTAGACCGGCTTATGCATCGGTCTAGTTTCGAGTGTTCCTGCCCTGAGGGCGTGAACTCGTTCCCATGCTACATCAACGTATTCGCGCATGACATCACATCCATAGGTGCGCCGGCCATGCTTGAGGGCTGCCACTGCGGTAGATCCTACGCCCATGTAGGGATCAAACACAGCATCGCCCGGATTCGTGAGCGAGAGAACCAGGCGCTCGACTAGCTCAACTGGGAACTGGCAAGGGTGGATGGTCTTCTCGACGTGGTTATTTTTCACGTTAGGGAATATCCACATATCACCAGGATTTTTACCCAATGGGTTTCCGGATAATTGCCCCGCTTTTTCACCTTTATAGTATTTTTTGTTCGGGTACTTGGACGGCACCCTGATTGGGTCAAGGTTGAACGTGTATTCATCTTCCTTAGTGAACCAAAGAATTGTTTCGTGTCGTCCTGATAAGCGGTTTTTGCAATGTAAGCCGTGCTCAAAATGCCAGATGATACGGTTTCTTAGTTTTAGTCCGTGATCTTTGAATAGATGATAAAGAACTATATCTAGCGGGAAAATTTCGCCCTTTTGGACATGGTTGCCGACCTGCCAGCATATTGATCCCTGCGGGTGAAGCAAGCGGACACACTCAGAAATTACTTGTGTCTGGCCATGTATATAATCCTCAAGGGATGAGCGTTTTTCGTATGACTTTCCGATATTGTACGGGGGGGACGTAACGATCAATTTCATTGATTCGCTTTCTAAGCCCCGCATAAAAGACAGATTGTCTTTATGTACAAGGATGGCGTCTTGGTTATCTGAATTAACTTTATTGGCTTTCATAGTCACCTCTGCGTATCACAAATAATACGGCATCCTCTGCTAGAGATCCAGCACTTAGCCGAGTCGGGTGATGGCTTGGGCGTGCGATAGCCTGCGTGTCGCATATCTTAGGAGTAGTGCGACAGCTAGAAAGTGTCGTTTTCAGAAGGCGACTGCACCAGTTCACTGGGCTGGCCGCCGTGTGTGCATAGAACTTCTGACCGGGAACGGTCAGAAGTTCTATG
>LNFM01013624.1_pt1 | contig 12822 bp, 11 predicted proteins | sample 596031 | NCBI WGS metagenome assembly LNFM01 (sample SAMN04254537, study PRJNA301005) | activated carbon metagenome | isolation source: dual media filters at the Ann Arbor, Michigan drinking water treatment plant | place: USA: Ann Arbor
TCCGCCAACCTGCAGAGCGGCGGCGCCATCGCTTCTCCTGGATCAACGAATGGAAGGAAACGGCCGACGTCCACGGTCGCCCGCTCGGCCTCGAACTCATCCTCCCGGACTGGTTCTATGCGGGTGTTCTAGACGATGCGCTGGTGCTTACGATCGACCGTGCGTACTTCGATCTGACGGGCGGTCTGGAGCGCTGGCTTTATCGCATCGTCCGCAAGCACGGCGGCCGTCAGGCCGGCGGGTGGAGCTTCGACTTTTCGCATCTCCACGCCAAGTCCGGCAGCCTCTCACCGCTCAAGCACTTCGCCTATGATGTGCGCGAGATCGTCCGCCGACAGGCCCTTCCGGGCTATCGGCTTTGCATCGAACGCGGCTTCCGCGGCGTCGAGCGGCTTGAGTTCGTGGCAATCCCGCGCGAGCCGTTCGTCTATCGGCCTTTAGCTCCGTCTGGGGACAAGCTGTGACTCGCCTCGTGCTAACGGGGACGCCGACCCTCGTGCCATCGGGGACCGGAACTTCGTGCTATCGGGGACCAGAATCGCTGGATTCCCTTTGGCCCACAACGGCTTGGCGCCTCCCTAACTTCCCTAACCCAGATTCTTTCAGAATCTGTCTAACGCATCAGATTTGTCCACCGCTGGGGATCGCAGCCTTGCCGGAAAGGAAAAGGCCAAAGGGCGTGGGTTCGATCTCGCAACGAGGCCGCGCATGACCGATCTCACGCATGTCGAATTGCTGTGGTTCGAGAAGCAGATCGAACGATGGATACGCTTCGGCCGGCCGGCAGACGAACAGATTCTCGATCGGCGACGGCGGATCCTCTCGTTTACACCCGGCAGTGTCTTCGGCTTCGTCCGGTGGGCTGCCAACGACTACGGTACGATCGCTTCACGCATCGACATCCTTCGTGCCGTGCGAACGAGCGAAGCCTGCGCCACCATCCCATACGTGCGGCCAGGTGCTGACATCCTGTTGCGCGCTTCGGGCTGGCCGAAGGTCAAGCATGTGTTGCAGATGATCGACATCGTCGAAGCGCTTGGCGTGGATCCCTGCGACGCAGCACCGGACTACTGGCGCCACGTCCACAGTCGCTTGGCGGTTGGGGAAGCGCTGAGGCCCTACACAATGGCACGCCACAAGGCCTGGCTGCTGCGGCAGAGACTGGAGCCGTGAGGCGCCGCGTGTACGGTCTGCTGATTGCACTGGGCGTGGTCAGTCTTGTGACGCCGGCCTTCTTGCAGCCGCATCGCATGCTTCTGTGGAATGCGTCGGCCAGCGTTCCTGTCGGGGTCTACTTAATCGAGACCACCGACACGCGGTATGTTTCCGAACTGGTTGCCGTGCTGCCGCCGGAGCCGCTCGCCAGTTACCTCGAAGCTGGCAACTACCTGCCGCGTGGCGTTCCCATGCTGAAGCATGTGCTGGCGCTTCCCGGCCAGACCGTTTGTCGAGATGGTCTCGTTATAACCATCGATAAGGTAGCTGCAGGAATGGCGCGTGAGCGTGATCGAAGAGGCCGCCTTCTACCCATCTGGCAGGGCTGCCGCGTCGTCGCCCAGGACGCGCTCTTCCTGATGAATTCGCGATCGGCGGACTCGCTGGACGGGCGGTATTTCGGGCCACTGCCGCGATCCGCCGTCACCGGTCGCGCTCATCCAGTGAAGCTGCGCCGGCCTGAAGTGCCCGCCCGATCGTGCGTGGGACGTCGTGACCCTTCCTCCGTCACGGCCAAGGCCTTTCACAAGACCATCCGGTTGATCGCATCGATGGCTGCGATTCCTATAGTCGCAATCATCGTATCATCCGGTGACACGGCGCTCGCTCAATCAGCCACCACGGTGTTGCGAAAGACCTCACTGGACACTGGTCCCTATGCAAACTTCGTGCGCCAAGCGGCCCAGCGATATGGCGTTCCGGCATCCTGGATTGAAGCGGTGATGGCGATCGAAAGCGGTGGTGATGTGTTGGCTCTCTCGTCTCAAGGCGCCATGGGACTGATGCAGATCATGCCCGAAACCTGGGCTGGTTTGCGTGCCCGGCATGGGTTCGGTGACAATTCGTATGACCCGCGCGACAACATCCTTGCGGGCGCGGCCTACTTGCGTGAGCTGTATGACCGCTATGGCTCACCGGGGTTTCTGGCCGCCTATAATGCAGGTCCCGGGCGTTACGACGAACACTTGGCGACAGGCCGCGCGCTGCCGCAGGAAACTCAGCTCTATGTGGCCACGCTCGCACCCCTGATCGAACAGGCGCAGGTTGATGACATTGTCACCGTCAGCCGTCGTCTCGTTCCCTGGCAGGAAGCGCCACTGTTTGTCGCGCGTGACCAGGACAAATCCGCGGTCCCGCAGGAAGCGTCCAACACGTTGACCGAGCAGCCATCGGAAGGCGAGTCTGCCGAAAACATATCCCGATTGAAGGCACGAACCGACAGCTTGTTTGTCCGCCGTGGAAACGCAGTGCGTCTGCCATGATGTGGAGAAGAGGCGGTTGGATCGTCAAGCTGTTCTCGAGAAGATGCTCATGAGGTTCATCGGCTCAGGGCCCTCACATCATGGACGGCAAGATAAAGCGGGTGGCCCCGCTGCCGTCGCTGCGCTCCTAAGGGATTGTCTGCACGTTGTTTTTCGAGGGCCCGGCGCACTTTTCTCTTTGTTATCAATGCTCCAAGCGCCATCGCTCTTGGGCAACCCTTCCGATGCTACCCGGGAGACGCCTTTTCTACGCCACGCAGCGATGTGTGTGTTCGGGCGCTTGAACGCGTTCGCGTCGCTGCCAATCGTTATGCCATGGCACGTGATGACGACGATTTCCGTCTCCGGCCCGGCAGGATCCGGAATCGCGATGGCGCGCGGATTGGCAAGCGCCGCGATGGTGGCGGGGGCAGCCGCAGGTCCAGCTTCAACGGGCAGATTCAGCAGGCTATTCGACGGGCTGGCGGCAGTCCCTCCCGGGTGGGGAAGGCCGGAAAGGGAAGCGGCCGGTTTAATGAACGAGGGCGTGGTGCTTCCGTGGCTGCGGTGCTGAAGAACCGCAAGCCATGGAGCCGCGACGGTGGCGTCCGAACGCGCTCGCGGCGGGTCGCGGTCAAGGCTCGGGTCGTGAAGCTCAATCCCCAATCCGGTTCTGTCCGGGGACGGCAGTTCGTCAGTGCCAAAGCCGTCGACGCGCATCTCCGCTATCTCCAGCGTGATGGCGTGACGAAGGACGGGGAGAGGGGTCAGGTCTATTCAGCCGGCCGGGATGCCGAGGATGGTCGTGCGTTTGTCGAACGGGGCCGGGAAGACCGCCACCAGTTCCGCTTCATCGTATCGGCCGAGGAGGGCGTGGAGCTCCCGGATCATCGCGCGACTACCCGCGATCTCATGAAGCAGATGGAGGCCGACCTTGGCACCCGCCTCGACTGGGTCGCGGTCGATCACCACAACACCGGCCATCCTCATACCCACATCATCGTCCGGGGTGTGACCGACGAAGACAAGACCCTCAACATCGCGGGCGACTACATCGCTTATGGCATCCGGGAGCGGGCGAGCGAGGTCGTGACTCGTGAGCTTGGCCGCCAGACCGAGCAGGACGTGTCCCGCGGCCTGGAGCGGGAGGTCGACGCTGACCGCTTCACCAGGCTCGACCGCATGCTGCTCGCCGAGCAGCGGAGCCGCAACGAGTTCGCCGACCTCCGGCCAGATCGGGATGTGCTCGAAAGCTTGCGGCTGAACCGGGCGCTTCTGATCCAGCGGGCGCGCAAGCTGGAGCGTATGGGCCTGGCCGCCGAGGTTGAGCCCGAACGGTGGACGGTATCTTCAAAAGCCGAATCCGTCTTGCGGGAGCTGGGCGAACGCGGCGACATCATCAAGACGATGCATCGGGCATTGGACCGGGAAGGATTGGCGGGCACCCGCTCTGTCGTGGGCTATGTCCTTCATCGTGAGGAGATGACCGAGCCGATCGTTGGCCGGGTGCTCGACAAGGGGCTGGCCGGCGACGAGATGGGTGAGCGGATGAGGCTCGTCGTCGACGGTGTGGACGGGCGGGTCCATCACATTGAGATGGATCCTGCTCGAGCAGAGGATATCCAGCGGGGCATGATCGTGGCGGCGGGCGCGGGTGAGGCCGGACCCCGCGCATCGGATCGCAACATTCTGGCAGTTGCCGGTCAGGACGGCATCTATCGGCCGACCACGCATCTGGAGCAGGCTGTCGGTACCGTCGAGCGTCTGGGCGGCGATCCTGCGGCTTACGTCCGATCCCATGTCCGGCGCCTGGAAGCGCTGCGGCGGGCGGGCCATGTCGAGCGGATCGACGCCGATCACTGGCGCATTCCGGCCGACCTGGCCGAGCGGGGGCAGGCCTACGACCTCACGCGGGACCGCGCGACCGGTCGGGTGACCGTTCTCTCGGCGACGGGGCTCGAGCAGCAGGTCGGTCATGATGGCACGACGTGGCTCGACCGCGAGCTGGGGGCTCGTCAACGCACCGTCCTGGCGGACGACGGCTTCGGCCGCGACGTGGCCGCAGCGCTGGCCAGGCGCCGACGATGGCTGGCTGACAAGGGCTATGCCACAGATGTCGGCGACGGGCGGATCCGGATTTCCAGAGATGTGGTGCAGCGGCTGGAGGCTCGCGAGATCGAGCGCGTTGGCCGGGCCCTCGCCGCAGAAAGGGGGCGGGAATGGCAGCCCGCCATTCCGGGTAAACACGTTGCCGGGACGCTGGTCGGATCCACGCAGCTTGTGAGTGGACGGTTCGCCATGATCGACGACGGGCTCGGCTTCAGCCTGGTCCCGTGGCGACCCGCGCTCGAACAGCATGTCGGCCGATTGGTTTCGGGGGTTGCCTTGCCCGGCGGCGATGTCAGCTGGTCTTTGGGACGACGTCGAGGCTTGGGGCTCTAGGCAGAAGAGAGCATGACTGCTCCGGCGTTCCACCAAATTGCACGCCAAAGCCGCCGCGCGAGCGCTCCGCGCGTCGTCGGCATTGAACAGCTGGCAAGCGACAGCTTGATCTTGTCGTCATGTCCGCGACCAAGATCCTGTGGGGGCAGATCACCCTCGTTTTCACCATCGTGCTCGTAGCAGTATGGGCGTCGACGCAGTGGACGGCGTGGCGGCTGGGTTACCAATCCCAGCTCGGACCACCCTGGTTCGAACTCGCCCACGTCCCAATTTACTTTCCTCCGACCTTCTTCTGGTGGTGGTACGCCTTCGACGCCTATGCACCCTCGATCTTTGTGGAGGGCGCCTGTATCGCGGCCTCTGGCGGCTTCATCTCGATCGGGGTCGCGATCGGCATGTCTGTCTGGCGTGCGCGAGAGGCAAAGAACGTGGCGACCTACGGTTCGGCACGTTGGGCGACAGCAGGCGAAGCACGCCGCGCGGCATTGATCGGCCCGGATGGCGTAGTGCTGGGCAAGCTCGGCGCCGACTACCTGCGCCATGAAGGACCAGAACACGTCCTTTGCTTTGCGCCGACACGCAGCGGCAAGGGCGTCGGCCTGGTCGTGCCGACCTTGCTGACCTGGCCCGGCAGCTCGATCGTTCACGACATCAAGGGCGAGAACTGGGAGCTGACGTCGGGTTTCCGGTCACGGCATGGTCGCGTGCTGCTGTTCGATCCGACTAATGCGGCGTCGGCGGCCTACAATCCGTTGCTCGAGGTCCGGCGCGGCGAATGGGAAGTCCGCGACGTCCAGAACATCGCCGATGTGCTGGTCGATCCCGAAGGCGCCCTGGAGCGCCGGAACCACTGGGAAAAGACCAGTCACGCCCTTTTGGTCGGCGCCATCCTGCATGTCCTGTATGCCGGACAGGACAAGACGCTGGCCGGGGTGGCTGCTTTCTTGTCAGACCCAAAACAGCCGATCGAGACGACGCTCCGCGCAATGATGACCACGGCGCACCTCGGCGAAGCGGGTGTCCATCCGGTCATCGCCTCGGCGGCTCGCGAACTGCTGAACAAGAGCGAGAACGAGCGTTCGGGCGTGCTCTCGACCGCCATGTCCTTCCTAGGCCTGTACCGCGATCCCGTCGTGGCCCAGGTGACGCGTCGCTGCGACTGGCGCATCCGCGATCTCGTCGAGAGCGAGCGACCTACGACGCTCTACCTCGTCGTGCCGCCCTCCGACATCAGCCGGACCAAGCCACTAGTACGCCTCGTGTTGAACCAGATCGGCCGTCGGCTCACGGAAGAGCTCCACGCCAAGGGGCGGCGGCACAGGCTGCTGCTCATGCTCGACGAGTTTCCTGCTCTGGGGCGCCTCGACTTCTTCGAATCTGCGCTGGCTTTCATGGCCGGTTACGGATTGAAGAGCTTTCTCATCGCCCAGTCGCTCAACCAGATCGAGAAGGCCTACGGTCCGAACAATGCCATCCTCGACAACTGCCATGTGCGCGTGTGTTTCGCCACCAACGACGAGCGCACCGCCAAGCGCGTCTCGGATGCGCTCGGCACGGCGACGGAGATTCGTGATGCCAGGAACTACGCCGGCCACCGGCTCAGCCCATGGCTGGGCCATCTAATGGTTTCTCGGCAGGAGACGGCACGGCCGTTGTTGACGCCCGGAGAGGTCATGCAGCTGCCGGCAACCGACGAGTTGGTCCTGGTTTCCGGGTGCCCGCCGATCCGGGCCAGGAAGGTGCGGTACTACGAGGACCGGCAGCTGACGGAGCGTCTGCTGCCACCGTCCGTGCCAGAACGACCGAGCGCCTCCAGCTTCACCCTGGATGACTGGAGTGCCAATGCTGTTCCCCCGCTTCCGACGGCGAGCGGGGAGGAGACGGGCGGTCTTCAGAAAGAGCAGCCCGTCGACGATCCCGACAATGGCGGCATCCGTCGGGAGCCGGAACTCGCCGAGCATGAAGACATCGCGCCGGAGCCGATCAAGCCTTCGCCTGAGTTCGAGTTCGCCGAGGATGAGGCCGACGACGACGGGGTGCGCGCGCGCCGTTTACGCGCGACGGCCCGGGGACTCGCTCGCCAGGCCGCGATGGACCCTGGCGATGGCATCGATCTGTGAGGGAGTAGATGCGCACTAAGCATACGTTTCGTCTGCCGCCCGATCTGGCGCTGAAGCTTGCCGACTATGCGTCGCGCAAACGCGTGCCGCAGGCCCATATCGTGGAAACCGCACTCGCCTCGTTCCTGTCACCGGATGCTTCCGAAAGACTCGAAGGAGCGCTCGGCCGTCGGCTGGACCGTCTCGTCCGACAGGTCGAGCGTCTTGAACGCAATGTCACCATCTCGAACGAGGCGCTGGCGCTCTTCGTGCGCTTCTGGCTGACCACTACGCCGTCTTTACCGGACGGCGCACAACAGGCCGCGCAAGCGAAGGGCCGCGAGCGGTACGAAGGCTTCGTCGATGCTCTGGGCCGGCGCCTGGCGAAGGGCCGGACGCTCTCGGAGGAGATCTCGCAGGACATCGGGCTAGGAGAGGGCACGGAACTCGACCAGCCCCAGGAGCCTGTTTAGCGGTCCCGCCCATTCACACGCCGTTCTGCGCTCCAGCACTACGATTACTCGGTTGTTGTTGCGCCGAGCACGTTGCTGCTTCTTCTAATCGACCCCGTTCGATCGCTGTTGGCGGTCCTGCATTCCGGGGTGACGATGACGATCCATTCCTTCCAAGCAGAGGTCATTTCCCGGGGCGCCCGCATGCTGCGCACCGCGCTCGGGCCCGCCATCGCAACCTGGCTCGAAGATCCGTCCGTCGTCGAAGTGATGCTCAACCCCGATGGGCGGCTCTGGATCGACCGGCTGTCGACCGGCCTGGTCGAGACGCAGGAGCGACTGGCAGCCGCCGAGGGCGAGCGCATCGTACGGCTGGTCGCTCACCATGTCGGCGCCGAAGTCCATCCCGCGAGCCCAAGGGTATCGGCCGAGCTGCCCGAGACGGGAGAACGGTTCGAGGGGTTGCTGCCGCCGGTCGTCGCGGCGCCCACCTTCGCGATCCGCAAACCCGCGGTCGCCGTCTTCACCCTCGACGACTATGCCGGAGCAGGGATCATGACGATGGACGAGGCCGGCGCGCTTCGGCAGGCCGTTGTCGACCGCCGCAATATCCTCGTGGCCGGCGGCACCTCGACCGGCAAGACGACGCTCGCCAATGCGCTCCTGGCCGAGGTGGCCAAGACGTCAGACAGGGTGGTGCTGATCGAGGACACCCGCGAACTGCAATGCCGTGCCGCCAACCTCGTCGCCTTGCGTACCAAGGACGGCGTGGCGTCGTTGTCCGAACTGGTGCGCTCGTCGTTGCGGCTGCGGCCCGACCGCATACCGATCGGCGAGGTGCGGGGCGCCGAGGCGCTCGACCTCCTGAAGGCCTGGGGCACCGGCCATCCCGGCGGCATCGGTACCATTCACGCCGGATCGGCGATCGGCGCGTTGCGGCGCCTCGAGCAGCTCATCCAGGAAGCCGTCGTCACGGTGCCCCGCGCCCTGATCGCCGAGACGATCGACCTCATCGCCGTACTGTCGGGCCGCGGCGATGCACGTCGGCTGACAGAACTGGCTCGCGTCGACGGTCTCGGCGCCGCCTCGGACTACGCCCTCTCATCTGCAGGAGAATCTAAATGACGCGCCTCGCGATACGACACGCTGTTATGGTGGCCGCAAGCTTGTCTACGGTGCTGCTCGTCCTCTCGTCGACCGCCCATGCGGCGGGTTCCAGCATGCCCTGGGAACAACCGCTTCAGCAGGTCCTGCAGTCGGTGGAAGGGCCGGTCGCCAAGATCGTCGCGGTGATCATCATCATCGTCACCGGTCTTACCCTGGCGTTCGGCGACAGCTCCGGTGGCTTCCGGCGCCTGATCCAGATCGTGTTCGGAATCTCAATCGCCTTTGCCGCCTCGAGCTTCTTTCTCTCCTTCTTCTCGTTCGGCGGCGGGGTCGTCGTCTGATGACCGAGCCCGTTCCCGGCTTCGTGGTGCCGCTCCACCGCGCCCTGACCGAGCCGATCCTGCTGGGCGGGGCGCCGCGCTCGATTGCGATCCTGAACGGCACGCTGGCGGCGGCCATCAGCCTGGGGCTGCGCCTGTGGGTTGCCGGCCTGCTGATCTGGCTGCTCGGCCATGGCCTGGCAGTCTGGGCGGCCAAGCGAGATCCGCTCTTCGTCGATGTGGTGCGCCGCCACCTGCGCATTCCCGGCCGGCTCGGCGTGTGAGGGGGCTTTAATGATGAATCTCGCCGAATACCGGAACTCGGCCACCCGCCTTGCCGATTTTCTGCCTTGGGCAGCGCTCGTCGCTTCCGGCATCGTCCTGAACAAGGACGGCTCGTTCCAGCGGACCGCGCGTTTCCGCGGCCCCGATCTCGACTCGGCAGTGCCGGCGGAACTCGTCGGCGTCGCTGGACGGCTGAACAACGTCCTCCGTCGTCTTGGATCGGGTTGGGCCCTCTTCGTCGAGGCCCAGCGGCTGCCTGCCAGTGTCTACCCGGCGGGACGGTTTCCGGACGCGGCGTCGGCGCTGGTCGACGCCGAGCGCAAGGCCGCGTTCGAGGAGCAGGGGGCGCATTACGAGTCGGCCTATTACCTGACCTTTCTGTATCTGCCGCCGGCCTGGGAATCTGCCGGTGCCGAGCGCTTTCTCTATGAAGGCCGCAGCCGCGCCGCGGGAGCGGATGGCCGTGAGATTCTGGCCGGGTTCACCGATCGCACCGAACGGGTGCTGCAGCTCCTCGACGGCTTCATGCCCGAGTGCCACTGGCTCGACGACGGGGAGACCCTGACCTATCTCCATTCCTGCATTTCCACTCGACGCCAGCGCGTGCGCGTGCCGGAGGTGCCCATGTACCTCGACGGACTGCTGGCCGACCGGCCCCTGACGGGCGGTCTGGAGCCGAAGCTCGGCGACTGCCATCTGCGGGTGCTCACGATCGTGGGCTTCCCGGGAACCACCACGCCGGGGCTGCTCGACGAACTCAATCGTCTGGCCTTCGCTTACCGCTGGTCGACGCGGGCGATCCTCCTCGACAAGACCGACGCCACCCGGCTGCTGACGCGCATACGCCGTCAGTGGTTCGCCAAGAGGAAGTCCATCGCGGCTATCCTCAAGGAGGTCATGACCAACGAGGCATCGACGCTCGTCGACACCGATGCGCACAATAAGGCCATCGACGCCGATGCGGCGCTCCAGGAGCTCGGCTCGGACGCGGTCGGCGCCGCCTACTGCACGGTGACCGTCACGGTCTGGGATGAGGATCCCCGCGTTGCCGACGAACGGCTGCGTCTCGTCGAGAAGGTGATCCAGGGCCGCGACTTCACCTGCATGGTGGAGAGGGTCAATGCCGTCGATGCCTGGCTTGGTTCCCTTCCCGGGCATGCCTACGCCAACGTGCGACAGCCGCCGGTCTCGACGCTCAACCTGGCGCACATGATCCCACTGTCGGCGGTCTGGGCCGGTCCTTCGACGAATGAGCACCTCGATGCGCCGCCGCTGTTCTTCGGCAGGACCGAGGGGGCAACGCCGTTCCGGTTCTCCCTGCATGTCGGAGATGTCGGCCATACGCTCGTTGTCGGCCCGACGGGCTCGGGCAAGTCCGTGCTGCTGGCCCTCATGGCGTTGCAGTTCCGGCGCTACGACAAGGCGCAGGTATTCGCCTTCGACTTCGGCGGTTCCATCCGCGCCGCGGCGCTCGCGATGGGTGGGGATTGGCACGACCTCGGAAGCGCGCTCGGCGAAGAGGAGAGGGAGCCCGTTGCCCTCCAGCCGCTGGCCGGCATCGACGATGTCGCGGAGCGGGGCTGGGCCACTGACTGGATTGCAGCTCTCCTGGCCCGCGAGAAGATCGTCCTCACGCCCGAGGTGAAGGACCATCTATGGTCGGCTCTCGGGTCGCTGGCCTCCGCACCGCTGGAAGAGCGCACCCTGACGGGCCTGTCGGTCCTGTTGCAGTCGGCCGCCCTCAAGCGGGCCCTCCAGCCCTACTGCCTGGGAGGCGCCTATGGCCGTTTGCTGGACGCCGAGGCCGAACGGCTCAGCAGTACGTCGGTGCAGGTCTTCGAGACCGAGGGGCTGATCGGCACTGGCGCCGCGGCTGCCGTGCTCGCCTATCTCTTCCATCGGATCGAGGCGCGTCTGGACGGCAGCCCGACCTTGATGGTCGTCGACGAGGGCTGGCTCGCCCTGGACGACGAAGGATTTGCCAGCCAGCTGCGAGAATGGCTGAAGACCTTGCGCAAGAAGAACGCCTCCGTCGTCTTCGCGACTCAGTCGCTCTCGGACATCGACGGCTCTGCCATCGCGCCGGCCATCATCGAGAGCTGTCCGACTCGTCTCTTCCTGCCGAACGAGCGGGCGATCGAGCCGCAGATCACCGAGATCTATCGCCGCTTCGGTCTCAATGACCGCCAGATCGAGATTCTCGCCCGGGCGACGCCCAAGCGTGACTACTACTGCCAGTCCCGCCGCGGCAATCGCCTGTTCGAACTCGGCCTTGGCGAGGTCACGCTTGCCCTCACGGCAGCGTCGTCGAAGTCCGACCAGGCGCTCATCGAACGCGTTCTGGGCGAGCACGGCCGCAAGTTTTTCCTGGCCGGCTGGCTGCAGGCGCGCGGCGTGCCGTGGGCTGCCGATCTCATCCCCGACCTCAGCACAGGAGAATCGTCATGACTTCTATCCGTGGTTACGGCGTTACGCTCGCAGCCATTCTCGCCCTCTCCGGCAGTGCGCTCCCGGCTTCGGCGCAGATGCACGTGTTCGATCCCACCAATTATTCGCAGAACCTGCTGACCGCGGCGCGCACGCTCGAGCAGGTCAACAATCAGATCCTGTCGCTCCAAAATGAAGCGCAGATGCTGATCAACCAGGCGCGTCATCTCACGAGCCTGCCATACTCCTCCCTGCAGCAGCTTCAGCAGTCGATCGGTCGGACCAGGCAACTTCTGGGTCAGGCGCAGAACATCGCCTACGATGTCCAGCAGATCGATCGGGCCTTTTCGACGACCTATGCGCCGGCATCGGCGAATCAGTCGGCCCAATCGCTGATCGCCAATGCGCAGACGCGTTGGCAGAATTCCGTGGCGGGCCTGCAGGATGCTTTGCGCATTCAGGCGACGGTGGTCGGTAATCTCGACACCAACCGCTCCGAGATGTCCGCCTTGATCGATGCCAGCCAGGGCGCGGCAGGGGCGCTGGAGGCGGCGCAGGCCGGTAACCAGCTCGTGGCTCTCCAGGCGCAGCAGCTTGCCGATCTCACGGCGACGGTCGCTGCGCAGGGGAGGGCCCAGAGCCTCGAGGCGGCCGCGCGCGTGGCCGCCCAGGACCAGGCGAGGGAGCAGCTTCGCCGCTTCCTCGCGCCCAACACGGGCTATCAGCCGTCCACCGTCCGCATGTTCCATGAATAAGCCCGCCGCCACGTGTCCAAGAGGAACGGAGTGAAGGCCGATGGGCGGCACAGGCGTTATCGACCGGTTCCTCGAAGTCTTTACCAGCTACATCGACAGCGGCTTCGGGCTGCTGGGCAGCGAAGTGGGCTTCCTGGCCGCCACCCTCGCCGCCATCGACCTGACGCTGGCCGCGCTGTTCTGGGCGTGGGGCCGGGACGAGGATGTCATCGCCCGCCTCGTCAAGAAGACCCTGTTCATCGGTGTCTTCGCCTACCTCATCGGTAATTGGAACAGTCTCTCCCGCATCGTGTTCGAGAGCTTCGCCGGCCTTGGCCTGAAGGCTTCCGGCACCGGCCTGTCGGCGGCGGATTTTCTGCGACCGGGGCGGGTTGCCCAGGTCGGTCTCGATGCCGGACGGCCCCTCCTGGAGTCGATTTCGGGACTGATGGGCTACATCAGCTTCTTCGAGAACTTCATCCAGATCGTGGTGCTGCTGT
>LNFM01031449.1_pt1 | contig 12820 bp, 10 predicted proteins | sample 596031 | NCBI WGS metagenome assembly LNFM01 (sample SAMN04254537, study PRJNA301005) | activated carbon metagenome | isolation source: dual media filters at the Ann Arbor, Michigan drinking water treatment plant | place: USA: Ann Arbor
GACAGACCATGCAAGCACTGATGCGCCAGTTTTCCATCCGCACCCGAATGATGGGCGCCATCGGCGTCGTTCTGGTCCTGCTCACCATGATCGGTGGCGCCGGTCTCTGGGGCATGAACCGACTGCACGACCTGAGCGTGGAGTTTGTCGATCACGCGTTTGAAGAGACGTTGACGTTGTCGCGCCTGCAGGTCGCCCTGGGTGACATGGGCCGCTATGAAAAAGACATGATCATCGGATACGAGAAGCCCGAAGAAGTGGCCAAGGCCAAGACCCAGTGGCAGGGTGCCCGCGATGCAGCTCTGGCTCAGATGGATCACATGCTGGTGGGCGAGGAGGATGGCGACAACGTCGTGGTCCGCGAGATGAAGGAACAGCTCACGGCCTACGCCAACGCGGTGGAGCCGGTCACGCGCCAGCTGGCTGACAACGGCTACGACACCGCCACGGTGGCCAACCGCATGCTGGCGCGGGCACACGAGCAGTACGCCGGCATCCTGGTCAACCTCAAGCGGGTGGAAGAGGTGCTCAAGGTCGAGGCAGCCACGTTGCAGCAGGATGAGAAGGACATCAACGCCCAGACCCTGCTCATCTTCGGCGTTGCCGTGGCGCTGGCCGCGTTGATCGTGGTACCCACGACGCTGTCCAACATGCAGAGCATCTGCCAGCCACTGGACGAGGCCCAGCGCGTGGCCACCGCCATCACCAACGGCGACCTGACCCAGGCGGTGCACGCCACGGGCAAGGACGAGCTCGCGGCCTTGATGAATGCGCTGGGCGGCATGCAGACCTCACTCTCTCGCATTGTGGGCGAGGTGCGCAACAGCACCGACAGCATCGGCACCGCCAGCGAAGAGATTGCCAGCGGCAACCAGGACCTGAGCGCGCGCACCGAGCAAGCCGCCAGCAACCTGCAGCAAACGGCGGCCAGCATCGACCAGATCAACAGCACGGTGCGCCAGAGCGCCGACTCGGCACGTCAGGCCACACAGATGGCAGTGGTGAATGCCGAAGTGGCGGCGCGAGGCGGTCAGGTGGTCAGCCAGGTCGTGACCACCATGAACGAGATCAACCAGAGCAGCCAGAAGATCGGCGACATCATCGGCGTCATCGACGGTATCGCGTTCCAGACCAACATCCTGGCGCTCAACGCTGCGGTGGAAGCTGCGCGGGCCGGTGAACAGGGCCGCGGCTTTGCCGTGGTGGCCGCCGAGGTGCGCAGCCTGGCGCAGCGCAGCGCACAGGCCGCCAAGGAAATCAAGTTGTTGATTGAAGCCAGTGTGAGCAAGGTGGAGACCGGATCCCGGCTGGTGGCCCAGGCCGGCAGCACCATCGGCGAGATCGTGGCGAACGCGGAGAAGGTCTCCGTCTTCATCAGCGACATCACCACCGCCGCCCAGGAGCAGTCGCAAGGCATCGGTCAGGTCAACGCCGCCGTGAGCCAGCTCGACCAGATGACGCAGCAGAACGCCGCGCTGGTCGAAGAGAGTGCTGCCGCCGCCGAGAGCCTGAAGGATCAGGCGAGCCGGCTGGCCGATGTGGTGCGGGTGTTCCGTTTGTCCGGCGCGGCACACGCTTGAGCCGGTTGCCGCCGGTAGGGCTCGGCGTCAGGGGCGGCAAGGAAGAGCCGCTCTGCCTATACTGTTCCGGGTAGCGCCCCGTCTTTGCCGGGCGCCCGCACGGAGACTGCCGCCATGAACGCCCGCCTGCCCCATGCCTTGCCACCGCTGGATCCCACAGCACTGCAAACCCACATCGCAGCCGCGTGGACGCAGACCATCATTCCCGAGTTGGTGCGTTACATCGAGGTGCCGGCCAAATCCCCCGCGTTCGACCCCGACTGGGCCGCCCACGGTCTGCTCGACCGGGTGCTGCGCGGCGCTGCCGACTGGGTGCAGGCGCAGAAGGTGGACGGTCTCACGCTGGAGGTGATCCAGCTCAACAATGCACAGGGCGTGCCGCGCACGCCGGTGCTGTTCTTCGAAGTGCCTGCCTGCGCGGGCAAGGACGGCACACCCGCCCCGGCCTCCGGCCAGACCGTGCTGATGTACGGCCACCTGGACAAACAACCCGAGTTCACCGGCTGGCGTAGCGACCTCGGCCCGTGGACGCCCAAGATCGACAACGGCAAGCTCTATGGCCGCGGCGGTGCGGACGACGGTTACGCGGTCTACGCCAGCATCGCTGCCCTGCAGGCGCTCAAGGCGCAGGGTGCGGCGCACCCGCGCATCGTCGGCCTGATCGAGACCTGTGAAGAGAGTGGCTCGGGCGACCTGCTGCCCTATGTGGACGCGCTGCGCACGCGCCTGGGCGATGTGGGCCTGGTGATCTGCCTGGACAGCGGTGCCGGCAACTACGACCAGCTCTGGCTCACCACCAGCCTGCGTGGCATGGCCAGCGGCGTGCTCAAGGTGGAAGTACTGACCGAAGGCATCCATTCGGGCGACGCCTCGGGGCTGGTGCCATCGAGCTTTCGCATCATGCGTCAGGTGCTTGACCGTCTGGAGGACAGCGCCACCGGCCGCCTGCTGCCGGCCAGCTTCCACTGCGAGGTGCCGGCCGAGCGCGTGGAGCAGGCGCGGGCCACAGCGGCCATCCTGGGCGACGAAATCTACAAGCGCTTTCCCTGGGCGCACCACGACTGCGGCGGCTCCACCGTGTTCGCCCTGCCCACCACCACCGACCCGGTGGACGCGCTGCTCAACCGCACCTGGCGGCCCACGGACCGGCGCCGACGGTTTTCCCGAGATGCGCAACGCGGGTAATGTGCTGCGGCCCTACACCGCGTTCAAGCTGAGCCTGCGCCTGCCACCGCTGGTGGATGCGCCGCAAGCGGTGCGCGAACTCAAGGCCCTGCTGGAAGACAACGCGCCCTACCAGGCCAAGGTCACGTTTGAAGGTGAGGGCGCCGCCAGCGGCTGGAACGCGCCTGCCACCACGCCTTGGTTTGAAAGCGCCTTGCAGGACGCCTCACAAGCCCATTTTGGCGCTGGCTGCGGCACCATCGGCCAGGGGGGAACCATTCCGCTCATGAACATGCTGAGCAAGGGATTTCCCACCGCACAGATGATGGTTTGCGGCGTTCTCGGCCCCAAGAGCAACGCGCACGGCCCCAACGAGTTCTTGCACCTGGACTACGCCCAACGCCTGACCGCTACCGTGGCGCAGGTCATTGCGCGCATGCCCTGATCCCGATCCGCCTCACCCAGTTGCGCCGCCATGACCGACACGACCCAGGCTCCCTTCACGCTGCGCGACGGCCTCAATCTGGCCCTGTACGACTGGCCGTTGCCGATGCGCCGGCGCCCTCGCGGCGTGGTGCTCATCGTGCACGGCCTGGGCGAACACGCCTGGCGCTATGACGCCGTGGCACGGCGCCTGAACGACTGGGGCTTCGTGGTGCGCGCCTTTGACCAGCGCGGCCACGGCGATTCAGGAGGCGCCCCGGGCACCTTGCCAGACGACGATGCGCTGCTGGACGACCTGGGCGAGGTGCTGGACGACACGCGCCGCCACATTGCAGAGCCCTGGGCCTGCCCGCTCATCCTCATGGGACACAGCATGGGCGGGCTGGTGGCGGCCACCTTTGTGCAGCGCGATCTCGCCAAGGTGGATGGGCTGGTCTTGTCCTCGCCCGCGTTGCAGGCCGGTCTGGGCATGGTGCAGCGCCGATTGATCGATTTGATGTACCGGTATGCGCCCAACCGGACGCTGTCCAACGGGCTGGATGCCAGCAAGATATCGCACAACCCCGCCACGGTGGCGGCCTATGAGAAAGACCGCCGGGTGCACGACCGCATCTCTGCGCGGCTGGCGCATTTCATCGACAGCAACGGGCCACGCGTGCTGGCCGCGGCGCCCGATTGGCGTGTGCCCACCTTGCTCATGTATGCGGGTGATGACCACCTGGTCAAACCCGAAGGGAGTCGCGCATTTGCCGCCGCGGCGCCGCGCAACAAGGTACACGCCCAGGCGTTTGAAGGCCTGTATCACGAGATCTTCAACGAGGCCGACCCGTCGGCGGTGTTCGGCACACTCAAGGCCTGGCTGGACGTTCTGGCCCCGAACGCCAGAACGGCCTGAAGGCTTCAGCGGCGCGGTTGCATCAAGCCACCGAGCATGCCCATGAGGTCACCTGTTGACGGGCTGCTCTGGCCTCCGAGCAAGGCACCCAGAGCGCTCAGCCCGTTGTCAGGTGGCACTTGGCCTTGTGGCGTGAGTTGATCGATCAGGCCGGGCAGCAGGTCGGCCAAGGCGGTGGAGGCCTGTTGCTGGTTGCCACCAAGTTGGGCTGCGATCATGCCCATGAGATCGGGCCCCAAAGCTCGGCCAAGCTGGTCGGGATTCACCGGCAGGTTGGCGCCCGTCCCCACCCAGGATTGCGCGGCTTCACCGAGGCCGGCGGTTTGCAGTTTGGCCAGCAGTCCTTGCAGGCCTCCCGCGTTGTTGAGCAAGGTGCTCACCAGGGTGATCAACAGTTGCGGATTCAGGCCGCCACCCCCGGTCGGGGCTGTGTCCACAGGCCGTTGGGCACCCATGGCGGCCTCGGTAGCCGCCCCGATCAAAGAGTCCAGCAATCCCATGACATGTCTCCGTTGTCGATTCTGCTCAAGCCGGATTGTGAGCCTGCCGACCGCGCCACGCAAGCCAGACCAGGGCCAGCGCAGTGAGCGCCAGCGGCAGCAAAGATCCCACGTTCAACCATTGCCAGCCCTGTGTGGTCACCAGGGCTCCAGAGGCAAACGAGGTGAGCGCCATGGTGGCGAAAACGCAGAAATTGATGGCCGCCTGGGCGCGGTCCTTTTCCTCGGGCCGGTAGGACTGCAACGAGAGCGTGGTACTGGCGGTGAAGAGGAGGTTCCAGCCCACGCCGAGCAGAAACAGCGCCATGAGGAACTGGTGCAGCTCCACACCTGAGAGCGCAATGGCCACGCATGCCACGTTCAGCGCCACACCCACGCCCATGATGCTGAGCGTGCCGAAGCGTTTGATGAGGTGCCCGGTGAAAAAGCCCGGCGCGAACATGCCGATCACGTGCCATTCGAGCACCAGGGCCGCGTCTTCGAACGGAAAACCACAGACCTGCATGGCCAGTGGCGTGGCGGCCATCAGCAGGTTCATCACGCCGTAGCCCAGGGCCGCTCCGGCGGTGGCCACGATGAACACCGGCTGGCGCATGATCACGCTCAAGGGTCGGCCCCGGTCCGCGCTGGCGGCTTTGGGGGGCACGGGCGGGAAACGCACGAACGACATCACTGCCAGCGACAACAAGGCCACCACCGCCAGCGACAGGTAGGCGCCCACAAAGGGCACCTCGAACAGGGTGCGGGTACGGCTGGCGAGGTTGGGCCCCAGCACCGCGCCCACCAGCCCACCGGCCAGCACCAGGGAGATGGCCTTTTCGCGGAACGCCGGCGCGCTGAGTTCGGCCGCGGCAAAGCGGTAGAGCTGGCCGTTGGCGCTGTGCCCGCGATCACGGTAGCGGTCACCAGCAGCCAGAAGTTGCGGTCCGTCACGGCCCAGGCGCACAGCAGGGCCGAACCCAGCGCCACCAGCAACCCGATCTGGAACGAGACCTTGCGCCCGAACGCACTTTGCGTGCGTGCCACCAGCGGTGTGGACAGTGCGCCGCCCACCACATAGCCCATCACCGGAAGCGTGGCCATCCAGCCCAGCGGCGCCAGCGACAGACCCACCAGGCCGTTGATGGCGATGAATACCACGTTGTTGGTGAGAAACAGGCCTTGCGCGGCGGCGAGCAGCCAGAGGTTTTTGTTCACGGAATGGAGGTGGTTGCGACGACCAAAGCCGCCAGTGCCGCCGTCTCGGCCCGCAGCACGCGCGGGCCCAAGGTGACGGGCACAAAGCCGGCGGCGCGGGCCTGGGCGTCTTCTTGTGGGTTCAGGCCGCCTTCGGGGCCGCTGAGGAACAGCACCGGTGTGTCGCCGGCCACAGATTGCAATGCCTGGGTGAGTGGCTGTGTGCCCTCGGCCAGCGAGAGCAGACAACGCAATTCGGGCGCGGCAGCGGCCACCGGCGGCAGGCCTTTGAGCCAGGCGGCGAAGTCGGCCACGGGTTGCACCGTGGGCACGCGGTTGCCACCGCACTGTTCACACGCCGCAATGGCCACCGACTGCCAGTGCGCCTGCTTTTTGGTGGCGCGCTCGCCCGAGAGGCGCAGCACGCTGTGCGCGGTGTGCAGCGGCTGCAGGCTGGCCACGCCGACTTCGGCGGCTTTCTCCACCAGCCAGTCCATGCGGTCGTTGGCGGGCATGCCCATGGCGAGCGTCACGGCGCGGCCCGGTTCGCGCTCCGTGACGGTGTGCGCGCCCACGGTCACATCCACGTCGGAACGGCCCATGCGGGTGATGGTGGCCTCCCATTCGCCACCCTCGCCATTGAAGAGCGTGATGGTCTGCCCGGGCTGCAGGCGCAGCACCTGCACATGGCGCGCGGCCGACGCTGGGAGGCTCAGGCTCTGACCGGCGAGCAGCGGCGCGGGGCAGTGAAAGCGCGGCATGTGCTCAGACCCGCCCGAAGGCGTAGCCCGAGGCGGCCTGCAGGCCCTCGACCTCGTCGATCAGTTGCAGGAAGGGGCCGAGGGCCCGGTAGCGGTGCGCGGTGTGTCGGATGTAGCCGATGAAGCGCGGCGTGTCGGCCAGGTACTTGGGTTTGCCGTCGCGCAACGTGAGTCGCGCGAAGATGCCAGCCACCTTCAGGTGCCGCTGCAGACCCATCCACTCCACCGAGCGGTAGAAGGCGCCGAAATCGGCGTGCCAGTCTTCAAAGTCCATCAGGCCGGCCTTGCGCGCCTTTTCCCAGTAGCGCACGGTCACGTCGATCACGAAGTCCTCGTCCCAGGTGAGAAAGGCGTCGCGCATCAGGCTGGCGATGTCGTAGGTGATGGGGCCGTGCACCGCGTCCTGGAAATCGAGTACGCCGAGCTGCTGCGCGGGTGTGTCGCCGGGCTGGCGCGGCAGCATCAGATTGCGGGGCATGAAGTCGCGGTGTACGTAGACGCTCGGCGCGTTGAGGTTGTGCGCCACGATGGCATCGAAGGCCTTCTGCAGGGTGTTGGCCTGCGTGTCGTTCAACGCAAACTGTTTGTGCTGTTGCAGGTACCAGTCGGGAAACAGCTGCAGCTCGCGGCGCAGCAGGGCTTCGTTGTAGGGCGGCAGCACGCCGGGTTTCGACGACAGCTGCCAGGCCAGCAGCGCGTCCAGCGCTTGCATGTAACGCCCGTGGTTGGCTTGTGCGTTGTCGGGGTCGATGCCGTCGAGCATGGTCCGGTGGCCCAGGTCGCTCAGCAGCATGAAGCCCTGCGGTTCGTCCCACGCCAGCACCTCGGGCACCAGCAGACCGGCCTCTCGCATGAGCGTGGCCACCTGCACAAACGGCTGGCAGTTTTCGTGTGCAGGCGGTGCGTCCATCACGATGAGGCTGTGTCCGCCCTGCGTGTCGATGCGCAGGTAGCGCCGGAAGCTGGCGTCGGCCGAGGCGGCACGCAGGGTCGTGGGCAGCAAACCCAGCCGGTCGGTGAGCGGGCGCAGCCAGGCCGAAAAAGCGGCTTCGCGTTGAGGATCGGCCCACTCGACGGCGGTGTTGACGGCGGTGTTGGACGGGGTCATGGTGGAGGGTGTTTTTTCGCCGCTGGTCAACGTGCCGCGCTCGGAATGGCGCAGTGGATAATGGCCATTGATTCTACAAACCCCCTGTGCCGATCCGCGTGCCTCGCGCGCTTTTGGTCGACCTGGTCAACGACTTCCTCCCCTTGAATCGCCGCACCCACCCGTCCCGTGTTCCAGCCCTGCCCGGTGGGCATCTGCAACCCCGTCTCAAGGCGGCGCCCGTGGCGCTGGCGGTGCGCGGTCTGATGGCTGTGCTCGCACTCGGCGCGCACACCCTGGGTCACACCCAGTCGGGTGACGGCGACGAGGCGCCTCGCCCCGCCGTGTCGCTGCGCTCCAGCGGCATGCTGCTGGAAACCTTGCCCGAAGAGGCGAAGCAACAGGCCCCCAGTTTCATCTCGGGCGAGCGCATCGAAGGTCAGACCGACGGCGTCACGGCGGTGGAGGGCAAGGCCGAACTGCGCCGCCACGACACCGTGATTCGCGCCGACCGGCTGCAACTCGACCAGCGCAACAACGAGGCACAGGCCAAAGGCAATGTGTTGATCAACCGCAACGGTGACCGCTTTGAGGGTCCTGAACTGAATCTCAACGTCGACACCTTTCAGGGCACGTTCACCCAGCCCACCTTCAACCTGCTCAAGAACGAAGGCAAGGGCGACGCCAGCCGCGTGGACTTTCTGGGCGAAGACAAGGCCGACTCCACCTGCCCTCGCACGCCAGGCGCCGACTGGATGCCCGACTGGATGGTGCGGGCCACGAAGATCGAATTCGACAACGTGGCCCAGACCGGCACGGCCACCAACGGCGCCCTGGAGTTCAAGGGCGTGCCCATCCTCGGCTGGCCTTATTTCTCCTTTCCGCTGACCGACGCGCGCAAGTCCGGCCTACTGCCGCCCACGCTCAACATCGACAACATCAGCGGTCTTGAAGTCACACTGCCGTACTACCTGAACATCGCGCCCAACCTGGACGCCACGCTGTACCCCACGCTGATGAGCAAGCGTGGTGTCGACCTGGGTGGCGAGCTGCGTTACCTGCAGCCCACGTACGCTGGACAGGTGCGTGGCGCTTACATGCCTTCCGACCAGTTGCGTGACGCCAACCGGTGGGGCTACTCGGCGCAACACAACCAGAGCTTCACCGGCAGCGGGTTGGCCTTCGGTGGCTCGGCGGGTCTCTACCTCAACCTCAACCGTGTCAGCGACGATGACTACTGGCGCGACTTTCCTCGCGCCACCACTTCGCTCACCACGCGCCTGCTGGCCAGCGATGTGGTGTACAGCTGGGGCCAGGGGCCGTGGTCGGTGAGCGCGGGCGCCTACGCCTGGCAAACGCTGCAGGACATCGACGCCCCCATCATTCCACCCTACGACCGCCTGCCGTCGGTCGCGGTACGGTATGGCCGCAGCGATGCGCAGGTGGCCAACGTCAGCGGGGTCGACTGGTCGGTGCTCATCGAGTACACGCGCTTTCAGTCGGTGCCGGGCCTCACCGGCCAGACCAACGGCGATCGCGCGCTCACCGTGGCCGAGATCAGCAAACGCTTCCAGGCGCCAGGCTGGTTTGTCAAACCGCGCGCGCAGCTGCACGCCACGCAGTACAGCTTTGACAACGCGCTGGCCAACGGCTCGCGCAGCGCCTCGCGCGTGCTGCCCACCGTCAGCCTGGACAGTGGCCTGATCTTCGAACGCGACGCCAGTTACTTCGGCCGCGGTTTTACGCAGACGCTGGAGCCACGCGCTTTCTTCACCTGGACGCCCTATCGCGACCAGCGCCTGTTGCCCAACTACGACTCGGCCGCCAACGACTTCAACCTGGCATCGATCTACAACGAGAACGCGTTCGGTGGCAACGACCGCATTTCCGACACCCGTGCAGTCACGGTGGGCGTGAGCTCCCGCCTGCTCGACCCCGACACCGGGGCAGAGGTGGTTCGCCTGGGCGTGGCCCAGCGCTACCTGTTCCGCGACCAGGAGGTGTTTCTGCCCAACGCCACGGGCCTGGCCGGTGGTGACCCGGTGAACGAGCGCCTGAGCGACATCCTGCTGGCCGCGCGCGTGCAGTGGAGCCCGCGCTGGCTGACTGACGCCAATGTGCAGTACAGCCCGGGCAACCGCGAATCGGTCCGCACCACGCTCAGCGGACGCTACACACCCAGCAATTTCCGCGTGCTCAGCGCCGCCTACCGCCTGCAGCGCGGGAGCAGCGAACAACTCGATATGGGCTGGCAGTGGCCGCTCAGCGACCTGTTTGGTGAGCCTGCAGGCCCCGAAGTGCGTGGCCGCGCCTTGGGCCCCGGCAATTGGTACAGCGTGGGCCGCATCAACTACAGCGTGCCCGACCGCAAGGTCGTCGATCTGGTGGCCGGGTTCGAGTTCGACGCGGGTTGCTGGCTGGGCCGCATCGTGCTGGAGCGTCTGCAGCGCAGCAATGCCTCGGCCAACCAGCGTATCCTGTTCCAGCTGGAGTTCAGCGGCTTCTCCCGTCTCGGCTCCAATCCGCTGAGAACGCTTAAAGACAACGTGCCGCGCTACCAGTACCTGCGCGAAGAAATCAACCCGCCCAGCCGGTTCCAACAATATGACTGATCGCTTCCCAAATCCATCCCGAGCCGCCATGTGGTTGCTGTGCTGCTCGCTGCTGGCTGCATCTGCCGTGCAAGCCCAGGCCCTGCGCCCCTCCAGCGGCATTCGGGCGCCAGCGATGCCCAGTGCCTCCGTGGCCCGCACCGCCGACTTCATCGTGGCCCTGGTCAACTCCGAGCCCATCACCAACAGCGAAGTGCGCCAGCGCCTGGTGCGCCTGGAACAGCAACTCACCCAGCAGTCCGCCCCGGTGCCGCCGCGGGACCAGCTCGCCCGCCAGGTGCTGGAACAGATCGTCAGCGAGCGCGCGCAGCTGCAGCTGGGTGCCGAACTCGGCATCCGGGTGGACGAGGCCTCGCTGGCGCAGGCCGAGCAATCCATCGCAGCGCAGAACCAGCTCACACCCGAAGAATTCCGCCGCCGCATCGCCGCCGATGGGGTCGACATCAACCAGCTGCGCAACGACCTGCGCAACCAGATCCTGCTGCAGCGATTGCGTGAGCGCGAGGTGGAGTCGAAGGTGCGCGTGACCGAAGCCGATATCGACGATTTCATCCGCGAGCGCCAGGGCAACAACGATGTGGCCAGCTTGCAGCTCAACCTGGCGCAGGTGTTTGTTCTCGTGCCGGAAGATGCTTCACCCGATCGGGTCCAGGCCTTGCAGGCGCGCGCCCAGGGCGTGGCCGACCGCGCTCGTGCCGGCGGGGACTTCGCCGAATTGGCGCGTGAATTCTCCGACGGTGCGGAACGTGCCAATGGTGGCCAGTTCGGCCTGCGCCCCGCCGAGCGCCTGCCCGAGCTGTTTGTGGAAACGACCCGCTCGCTGAGCGCTGGCTCCATCGCTGGTCCCGTGCGCAGCCCGGCGGGCTTTCACGTGCTCAAGGTGATCGAAAAGCGCCAGTCAGGCCTGCCCGATGCCACTGTCAACGAAACCCGCGCGCGTCACATCTTGCTGCGCCTGAGCCCACAGCTCAGTGAGGCCGACGCCGTGGCCCGCCTGGCGGGATTCCGCCAGCAACTCGCCAGCGGTCAGGCAACCTTTGAAGCGCTGGCGCGCGAGCACAGCCAGGACGGCTCAGCCAGCGACGGCGGCGATCTCGGGTGGGCAACAGCCGGTCAGTTCGTGCCGGAGTTTGAAGCCGCCATGAACCGCCTGCGCCCGGGTGAGGTGTCCCCGCCGCTGGTGTCCCGCTTTGGCGTGCACCTGATCCGGGTGGACGAGCGCCGCCAGAGCACGCTGTCGGCCCGCGATCAGCGTGAGATGGTGCGTGGTCTGGTGCGCCAGAAGAAGATCACCGAGGCCCTGCGTACCTGGGTGCAGGACGTTCGTGGCCGCGCCTACGTCGAGTACCGCGACGCACCGCAGCTGTGAGCCGACAGGAGACTCTGGCGGTCTGCGCATGAAGCACATCGCCCGCAAGCGCTTCGGTCAGCACTTTCTGACCGATGGCCTGATCATTGACGCCATTGTCGACGCCATTGCCCCGCAACCAGGCGACGCCATGGTGGAGATAGGCCCTGGTCTGGCTGCCCTGACGCAGCCGCTGGTGGAGCGGCTGGGCCGCCTCACGGTGATCGAGCTGGACCGCGATCTGGCGCTGCGCCTGCGAGCCCATGCCCAGCTCCGGGTGGTCGAGTCCGATGTGCTGAAGGTCGATTTCACGGCGCTGGCCACGCAACTGGCAGCGCCCAAGCTGCGTGTCGTGGGCAATTTGCCGTACAACATTTCGACGCCCATCCTGTTTCACCTGCTCGATCACGTGAACGTGGTGCAGGACCAGCACTTCATGCTGCAGAAGGAGGTTATCGACCGCATGGTGGCGCGCCCGGCCACCGCTGACTACAGCCGGCTCTCGGTGATGCTGCAGTGGCGCTACGCCATGGGCAACGTGCTGTTCGTACCGCCCGAGAGTTTTGAGCCGCCACCGCGTGTGGACAGTGCCATCGTGCGCATGGTCCCGCTGGCCGAGCCGCCTGCCATCGACACCGCACGCTTCTCGACCATGGTTCAGGTGTCCTTCAGCCAGCGCCGCAAGATCCTGCGCAACACGCTGGGCCGCTGGCTGGAAGAACAAGGTTTTGCCGGCGAATTCGACCTGCAGCGCCGGGCCGAAGAAGTGCCGGTGAGCGAATACGTCGGGCTGATCCAAAAACTGCCGACGTAAAAAAGCCGCTGCAACCGCAGCGGCTTTTTCTCGGGAGACCTGAATCAGGCCGCAGCCAGCCAGTAACCTGCGTTGAACGGGCTGCTCATGCGCAGCGCCATCGGGCTCACGTCCAGGATCTTGTCTGTGGGCATGGGCTCGTCGCTCTGGACTTCGATCGGCTCTTCGCCTTTGGGCGAGCGGGCCACCGAGAACGAGTAGAAGCAGCGAAACGGAATCTTGCGATCCGACCAGTAGTCGGCTGCGTCGCGGAAGATGTCCAGCAACTGCTCGCGCGCTTCCTTGTCGAACTTCGCGTGTGCCGGGATGTGCTCCAGCACCACGATGAAACCGGTCTGCGGTCCGGACTTGTGGACCATGTCGGTCATGCAGTCGTAGAGCGCATCGAAGTTCTTGCCGAAGTGCGAGGGCAAGGTGTATTGCGCTGCGATCAATTCCA
>LNFM01010667.1_pt1 | contig 12819 bp, 11 predicted proteins | sample 596031 | NCBI WGS metagenome assembly LNFM01 (sample SAMN04254537, study PRJNA301005) | activated carbon metagenome | isolation source: dual media filters at the Ann Arbor, Michigan drinking water treatment plant | place: USA: Ann Arbor
TACCGAAGAATGCGAACGGCAAGACCCAGCGAAGTGCCGTTGCCCGGCAGGCGCAGAACCAGATCCAGGCTTGACGGTGCGGTGGCAGCATTGCATCTGCGTTCGCTGATCGCGGCGCTGTCACGCCGCGTGTCGTTCGCGCGACGGGAGGCTCAATCCTGCGTATTCAGCGCGCCATCGTCGCGTTCCAGGACCACAAGATACCGACCACGAGAAATGCGCCCACCAGCATGCCGGCCGTCATACCGACGACCATGCTCATGACCTTGTCGCTGGCGACGATCAGGCCGAGATCCACGATCGCCCGGTTTCCGATGGCCGCGCTCACCGCGAGAATGGGTGTACCCAGCAACGCCGGACCATGCTCGCCCATCATCTGCGACAACAGGACGTAGCCCGCACCGCAGAGCATCACAAGGACGCACCAGCTCGGGAAATCGAGTTCGAAGCAACGGGCGAGAAAGTCCATCATCATGGGTAGATACTCCTGAAATTCGTCTTCCGGCAGACGTGTTCGCCTCGACGAGTTCCGGCTCTACCTGCAAACATTAAATCAATCCTGTTAAAGGGCTGTTAAGGGCGGCTGGAGGCTGCGCTCCGAACTCCTGCTCGTGTGTCTCTTTCCGAACCAGGTCACGACCTCGAATCGGGCCGATCCGCTTCCCTCTCGAACGATCAGCCTCTATGTATTGGATTGAAGCTTCAGAACCGGATCGAGCCATGACCGCAGACGGCAGCCGCCCGCCCCTCAACGCTCCCTCGGCCGACCTTATCGCCCGCTTGGGCGAGGTCGTCGGCGCGGAACATGCGCTGGTCGACCCCGATCAGCAGCTTCCTTATCTCAGGGAAATGCGGGACCTCTATTTCGGCCGCTCTCCCCTGGTGCTGCGCCCGTCCTCCGTAGAGCAGGTGTCGCGCATCCTCGCACTATGCAACGAGGCTCGTGTCGGCGTCGTGCCGCAGGCCGGCAACACCGGGCTCGTAGGCGGTCAGGTCCCGTGGGAGCGCGGCGACGAGGTCGTACTGTCGATCGCGCGGCTGAGGAACGTCCGCGACGTCGACGCACCAGGCTACAACATGACCGTGGAAGCGGGCCTGACGCTGGCCGAGTGCCAGGGGGAGGCGGAGAAAGTGGGGCGCTACTTCCCCCTGTCGCTGCCGTCCGAGGGGAGCTGCCGGATCGGCGGAAACATCGGGACGAATGCCGGCGGCGTCGGTGTGCTCGCTTACGGCAACACGCGGCAACTCATCCTCGGGCTGGAGGTCGTGCTCGCAGACGGGCGCGTCGTGCCGGCCCTGAAGTCACTGAAGAAGGACAATACCGGCTACGACCTGCGCGATCTGTTCATCGGGTCGGAAGGAACGCTCGGCATCGTGACCGCGGCTGTCCTCAAGCTGTTCCCGAAGCCTGCGGAAAAGGCGACCGCCTTCATCGCACTGCCGCAACTCGATAGCGCACTCGCGCTGTTCGAACTCGCGCACGAAACTTCGCTGACGAATCTCACGGCGTTCGAATTCCTTTCGCATGAAGGTCTGGAAATGCTGTGCCGGAACTTCCCGCCCAACCGCATTCCGTTCGGCGAGCGCCATCCCTGGTACGTGTTGATGGAAGTCTCCGGTGCTCGTGCCGACGGGCAGGCGGGACGGGAGTTGGAGACCATCCTCACGGAGGCTGCAGAGAAGGAGGTGATCACGGATGCCGTGATCGCGGCATCGCTGTCCCAGGCCGGCGATTTCTGGAAATTGCGTGAGCTGATGTCAGAGGCGCAGAAGCCCGAAGGCGGCTCGGCCAAACACGATGTTTCCGTGCCTATCGCTCGGGTGCCGGAGTTCATCAAGCGCGCAAACGTGATCGTGAATCGCGTGTGCCCCGGCGCGCGACCTGTGCCCTTCGGCCATTTCGGCGATGGCAACGTCCACTATAACATCAGCCAGCCGATTGGCGGCGACAAGGCGGAGTTCGTGAACAAGACCGCGCACGACATCAACGCCGCCGTGCACGATCTAGTGCACGAGATGACCGGCTCAATCTCGGCCGAGCACGGCATCGGGCGCTCGAAGCGGGACGAGCTGACGAGGTTCAAGAGCCCGGTAGAGCTCGATCTGATGCGTGGCATCAAAGCCGCGTTCGACCCGAGGGGGATCTTGAACCCGGGCAAGGTGCTTTAGGGTTTCCTTACCAACGCGCGCAACGGCTTGCCTGCCATACACCGTCGAGATCACTTTCGAGATCACCAGCGGAGGTCGAAGCTCCGGGCGAGACCGAGGCGGGCCTCGAAGCGGTCGGGCGTTTCGACGATCGGGCTCGACGCGCTGTCACCCAGGAGACGTGAATAGCCTGCGGAGGCCGTCAGCGTCCACAAGGGCATGACCATCACATCGGTGCCGATCGTGAAACCGGCGCTCTTGAATCCAGCGCCAGCATCGTAAGTCCTCAAGCCGGAGCGTGCGGATTGGACAGCGCTTACGCCGAAATAGGTGCTCATGTAGGTGTCGTCGGCGTAGTCGAGGAAGGCGTCGGCTTTGAACACTATGGTACGTGTGAGCGGTATCTCCGAGCCGGCGGCAAAGCGCACCACCAGGCCCGTGTCGTCCCCGGTCACGTGCTGATGCAGCGAGACGCGACCATAGAACGGCTTCGCGTCGTAGCGCGCATAACCGCCGGCGACGAGACCGCCTTCGACATCGCCGAAACCGCGTAGGCGAGGCGGGTCCTTCTCCAGCCGTCCGATGCGATAGCCGACGAGCGGCCCCATCTCGAAGTCACCGAATTTCAGAACACCTACTGATATGTCATCGATCGAACGCGCGTCGAAGCTCTTCAGTGCCCCGAGAATGCCGCCACCGCCACCGCCGCCCCCGAGTGCTTCGAACTTCAAGTTGGGAACCGCCCAGACACCGTAGCGCGAGGAGCCCTCGAAAAGTGGGGCCGAAATGGCGCTTGCACCGACCGTGATGCGAACCCCGTCGGGGAGTGCCGGTATCTTGGATCCGCTGACAGGAACGGCGGGCCCTCCGGCGTGGGCGCCCGAAGCTGCAATGACCGTCAGGGCAGTGAGTGCAACTATAGAAACCGATCGCGTCAAAGCTGTGCGAAGAATTGCTGACATGCGGCACCTCGGTGGTCATGAGACACGCACAACAAGACTCTCTCGCCCGCAGAAGGGCGGCAAAACTTATCCCCAAGGGTCGCTAGGTCGATTCGCACTTGCCGCCAAGAGTAATTCCGGCACGCGTCGATCAGGGGCTGGGCGGGTGGCTTTTCATGCCACGCGAACGCGAGGGCCCAGCCGCTGCTGGATCAGAACGGCGGGGGAAGGGTGCGGCGGGTGGTGCGGAAAGATCGCTCACGCGACGCTCGGCCAGTTCCTGGACGATGCCGACGCCCGACAGCGGCACTCCGTCTTGGCGCAACCGCGCCATCTGATCGTCGCGGCGCTGGTGCCGCCCGATCGCACCACCGTCGGCGACGACACGCCACCAGGGAATGGTTTCGCGCTCCATCTCGTCGAGGGTCGCGAGGATGTAGGCAACGTGACGTGAGTACACGGCGAGATGGCGCCCCATCGCACCATGAGTGGAGACGTAGCCAGCGGGAATACCTGCGACGATTGCGACTAGCTCGCTCTTGATGCGCGCGTAAGCGGCGGAGTTGGCCATGGCGTCGATCCATTCAGTTGCGAAAAGGCCCCGGCGGTCTGCTCGACCGGCCGAGGCCCGTGTTTCTCGCTCCGTTACTGTGTGGCTCAGCTCAGCCCGGCTGCGGCTCGAGGCCACCGCCCGGGCCCGGCTCCTCGCGGGGACGCGGGCGACCGGCGGTCGGCACGGCAGAACCGACCGAGCCCTTAGACGACTCGTCGTCGTCCTTGCGGTTGATCGCGTCACCACGCAACACGGTCTCGACCTCATCTCCCGACAGCGTCTCGAATTCAAGCAGGGCCTTGGCGACGGCATGCAGCCCGTCGATCTTTTCGTGCAGAATGCGCCGTGCCGTTTCTTCACCGGCGGTGATGAGCTTCCTGATTTCCTCGTCGATCAGCTGGGCAGTGTCGTCCGAGATGTTCTTGGTCTGCGTGACGGAATGACCGAGGAATACTTCCTGCTCGTTGCCGCCGTAGCGAACACGGCCGAGGGCGTCGGACATTCCCCATTCCATGATCATGGCTCGGGCCAGCTGGGTTGCCATCTGAATATCGCCGGTCGCGCCGTTGGTGACGTTGTCGGCGCCGCCCAGGATGATCTCGGCCTCACGTCCGCCGAACAGCACCGCCAAGCGCGATATGCACCAGCTGCGCGTGCGGCTGTACCGATCGACTTCCGGCAAATTCATGGTTACGCCCAGCGCGCGGCCGCGCGGAATGATCGTGACCTTGTGCAGAGGATCGTAAGGCACGACGAGACCGACGATCGCATGTCCGGCTTCGTGGTAGGCGGTGTTACGGCGCTCCTCCTCGCTCATCACGAGCGAGCGGCGTTCCGCGCCCATCATCACCTTGTCCTTGGCGTCCTCGAACTCGGCCTGAGTAACAATGCGCTTGTTGCGACGCGCAGCCAGAAGGGCCGCTTCGTTGACGAGATTGGCCAGGTCTGCGCCCGAAAAGCCCGGTGTGCCGCGAGCCACGACCTTCGGGTCCACGTCGGGGGCGAGCGGAACTTTACGCATATGGACGCGCAAGATCTTCTCGCGGCCGTTGACATCGGGGTTGGGGACGGTGATCTGACGGTCGAAGCGGCCAGGACGCAGCAAGGCGGGATCGAGCACGTCCGGCCGGTTGGTGGCGGCCAGAATGATCACGCCCTCGTTGGCCTCGAAGCCGTCCATCTCGACGAGCAATTGGTTCAGGGTCTGCTCGCGCTCGTCATTGCCGCCGCCGAGACCGGCGCCACGGTGGCGACCGACAGCGTCGATTTCGTCGATGAAGATGATGCAAGGCGCGTTCTTCTTCGCCTGATCGAACATGTCGCGCACGCGGCTCGCGCCGACGCCCACGAACATCTCGACGAAGTCCGAGCCCGAAATCGTGAAGAAAGGCACGTTCGCTTCGCCGGCGACGGCGCGCGCGATCAGCGTCTTACCGGTGCCAGGAGGGCCGACCAGAAGGCATCCGCGCGGGATGCGGCCACCGAGGCGCTGGAATTTCTGGGGATCGCGCAGGAACTCGACGATCTCCTGCAGGTCAACCTTGGCTTCATCGACGCCCGCGACATCGTCGAAGGTCACGCGACCGTGGCGCTCGGTCAGCAACTTGGCCTTCGACTTCCCGAAGCCCATGGCGCGACCAGAGCCAGCCTGCATCTGGCGCATGAAGAACACCCAGACGCCGATCAGCAGCAGCATCGGGAACCAGTTGACTAGCACGCTGAGGAACGACGGCACTTCGTCTTCGGTCGGGCGAACGGTGAATTTTACGCCGCTGGCACGGAGACGGTCGATCAGGCCGGGGTCGTTATTGGGGGCGTGGGTGCGGAATGCATTAGTATTGTCACGATAGGTGCCCTCGATCCGGTTACCCTGGATCGTCAACTCCTGGATCTCGCGCTTCTCCACCGAAGCGATGAAATCCGAATAGGCGATCGCTTGGCCTCTCCGGCTCTGGTTCGGATTCTGAAAGAGATTGAACAGCGCCACCAGCAGTAGCGCGATCACCACCCAGACGGCCAAGTTCCGGAAATTGGATTGCATCACAAGACCTTTAGAGCCCAGTACGATGTGTTTCGGCACACTTGCATGGGCAAAGCAAGAGCCGGACATATTCCACTATCTGCTACTGCAAGGCCGGGACCACTACCGCCAGCCCCTCGGTCGGACGTCCGATCGTTTCACCCGACATTCTAGTCCAAACGGGGTACCAAATGCCGACCGCTCGATCCTCTCAGCCATCCAACTACTTTGCAGTTAAGATAGGCGCACGGGGTGCCTTTGCCAAGTTGCTTGGTCGAGCTTACTTTCGCTCATCCCTGTCGGATTTCCCTCTGGTGGTGCCCCTATGAACGCCGATCAAGTTCGGAAGACCGGGCTTGCTGCTGCCTCGATACGATCAATACTTTGAAAAATCATCAAAAAATTCGGCTCTCAAGCTGCCGTCGCCCGCAGAAACCATAGCCGGGTGCGGGACGGCGAGCAGCCGGTCTCCCCGCCAGAACGCCGGCAAGGTCAACGCAGCGCGGCGCGGGAGCGTGGGTCTCATAGCCCCACCGTTGATCTCCGTGCCCTCGATTCGCTTTTGGATTTGGCTCAGCATATCAGCGGTGAGCGCACGTACCTCGACAGGCCCGGGATGGCCCGCCGCGCAAGACACGCGGAAACGATTGTCCCAAATCTGCTCATCGCCGGGCGCAAGGATCAGAACAGGCAGACCCAGCCGGCCGGGCTCGCGCATGGCGATGACAGCTTTCTCGGATCGTTCCATATGACACCCGCCGAGCGTCGCTGCGACCTGTACGCCCGCTGCCATCCGATCCGCTAGATCTTCGAGCTGGACCAGCCGAACAGGATCGCCCCCCGCGCCGAACAGTCGGAGCACGTGTTGTAGCAGCCGCAGCCGAATTTCTTCAGGCGCCGCATCGAATGCTGCCGTTTTGATCTCGGCATAGGCACCGCCGTGGGTGTCGAGTGAATTACGGGCCAGTTCACGCGTGGCATGCTCCAGAGCGGCGCGGCTGCGGGTCAGGCGACGGCTGGAGGTCGCAATTGCATCAGCAGCTACGCCGAGACCTTGCAGAAGGCCCAGCGCGTGGCGGACGCGAACGCGCTCGAATGTCGGGTTCGCGTTGCTCGGGTCGTCGAGCCATCCCACGCCGAGACGGGTCAGCGTGGCAGTGATGTTCGCCTTGTCGAGCCCCAGCAACGGCCGTCGCAGCACCCCCTTGCGATCACGCGCGAGCCATCGTTCCGGCTGCATCGCGGCCAAGCCATCGATCCCGCTGCCACGCGCCAATCGCATCAGGAACGTCTCGGCCTGATCGTCGAGGTGGTGGCCTACGAGCAGGCCGGTGGGACAGGGAAGCTCGAGGCGCTCGATCAAGCCGGACAGCAAGCTGTATCGTGCCGTCCGGGCTGCGGACTGGATCGCCGTCGCCGGCTTTTCACCAGACCAGACCAGGATATGAGCTGGCAAGCCCAGCGCCTCGGCCTGCTTCGCGACCCATTCGGCCTCGGCAGAAGCAGCCGCTCGTAAGCCGTGATCGACCGTGGCCACATGGATCGGGAAATCGAGGCGACCGCGTGCAAGCCGCCAGCGTTGCGCCATCACTACGAGGAAAAGGCTGTCGGCGCCGCCTGAGACGGCGAGGACGGCTGCGGCAAGCCCTTCGAATGCTCGATCGCCCAACGTTACGAGATCGGCATCGCTCAAGCCCGAAACGAGCGATTGCGGATCACGTCCGGCCGGCTGTTCAGGTGCATCCCGCACGCCGTCGCTCCGCCGTTTCCCAACTCCTGACGTGGGCCGGCGGATTTGGATAGCGCGCATTCAACTCCTGCAGCGCGCGGCACGCGGCCGGCTTGTTACCCTTGCGCTCCATAGCCATTGCGAACTTCGCAAGGCTGTCGGGCGCCTTGTCGCTGCGCGGATGCGACTGCGCAACCTTCAGGAACGACGCTGCGGCGCTGTCCCACTGTCCCCGGACAAAATAGGTTTCCCCCAGCCAGAACTGAGCATTGGGCGTCAGTTCGTCATTGGGGAACCGCTGTAGAAACTCGGAGAAACCGACCTCGGCCGCCGGATAGTTCTGCTGCAGAAGCTGGCTATAGGCCTGATCGTACTGCTGTCGGCCCTCGGCCGAATTCATCGCGACCTGCGCCCCACGCTGCGTTGCGCCACGCTGATCTGGCGCGTTGATGATGTTGGCAATCGGATCATCTGCCGGCGTGACCGTCGGCGTGCCGAAGCCACCTCCACTCGCGCCTATACGCGGAGCCGGTCCGGATGGTCCGCGTATCGAGCCGCTCTGGAGTTGGCGGATCTGCTGTGACATCTGATCGAGCTGCGACGTGAGGGCCTGCACCTGGGTTTCAAGCGCCGCGACGCGGCCCGTGTCGGCTCCGGAGCCACCGCCCGATGTGACCGGTGCGCCGCCGCGATAGGCGCTGGACGCGCTTGATGCGCCGCCGGCACGGGCCAGGGATTCGACCGTACCGACGATCACCTGAAGGTCGACAAGCTGCTCTTCGAGTTGCTCGACCCGCTGGCGAAGCGCGGATTCGGTGCCACTAGTACCTGCAGCCGTGGGATCGGACTGCTTGGCCGGCTGCTTGGGACGAGCGGTCTGCTGCTGTGGTTGCTGAGGGGGCGTAGGGCGTGTCTGCTGGGGTGGCGGGCTCGTTTGCCAATTGGGCGCGCCCTGTTGGGCGACCGTCACATCGGCGGCGGCGAAGGCTGCCGCGAACGCTGCCGCGGCAATCGCAATGGACGCAGTTACCGAGAACGCCGAGGATGAACGCTTCGCCCCGCAGCAGTCAGACTCGTCGAGGATCGATGCTCGCATGCTCGAGTCTCTCTCCTCCGCCGGTGCGTGCCACCGATTTCCGATCACGGGAAGCTCCCTGGAGCCCTTGGCACGCTTGTTCGGTTCGTGGCGCTTTGTCAACGAGAACGATCCCCCGTCCGGATGTCATGGCCTGCCGCCTCGACCGGTTTGTCGGACGGCTGTGGCTGCGGCAACGCAACCTGTACCACCGCCCGGCGATTTTGGACTGCACACGTGCCATCATCACACGTGGCAATGGGGTCGCGGGCGCCTTGCGGCAAGATCCGGATACGCTCGGGCGCGACGCCTTCCGCGGCGAGACGGTTGCGAACGGCGGTGGCGCGGCTCGACGACAAGCTTTCGTCGTCGGCGCCGGCAGCGGTGTCATCGGCGTGCCCCTCGACTACGATGTCGAGGTCGGGCCGGAGCCGCAGCCATTCGGCCTGGGCTGCGATGACCGCGCGGGCGCGGCTGCCAAGGTCGGCGCTGCCGGCGCTGAAGAACACGCGGTCGCCGATGCCGTTGCGCAACTCCTCCTGCGGCTTGGCAAAGAGAATGACGGTCGTGCGCCAAGCCGATATCTGTGGCCTGGATACCTGGGACGGGGGTACCTGGGACGCTGACGGTGAGGTTCCATCAGCAGGCGCCTTCGTGGCCGATCCGCGTAACGCCGGCTCGATCGCCTGGAGTTCGCGTCGCGCTTCGGGGGCCGCCAGGCTGTCTGGATAGCGGGTGATGATCTGCTCGAGCACCCGCTGGCCAATTTCGATGTGGCCCTGCGCCAGATCGTTGCGGGCCGTCGCCAGCAGACGCGCTGCGGCCGATGCAGTGTTGTCCGGTACTCGCTCGGTCGACGGCGCGATAGCAGGCGACAGCGGGGGCGCCGCCCCTTCCGCCGGACCGCCCAATGTCATGCGATCCAATGGTCCACTCGCGCGATGATCGCCGGGCGACTGGCTGAACGCGGGCCAAGTTTCGATGATCGCAACGCCGACGAGGGCGACGGAACTCACCAAGCAAATCTGGGAAATTCGACGAACGAAGTGCGGCACAGCCATGGAGAGGCGCCCGATTGCGGTAAACCCCGGGTTCTTGGCCTGCGAGTGCGGCAAAACGAGGACGAGCACCCATCCAACGGAGAACCGGCGGACAGCACTCCGCATTGCAGCACAACCGGCATTCGGAATAGCCGGCTGTTCTGCTCGTGCGAAATATACCGTCTCGCCGGTGACTGGCCGACCCGGAAGGGCGCTTCGGGATGGCCGGTATTCGAATGGATCAAACGGCCTTATTCAGCGGCCATCGCGGTCTGCGAGGGCTCGTCGGCCAGCATGCCTAGGGCGTGCAGATACGTTTCGAGAACGGCTTGCTGCTCGTCCCGATCGGTCTTGCTCTGCTTGCGCAAGCGGATAACCTGCCTAAGGATCTTGACATCGAAGCCCATCGCCTTGGCTTCCAGGAACTTGTCGCGAACGTCCTCGGCAAGGCCCTTCTTCTCTTCCTCGAGCCGCTCGATCTGCTCGATGAGCTGGCGCAGTTGCTGCTGCGTCGAGTTTTGAAGTGTGGTCATTGGATGCTATTCTCCCGCTACTTGAAGCTGTCTCACGGGGAGAGATAACGCACTCCGAAACTCGACTGACGGAACTGGAAGTCGTGTGACAGTCAGCCGTTACTGATGTGCGGCTGGATGACCGTGAAGCTAGGTCGAGAGCGTGGCGGGAGCAAGGAAGCGGTATGGCGAGCGCGAGAGTTATCCCCGTTACCCACCGATGGGACCCCTCCTTTCGCCTTCATGCGCAACCATCAAGTCGGCCACTGAATTGAACGGCATTACAGCAAATTCGTTCGGTCCTCCGCCTTGCCGGACGGCGTTCGAAAGCGATATGTGCTGCCGTGTGCGGGTTTGTGCGGGGCGGCGCTGCGGAGAGGTTTCGATGTCCAATTCGCGTGCGGCTGGCACCGGATCACCAGACGCGGGGCACGGCCGTGTTGCGGCCCGCGTGCTCGAAGAACTTGCACGTCGGCGGATGTCGCGTGCAGCGCTCGCGGCGGCGGCCAAGCTGAGCCTGTCGACAGTCGAGAAGATCCTCAGCGGGCGACGGGCCATGACGCTGACGACGATCATTCGGCTGGAAGACGCGCTGAAGGTGCGTCTGCGTGACGAAGTAACGCCTGAAAAGTCCCATGCGACGATACCTGCCGGCTTTGCGCCTGACGGACTGGGCGGCTACGGGAGGGCTGCCGTCAAATGGCTCGAAGGCGCATATCTCACCGTGAGGCCCTCGTTCAGCGGCAGCGGTGCGATTTACGCCTACCGAACCAACATTTCTTGGAACGACGAGCGTTCGGTGCTGACGTTTCGCGAAGCCGAGCGCTCGGATAGCGAGTTCACGCAGTTCGGCGACGTCGCGGTTCCGCATCAATCCGGCCACATCTACCTCGCCACCAACAGACATGGTCAGCATCGCCTCGCCATTTTCGGGCGGCCGACGATTACCGGCGAGTTGCACGGACTGTTGACAACGCTGCAAGCCGGGCGCGGCACGCAATTAACGCCCGTCTCGATGCCGATCGCGATGCAGCCGATGGACGAAAATAAGCCGCCGCACTTCGGCCGAATCGGTTCGGGTCACCCCGCGCATGGCACCTATGGTGCGCTGCTGCGACGCACGATCGGCGATCACTTCGCTCAATTCGTGACCTTCTGATACGTTGCAATGGAACGTTCGACCTCACGCTACCTTTCCATTCGGCGGAGTGATTCAGTTTTCCGGCAAGGATGACGCGGCAAAAGCCTTGCGCATGTCTTTGCAATCCGACGCGCGTGTCCATATACTCTTTCATCGGGAATCGTCTCGAGGGCGCGCCTCATGCCATAGACAGCATGATGCCTGCCGAGGCGATGCCCAAGATCCGGCAGCAGAATGCCGCCGGGGACAACGATGACCTGACGGCCAACAAACGGGTCCGTATGACCGCCGGAAGCTCGATCGACTACGACGCGCTGACGCAGGCTGCCCTGCGCGGCGTCGTGCGCATGGTGCTCAACCAGGTGATCGCCAAGGGCGGTCTGCCGGGCGAGCACCATTTCTACATCGCCTTCAATACCCAGGCTCCGGGCGTATCCATGTCCCGAAGACTGAAGGAGAAGTATCCGGACGAGATGATGATCGTTCTTCAGCATCGCTTCTGGGATCTCGCGGTGACCGAGGAAGCCTTCGAAGTGAAGCTGACCTTCGACGGCATCCCCGAGCGGCTCTACATTCCGTTCGAAGCACTGCGGGTGTTCTTCGATCCGAGCGTGCGTTTCACGCTGCAGTTCGGCGAGGCTGCAAACGGCGACGACGCGGCCGATGGTGTCGGCGGACGCCGTGGACGGGGCGTGGACGGCTCCCGGCAGGGCTCGGATCGACGTGGGCGCAACCGAAACGGTAATGGCAGCGGCAACAACAACGCCGGCGGCAAGCCTCGCATCGAGCCAGCAGCCGAGCCCGTGGCCGGCGATGTCCAACCCGCGCCTGCTCCGCTTCCGTCCGCCCCCGCCGTATTCGCGCCGCGCCCGGTCGCAGTGCCGAGCCCGGCAGCAACTGGCGGCGAAGATGCACCGGCCAAGGAGGGCGGCGGCGCGAAAGTGTTTTCGCTCGATCAGTTCCGCAAGAAATAGACCGAGTGCTGTAGCTCAGCCCGTCGCGAGCAGCCAGATGCCGCGGCCGATGAACACGAGCGCCACGGACTGTATCAGCCTCCGGCTATAGCGTCTGAAATCGGACTCGCTCATCCTGTTGAGGGCGCTGCCCGCCAGCGTCGTTCCGGTCATCGCCAGCGCGATCGCAGCAACGAACACCCACGCAGGGATCGGCGTCGCCATCGCCTCCGCGAACGATCCGAAATAGAGCACCCGCATGGCGTGGCCGACCGCCTGCGTCGCCGACTTCGTTGCGACGATCTGGCGGCGATCGAGTTTCGAGTTCTGGAAGAACACGTCGACGATGTTGCCGCCGACCCCGGCGATGATCTGCAGCACGGCCACGACCGCGCCGCAGAGATAGGGCGCGCCAGGCCGCTGAATGTTCGGCGTCCACTTCTCCGGCAGGAGATCGGTCGCAAAGGGCATCAAGCCCAAGAGAATGTAGATCACCGCCTTGTCGGGCAGGAACGCGAACCATCGCATCACGATGTAGACGACCACCGTGGCGGCCGAGTACCGCAATAGGATCGGCCATACGACGTTCTCCCGCCACAGCGTCGCTCGCCAACCGTTGGCCGCGAACTGGGTCGCGGCATGCAGCACCATGGCGGGCGCGACGTCGAGCAGCGCGAGGCAGATGCCGAGCAGGATCAGCCCGCCCG
>LNFM01010668.1_pt1 | contig 12819 bp, 11 predicted proteins | sample 596031 | NCBI WGS metagenome assembly LNFM01 (sample SAMN04254537, study PRJNA301005) | activated carbon metagenome | isolation source: dual media filters at the Ann Arbor, Michigan drinking water treatment plant | place: USA: Ann Arbor
GATACAAGAACATCTTTCCGAAGATGTCATAGAAGAATCGATGCATGATGGGAAAGGTTATTTTTGGCACGAAAAGCTGGTTCTGATCCTGATCGAAAGCAGCCTGACGTCGCTTCATCGCGGAGTGCACTATCCCTTTCAAATTTGGAATGGTTGTTTTTTTCCTGTTGAAAAAATCAAGCAAAATGCGGTGATTAAAAAATTTCTCTTTTTAGAAAATCATCCCGTCTTGCAAAATTGTCTCTACCTTCCCGCAGAAGATGAAAATTTTGAAGAGCACGCACGGCTTGTCATTCGCGAGATATTTGGCGGCAACCCATTATTTGGTGAATTTATAAAAATCAAAAAAATAGTTCGACCCAAAGCTCAATCGACTCAACAAGTAGATGGGCGACCGCGTCCTACTTTATTTTTAGATGATCGAGTGGACGAAAATCTGCGAGCAGATCAACCGATCAACCGTGGTCCACGGAAAAAGTCGGCAACAAAAAATACACCTGTTAAGAAATTAAATAATAAAAAGATAGCGAAAAAGGCAGAAAATAAATTTCTTCTTTCAAAGATTAAATAGTTAAGCCTAAGGTTCGTCACGCTGCTTTCAAAAACCAAAAAGAATCGATTGTTGCGTGTCGACGGTTTCCCCATTGGAATCCACAAAAAGGCGTTCAGGATAAAACTTGATCAGGATCCTCGACTTGTAAATGAAAATCGCAAAAACATTTCGGAAGTGACTGAAATCTTCTGACGCAAAATTTTCCCTGCCGGGATCGTCTTCCAGGCGCCAATCCAAATTTTGATTCTTTAATATTGGGCGAAGGGCCGCTTCAATCATGGGATCGAAGTAAGTATACCCCTGATGAAAGAGGTCTAAGTCACTCCCAGTTTTTTTTGCATATCCATTGGGAACACTTCCAAAAAGGTATAGTGGCTTATCTTCGCTCAAGAAAGTCGATGGATTTTGAAATGCAGAAGCTTGGATCGCTTTAGCGATGATCTCTAAAATTTTGAATCGATACTGGCCGCGATCTGTATTATTGAAAACTAGTTTTTGAAATTGCTCAAAGTAGAAAGAATAGAACTCTTGAATCGTCTTTCCTTCAATCTGCCATTTTTCAAATTGTGCTTTTGGATCCAAAATGATGTGAGCGTATGCTATGAGTTCACCATTTTTTTTATGGTTGTATTTTAAACCGATGAACCTCAACAGTTCATTTTTTTCTGATTGCGGAAGCTTTCTGACGAGGAATCCGGCTGTGCGACGAAGTCCGTAGTCTTTATCTGCTCCGTCATTCGCAATAACTTCGGCCTCGGATTCTATAAATTCCTTCCACTTTTGAATGTCAAATTTCAATAGTTCCAGTGCTTCAATAGCCCGACGCAAAGCTGAAATTTCCATTGAATATTTAACTCCCCGGCGATCTGTCGGGGTCGATGCGTTGACTAATGCCAACTGCACTTTTTGACGTAATCGTTGAGCGACTTGGCGTTGAATCATCACGACTGTTTCTTGAGGTGCTTGCAAATCCGAAAGTTCAAGCACCATGGGGTGGTAAAATCGAACTGATTCATTTGCGCGATCAAAGTTAAGTGTCGGGTTTTGTTCTAAAAAATCGAAGTAGGCTTTCGTTTTTGGTAGTCCACTAAGATCAAAGGATCGTGCGGCCCCAGACAGGATACCAGCGCTCGATTCAGCAGAGCGCTTCACTTCAAATAGGCTTGTGCAGAGTAAGTTAGAGCCTATGGATGGTTGAGCCTTTATCAAAAAAAGTAAAAACAGTGTGACCTGTGCAAACTGATTTTTTCGAAGTCGGCGCGTCCATTTTATCAAGACTAATCCCTCATCAATGCTAAGGCCCATCTTTGTTATCCCACTATCAAAAGTTCGACAGAAATGAAGGCGGAGCGATACTGGGATGCAGGCTGTTAGCGACATCTATCACATACCAAAAATTGGACCAGACTTGGTGTCTCAATTCGAGAAAAGTGCTAAGTTGAAAGTATGAACAGGATGAGTCGATAACCCAAAAAATGAATGAAGCGCCTTTCGACGCTTCATTCTGGAAGTTAGATTTTTAGAGTATTGAAAGTTTTCTGTTAGGTAGCAGATTATTCTTTTGGGATCGTTGGAGCCGGAATACTTGTTTCACTCACAATCTTCACATCGACTAAAGTTGCATAACCATGTGCTGAAACTTCTTCGCCAGTCGACTTAGATAGACCTGTTGCTTTGAAGTGGATGTAGCCATCACGCAGACCAAGTAAAGAAACGCATTCCTTTTTCGCGTGTCCTCGGAATCGGTTCACGATGACTTGTTCGTAAAGAGATGTCTTAATGTTATCCGCTGTGCTTGCATAGTATGAATCATAGCATTCAGATCTGACAATTTTGCGAACTTGTAATTTAATGACCGTATCCGGAGCGCGATTTTCTTGAGTGCACATCATTCCCGGTGCGCAGCTTGCAGATTTAAAAACATTGATTTTAACGAAGTCTTTATTGAATAGAATGCTTGATGATTCATAACCATCGTATTTGTTGGTTAGATCTTGAAATCCTTTTTCAAATTTTAAGCTCAGTAAAGACCAAAACTTGATATCCACCGACGATTGAGCCTTTACATTTCCTACGATCATGAGACCTGCGATTAATGATAAGATTGATTTGTAGTTCATAATTCCCCCTTGTGATGAGAGAACGCCGTCGCAGGGAAGAGGTTTCAAAAATAAAATCTCAGATTGAGACCTGTTGAATGAATAAGGCCGACTTTCAAACGTGTTTGTATCTCTATGGAACAAATAGCGATTGAAGACTTGGGTGCTTGCAATAAACAACAAAGGACGTGTTTCGAATGCGAACGAAATTTGGATCCTTCAGGCTCAACTCATTGAGAGCTTGGAAAACTCCATCGTTATCAATGTTGTAATCGTCCCAGACAGCAATTCCTTTTTCGGTTAACATCTTCAAAGCATTTTGAGAGTCACTTAAAACAGTTCTATAATCATGGCCTCCGTCAACAAAGACAAAGTCTATAGTTTTATAATAAGTTGAAAAATCAAACGGGACAGAGTCGGCTTCGATAAGTTGCAGTCGACTCTGTTGCTGAGAAAGAAGCTTGATCTCAGAACCTAGACGTCGATGAGAAATATCAAGAGAGACGATTCGGACGTCGTCCTGTGTATTGTGGAAAAAATGAAGAGATGTTCCTCCGTTAAGAGTTCCGATCTCAAAAATGAATTTAGGTTTTACGCTCTTCATCAGAAAGAGCAAACTCTGAAGCTCGAAGCCGCTTTGAAAGATGAATCGATCCTCCGCAATGACTCGGTCGTCAACTAATCCATGAGAACTGACACTCAAAAAGATAGGCTCAGACGGTTTCAATTCGCGTGAAGGTATCGGAGATTCTTTCTGTAAATAATCAAGATAGATTTTGGCAAGAAGAACGCGAGCGTTCAAATCCCGCATCAAGATAGCTTTTCCCAACATTTTAAAAAAATGAAAAATGAGCAAGAAAGCCTTTTTAATTTCAGAAAAAGTGAACACGTTAGCTGCTCGCACTCGCGTAGTGGCGTAAACAATACTTCCAATATTTAGAAAGTAAAAAGAAAAGAATAAATGGCATGATGACAGCCCAAACAGCCAGCTTCCAGTCCAGTGGCTCCAGTAAAAATCGGGCCGGGACAGATGCTATCATGGCAAACGGAATCACAAAAACGAGTGCGAACCTCAGAACCCCAGCATAAATCGCATCTGGGCGTAATCCTAAGCGAAAAAGAGAATACCAAACGTACTGTAGAAAATCAGCTCTTGTAAAAAGTATTGCTGTCGCGTTCAAAGCAAAGCGGCCGCAAAAAATCACACTCAACCCTGATGGCACCATGATGATCAGCCACAAAAGATTGATCCAATCAAAATTGGGTATTTGGGCACAGGCCCATATCAGGCCAGCACCGGTGATGAAAAAGCACGGAAAGTGCGTGATTGCCATTTTTTGGGAACTTAACATGAACATCGCATTGATTGGCTTAGTCAAAAGTAAATCTAAATTTCCTTTGCGAACATCATCGTTAAATTTTGAGAAATTTGGGTCCCATAAAATCATGTAAATCGAATCGACAAACAAAGCCAAGAAAATGAAGACACGCATTTGCGCCAATTTCCAGTCACCAATAAATTCAGTGTGCTGGAATATCACTTCATATAAAACAATCTGCGTGCTGTACCAAAGAAACTCGGCCAGGATCAGAAGAATGAAATTCATTCTGAATTCCATGTCGGCCACAACGCTGGCTTTGAAAAATGCGTAGTAAAGATCTAAAAACTTTCTAATACTCTTCATGCGCCTGTACCCGTGTACGACCTGAGTCCGCGATGCCACATGTAGTTTCCGAGGTAGCAGAAAATTAAAATACACACACTGATGCTCATAAAGCTAGACGCCACAGTTTCAATCCCAATGCGCCCCGTGATATAGGCCACCGGAACATAAACCCCGGCCGAAAATGGTAAAATCAAAAGCGCTTTCGCCAACAATGGTGGCATGAGATCAATTGGGACCAATTCCCCGGCCAGTAAAAATAAAGATAGATTTTTGACGAGTGTTAGTGACCGGACACGCGTTAGAAAAAACGCAAAAGTACTGATGATAAAGCTAAGTGTGTGAACCAGAAATAAATAATAAATCACTAAAGCCATCGCCATGGGAAGTTTTGAATAGTCCACCGGCAACTGAAAATACAAACTCGCTCCCAGAGGTATCAGTAAAGACAAGACAGTTGTCACAAGTTTATAACCCATCAACTGACTCAAGTAATACTCGTAGAAACTAATTGGTCGTGTTAGAATCACATTGATCGAGCCCGAGGCAACTTCCTCAATCATCATCGCTTCGTACATCCAGCTGATTGTGATGCGTCCAATGAATGGGGCCCAAATCGCGTACGCCAGGTAATGTTCTTTTGAAAATCCACCAATCTCTAAGGCCTGCGTCGATTTGAAAACCGCAAGCCACAAAAGTAATTCAATCACCACTGTGATTGCGGGTTGAACGAACGCATCAACAACAAAGTTGAAGCGGTATTCTAGATTCGTCACAATGGCGAGCTCGCTAAATGCGAGATTCTTTCGCCAAAAAGCCATGAATGACTTCTTCAAAATCAACCTCTTCAATTTTTAGCTCGGTCACTTCGCCTTGCTGTAACACGTCTTGTAAGCGTACGGAAATTTCTGAACTCGGGAAGACGACCTGACGCTCTTCAATATCGCCTTTGTAGCGGTAGATTATTTTTTTCGTTAAATCAGAACTGGCGGTGAAATGTTCGACGGTACCGTTGTAAACCAATTCGCCTTTTGAAATCAGCAAGAGTTGATCTGCCAACTGCGCAATATCATCCATGTAGTGGGATGTTAAAATCACGACGGGCTTATATTCTTTGACGTAACTTTCCAAAAAATTGCGAATCGCTGTTTGTGCCAAAATATCAAGACCGATGGTCGGCTCATCTAAAAAAAGAACTTGAGGTGAATGTAGCAGTGATCCAATGATTTCCATTTTCATGCGCTCGCCAAGGCTCAGTCGTCGCAGTTGAGTGTCTAAGACGTCTTCGCAATTCAGCATTTGGGCTAATTCAATGACGCGTTTTTTAGTATGCGCACGATCAAGGTCATAAATTTTTCCAAGCAGAGAATAACTATCACGTGCTGATATGTCCCACCAAAGCTGATTTTTCTGTCCCAAGAGCAAACTCATTTGGCGTAAAAATTCGTAGTCACGTTTCCACGGATCAAAACCAAGAACTCGAACTGTGCCTGTGGTCGGATAAATCAAGCCAGCTAATATTTTAAGTAAAGTTGTTTTACCGGCTCCGTTAGAACCAATAAGTCCAATGATTTGACCCGATTCAATTTTCAGGTTCACGCCTTTAAGCGCTTGCTTTTCAGTGTACTCGCGATTCCACAATCCCTTAACAGAGTTGATCAAACCTTCTTTTTTAGAATAGGTTTTGTAAACGCGACCTAAATTTTCGGTTTCAATGGCAAGACTCATTTAGTTGATCTCATTTGCTTAAATTGTGCAGATATTGCTTTGCTTTATCAATGGCTTTCATTGGAATCTCATGTCCACCAGAGAACGTGCAGAAATCTGTTTTAAGTCCGTTTTGTCTAAACAAAGTATTGAGTGCGTGAGAGCCTTTTACGGGTAACACGTCATCTTGTTCGCCGTGGGATAGAAAAAGTGTTTTTCCAGAGCGCAAATGTAGACGCTCTGTCCAAATTGTTTTGCGAATGAGCGTTCCCGAGAAACTAATCAGTCCCATTGGAGCTTCGCTGGCGTGAAGATAAACTTCGGTCGCGAGCATCGCTCCTTGGGAAAATCCCCCGATAATGACCTTCGACCAAGGAATTTGATACATCTTGAGGTAACCATCGATAAAATTAAGTACATTTTGTCGCAGTTCATCGATTCCCGGAGGGTTTATGTCCGACCAGTCTCCAGGCAACTGCGAAAGGGAAAGAGGCCACCAGGCGCGCCCGGTCCATCCTCCACCAATATCGACCTTCACAATTCCCTGCGGGAACACCCAACTCCATGAATCGGGATCGTCAACGAGGACATCTTTAAGACTAACAAGGTCCGATTGGTCGGCGCCGTAGCCATGAAACATGAAAACGATGGGTCGAATATTTTTATCAGTTGCAAGATAGTCGATCGACGAGATATTTGAAGCTTTACTCATAATTGGATCTCATCATAATATTGTTTTAGTGAAGCTGCAGCAGTTATTTTCTGATCCTTCCATCGTCCAATTTTTTACTCCTCACGGGGTGACGATTCAGCGTGCGCCACCTCAACTCTTAGAACATGAAGTGAACTCGATCACCTCCGATTCCAGAGTTTGTGATGAAGGCTCAATATTTGTCGCTGTACAAGGAACCAAGTTTGATAGTCACCAAAATCTGAAAGATGCTGTATCAGCTGGAGTCCAAATCGTTGTCATTGAAAATGATTTTCATTTGCCGACAACATTCGCAGGATGGGTTTTGAAAATCCCCAGCACGCGAGCCGTTGTTTCAAAATTAGCGGCAGCACTGTATGATCATCCTTCCAAAAAAATGATTTGTTTTGCGGTTACGGGTACCAATGGCAAAACGTCGATGACGTATTTGATCGAGCACTTGCTTCATCAGCAAAAGCAATGCGTCGGCGTGATGGGAACTGTCAATCACCGTGTGGGTGATGAGTACGGTCCGAAAAATTCTTGGTCGACAGAGCTCACCACCCCGGATCCGAGCACGCTGCAGAAAAGACTTTCAGAATTTGTTGATGCCGGAGCCCGCTATGTTGCGATGGAAGTGTCATCTCATGCCCTGGATCAAGATCGCGCCGCCGATGTTCATTTCGATGTTGGTATTTTTACGAATTTAACCCATGATCATCTGGACTATCACGGGAGCATGGAAAATTATTTTCATTCAAAGCAAAAACTTTTTACAGATTTGCTGCGTCAATCCAGCAAAATTCCTAAATTTGCAGTGGTCAACTTGGACGATCGCTGGGGTAGAAAACTGCGAGTCGCCGATCAAGTGATGATTTGGACATTTGGGAAAACAAAAGAGGCCGACTTTAGTTACCATATTTCAAAGACGACCATCGAAGGAACAGAATTCCAGCTTAACGTTCGCGGTGAATCTTTTGTGGTTAAAAGTCCATTGATCGGGGAGCACAACGTGTCGAATGTTGTCGCTGCCGTTACGGCAACGACGTGCATCGGTTTACCCATTCAAAACGCCATTAAGTCCATTGAAAGTTTTCACGGAATTCCAGGTCGTCTTCAGCGCGTTTTAGGAATTTCCAAGTGCGTCTTCGTTGATTACGCTCACACTCCCGATGCTTTAGAAAGCACGTTGAAAACTGTCGCGGCATTAAAGGGAACGCACCGACTGATCACCGTTTTCGGTTGCGGTGGGGATCGCGACAAGTCAAAACGGCCGCTGATGGCTAAAGCTTCTTCTTTATATTCTGATGAAATTTTTGTGACGTCGGATAATCCGCGAACCGAAGATCCTATGGCTATTATCAACGATATTGAAGTCGGTTTTGGAACGAAAAAAAATGTTCATGTCGTCGTTGATCGGGAACACGCAATCCTTGAGGCGATTAAAATGTCTTCAAACTCTGATATTATTGTGATCGCAGGCAAGGGACACGAAGATTATCAAATCATCGGTCATGAAAAAAAACCCTTTAGTGATTATGAACACGCAAAGAAAGCAGCCGGAGGCCTTTCATGAAATGGACGATGGAACAAATCTTGAAATGGACGGGCGGCCGACTCATTTCGACTGAATCTGTCCCTGGTAAAGGTACCGGATTCAACGAATTTTCGACGGACACTCGCAAGCCTTGCCGCGGAAAAATTTTTATCGCTCTTATCGGGGACTCGTTCGATGCTCATGATTATTTAGACCAAGCTGTTCAGCAGGGGGCCGCGGCCTTACTTGTGCAGCGGTTGGATCCAAAATTTGAAGAATTGAAATCTCAAGTACAAATCATTTTAGTTGAAGACAGTTTGCGCGCCCTACAAGACTGGGCCCACAACTACCGAAAGACACTTTCCGCTAAGTTTTTTGCAATCACGGGTTCCAACGGAAAAACAACAACGAAAGAATTTTTAGCCAGCATCTTATCCGCTGAATATAAAACCTATTTCACGGAAGGTTCTTTCAACAATCATTGGGGTCTTCCATTCAGTTTACTCAATGTGAATGCCGATCACGAATGCGTCGTGCTTGAAATGGGAATGAATCATGCTGGTGAAATTACCCGGCTAGTTGAAATCGCAGATCCTGATTTTGTGGTTTGTACGATGGTTGGAACGGCTCATATCGAGCATTTCGGATCGCAAAAAGGGATCGCTCAAGCCAAAGAAGAAATTTATCAAACGAGCCGTGAAAGTACGATCCGAATTTTTAATCAGGATCAGGATTTAACTTTTGATATGATGTATCCGGTTGCAAAAAAATATCCAGCAAGCCGCATGCTCAGTTTTTCAGGTGTCAACGACCAGGCGGATGTGTTTTTCAAGCTTGATTCATCTGGCACTGAGCCGACAGATGATGAGGACGATCAAAGCCACCATCAAGCAGGCACTGAAGGTCAGCCTCAATTTCTTTCCATTGTCGGAAAAATTGGTGGTTTAAGTGGACAAGTCAAAGTCCCTGTTTTTGGATCGCATAATGTTTTGAATCTCATGGCGGCAAGCACAATGGCTTTCGCCTATGGAATGCGACCCGAGAAAATTTGGAAGGCCTTGACTCGCTGTGGATCGGCTTGGGGACGCAATGAATTTGTGAAAACCATTGAGGGGGTTGAGATACTTTTTGATGGTTACAATGCAAACCTAGATAGCATGAAAGCTTTGTTTAAGAATGTTCAATCGATTACGCCTAAAGGAAAAAAAATTGCAGCCCTCGGACAAATGAAAGAGTTGGGAACATTTGCGGCACAATTTCACCGAGAACTCGCGCAGGCCGCCGTTGGTGTGGGATTTGATAAAATATATTTTTACGGAGAAAACTTTAAGGACTTTGAAGAAGGCTTGAAGCTTGCAAAGTATACGAACGGAGTCACCGCATCAGAATTCACCGAAGCCTTGAAAATGCAAATCAAGGAAACAACTCTTTCTGGAGATTTGCTGGTCGTGAAAGGCTCGCGCGGAGCCAAAACAGAAAACTACGTCAAAATCTTTAATCCAATTAATTGGAAACCGAAATAATTCTTTAACACTCAGGAGTGCTTGATAAAGGTTTCAATTTTTTGCTAAAGAATCCAGAAAAAGTCTTTCATCTTTTCCAAAAAAGTTTCTGGGTGTTTTGGAGCTTTGAACACTTTTTTTGAATCAAGAAAGCTGGATTCAATTTCGATTTTTCTAAGTCGAAGATCGTCCAAAGTTTCAGTTCGAGTCGCAGCCAATAAGTCGACGAAATAGCCTTTGAACCAATCCTCGTGATACGCCAAATCAAGACCCAAAATTGAGCGTGTGTATGTACCAGCTGACAAGCCAAATTTTTCAGGATCCGTCTCAAAAAATCGCACGCGCTGATCTTGGCTACGAATCATCATATTTCTGGTCCACGAATCGACCGTCAAAGGTTTGCCTTCGTTTGGATCCAGAACCACCCACCCATCTTTTGTGAAAACCATTAAAGCCACGTGATATCCCCACGTGACTCCGTTAGTGGTGGATTGCATTGGTCCCACGGCCCAAATCTTTCGAATGGATTCGCGCTGCAAACCCATTTTCAGTGCCAGCAGGTGCAAATACATCGCGCGACCAAAACAAAAACCGGTCTCGGTTCCTTCATGGGCGTAACGATCCATTTGATCGTAACCTACAACTTTATGGTTTCTTGCAATCGAAAGAATATTGAACGCATCGCTGTAGGATATTGTTTGCGCGCGATTTGACTGCGCTTGCGGAATCGTTGCGTACATCATTTCAACAAAATTTTGATTCAAAGCTGCTACTTCTTCGTTGCTTCTATTTTGAATTTCATTCGTGTAAACGTCATACAGGTTTTCGGATCGATCGGTGAACAAAGCCTCACATCGATTTCCCGCGAAACCGGTCGATGCACAAATAAGAACGACAAAGACTGCGAAAAACGCAGCAATAGACAAATTTTTGAATTTCAAACTGAACCCCAACCCTGAAAGCAAAGCCCGAAATGAGCCTTCTGAAAGATGACTTAGCAGCTTAGCTTTGACTTGTGTTCTATTTAAATTTCGACAGGAAGAAAATGCTTCGGGTGTAAAAAGATTAGACAGCCGTCGGCGCATTTTAGCGCTCTATGCTTTCTGGTCTATATTGGAGACCAGAAAGCAACCGTTTGGGTTTGATCAATTTTCTTGGGAACGCAATTGGCACTCCTCCCTTTGATCAGTGATGTAGATACAACAACTGGTTTTAGGGAGAAAAGTTTATGAAGTTTAATGAACGAATTCAGGCCGTATCAAAAGTCCGCTACTTATTGAGTCTAATCTTCTTTTTCTCAGTTTTGCAGTCCCATGCAGATCCGGATGAAACATTCATCTACATGGGTAAAGATACAACCTATACGATTCGTGACGAGAACGCTCGCAAGGTCGAAATCAATCTAAAGCTCGGCCTTGAAGTGAATAAGCGACAATTGGCAGTTCTTGCCGATATCGATCCAGGACTTTGGAATTCTTTTGCGCCTACAAAGGTCATTAATGATGGAAAAGTTACTTTTTTTGGTCAGCCAGGTCGTTACAGATTCACTGACAAATCTGGCGCGGTTCGACTTTACATTCTTCGACCGTTTGATCGAATTCCTAGGGCCGATGCCGAGCTGATTTATCGACAGAATAAGGATTTGCGCGTCTTCACTTTTGACTTTATTCAATTCAATCGACCTGTTCTAAGATTAGGAACACACAAATTTTCAAAGCTCATTGCAGAGCTTTTGGAGAATCGGGAAACTAAACAAGAACGAAGAAGCCGAATCGCAAACGAGCAAGCTCTGGGGAATGCGCGTGTGTCTCGAGCAGAACAGGAGAGGCGCGATCTTCTCAATGCGATGGAGCGCGAGCGTTTAGAAAATGAGCGGCTGACAACTCAGAGAGCGGACTTTATTGAACGCGGTGAAGCGGGAAAATTGCCTCAGCTCAAGCTCTCACGAGGACAGGGAGGCAATGGTGAAAATGTTGTCGTCATGGATTGGAACTCTGGTGTGCTCGGAGAGCCGACGTCAACAACCGAATTGACTCCAGCAGGATTAGCCTTAATGGCAAAAGTATTTGCTGTCGACAAAAGAGTTTCTTGCATCGGACTTTTTAATTAAAGTCCGAAGTAATCAAAAATGTGAAGCACGATATCTAATTCGTTCTGGAGATCCAAGGGATCCGTCGGTAGCGCTAGAGTCTCGCTCAAATAATGAGTCTTCGTCTTATTCTGCTTTCGAAACCCAGCGCGCAGTTTTTTCAATTTATTGCGTCCAGATTCCCAATTTAAACTTTGCCATTCCGGATTGGTCACGCGGGTGAAAAGCTCACTCAGTTGCAGCGCGCGGTTCACGGCGACCTGATTCATTCTTTTTTGACCGGGGAGCACATAGTTCACAGCATTTAAAACATCATCATTGTGCATGGTCTGCATTGCAAAATAGGTCGTGGTGAAAATGGCTAAAAGATATTGACGGTATTCTGCTTTTGATTTTTTAGAATAAGAATCAAAGCCACCCGGATGATAAATGACCTTCATCTTTTCAAAAGCGGTTGAAACTTTTCGCCCAAGTTGATCGCCAAGGGCCATGTCTAAAGTCACAACAAGGCTTTCAGCAAAATCTAAATACCGACAAACTTCATCTTTGCTTTCGGGACAATTGGGAAGTAGGCGCCAAAGGATGCGATGATTTTGTTCGTGAAAAATTGAAATTTCAGAAAAGCGAATCAAGGCGGTGATTTCTTCTGCTGCGTCGCTGTAGATGTGTCCGCGCTCGTTAAACCAAACGACCTCTGATAGTGTCGGAGAATAATCAATTGCATCTTGAAACAAATCTTGAGTGCTAAGTCCCCGCATCGTGGAGCAGACTCGCGGAAAAAATCGTCCACCGAGTTGCAGGTACATTTCGCGGCTATCGCGATAGACCGAACTTGCATTCAGCAATTGTAAATCAAACGGCAGTTCTGGAACCACGAGCGTTTTTAGTTTTTCAGGAGTCGGCACTGAAAAAAGAATTTTTGCGGTGTCCAGAAATTCTTTGATCCCAGGATCGCGTTCGGTCATTTCATTTTTCGC
>LNFM01010670.1_pt1 | contig 12817 bp, 13 predicted proteins | sample 596031 | NCBI WGS metagenome assembly LNFM01 (sample SAMN04254537, study PRJNA301005) | activated carbon metagenome | isolation source: dual media filters at the Ann Arbor, Michigan drinking water treatment plant | place: USA: Ann Arbor
CTTCGGTCCGACCCCGCGTCCACTCCGACTCGCTCGAGCAGACTCATCCGACCAACCGTCCCCACTCTAGGTCGACGGAGCGACCTCGCACAAGCAGCGCCGCGCCGACCCGCCTCCCCCCGTCTGCACGAATTCTGCACGAACACTGCACACCCCCGCGCCCCCGTCGCCCGACCCTCGCGCATCCGATCCGCCAAACCAACCCCATGCTCCTCACCGACGCGACCGCCTTCCCACCACCCTCCGAATCCCGCCCCATACCCCCCACCTCCACCACCACCCAGCCCGCGCCATCGCCCAGCGTCCCCGCCGTCCTCACCTCCATCGCCGCGATGGGCCTCGTCAGCGCCGCCGCTGCCCTCGGCGCCGCGGATGCATCGGTGGTCCTCCGCGCCCTCCCAGCCCTCGCCGCCCCCGCCCTCGGCGCGCTCGTCCTCACCGCGCCCGCACTCCTCGCGGTCCACCAATTCCTCGGCCTCGACGCACCGCCCGAGCGCATCGTCGCCGCGCTCGGCCGCTCCGTCGTCGCCGGCGGCAGCGTCGCCCTCGGCCTCGTGCCCGTCGTGCTGTTCTTCGCGGCGACCTCCACCCTCTGGCCGCTCGCGCTCGCGGGCGCGGTCGCAGGCCCGGGCATCGCGATGGCGGCCGTCGCGATCCTCGGCCTGCGCGACGCCGAGACGTCCGCGCTCGTGATGCCGCCGCGCTTCGCACTGCTGCTGCTCGGCTGGGCCGTGCTCAGCCTCGCCATCGCCGGGCGCATCGCCGTTTCCATGGCCGAGCTCGTGATCGCGGGGGTGCCGTCATGAGCGCCGCACGCAACGACACCTCCCTGCTGTCGCTCACCGTCGCGGTGCTGCGCGCCCCCGCCTCGCTCGTCACCGGCGATCGCGTGCCGCTGGCCCGCGTGCTGCCCGGGCTCCTCCTGCTCATCGCCCTGGCCGGCGGCCTCTTCGGCCTCGTCATCGGATCGTACCGCGGCGGCGTGCAGCACCTGTTCGCGGCGATCAAGCTGCCGGCCGTCCTCCTGCTCCCGCTCGTCGTCACGCTGCCCGCGATCCGGGCGCTGTACCGCGCCGCGGGTGTCGACGTCGGCTACGACCGGCTGTGCTTCGCCGCGCTCGTCGGCGTCGCGCGGGCGAGCCTCCTCGCCGCGGCGATGGGCCCCGCGCTGTGGCTGCTCTACTCGGTGAATCTCGACTACCACCGCGCCGTGATGTGCCTCTGCGGCGCGCTCGTCGTCGCCGGCAGCATCGGGCTCTTCACCGTCGCCACGCTGTTGCCCGGCGGCGGGCGCCTGCGGATCACCGCGCACCTCGCCTCGTTCGCGATCGCGGGCCTCGTCTTCGCGCAGGGCGGGTGGCTGCTCCGCCCCTTCCTCGTCCGACCGCGCGCCGAGGTCACCTTCCTGCGCCCCATGGAGGCCAACGTCTTCTCGAGCGTCGGCGCGGCGTGGCGATCGTCCCGCGGCGACTACCGCGGCTGGGACGCCGAGGCCGTGCAGGTGTGGAGCGACGGCGATGACGTTCGCGAACCCAGCCTGCCCGGCGATCGGAGTGACGAGCGATGATCGCCACCGCCACCTTCGAGCCGCTCGCCTACGTGCTCGGCATCGGCTACGTCGCCGTCGGGGCCGCGATCGCGATCGTGCTGTCGCGCCGCGGTCACCCCTCGGGCGTCGCCCTGGGCGCCTTCGCCTGCTGGCCGCTGTTCGTCCCGCTGCTCGCTCAGCGCGGCGCCGCCCCGAGCCCGGGTCCGCTGCACGCCCGGATCGCCGCGACGCTCCTCGATCTGCGCGACGCGATGGCCGAGCCCGGGGCCGCCGGCCTCGCGCTGCCCGACGATCTCGCCGGGCTCGTCGACGATCTCTACCGCGCCGACGAGCGGCTCGCGCTCGTCGACCGCCTCCTCGCCTCCGTCGAGCTCCGCGCTGGTCGGGCCGCGCCCGGGGTGGTGCAGAGCACCGACGAGCTGCGACGCGCCCGCGCGGCGACGGCGGCCCAGATCGAGGCGGTGCTCGACGGCGTGGTCCAGCTGAGGCTACAGATCGGTCTGCGAGCGTTGGCGGGGAACAGCGTGCCGGTGCAGGAACGTCTCAGGGATCTCCGCGGCCGCCTCGCCGCCATCGACGAGATCGCGGCGATGGAGCTCCACGCATGAGCGAGCCGCTCCGCACGACCCGCGCCCCCCGCGTCATGCTCGTCGACGACGACGATCCCCTGCGCGAGGTGGTGCGCTACGCCCTGGCGCGCGAGGGCTTCGAGGTCATCGAGGCGCGCGACGGCGAGGCGGCGCGGAGGCTGCTCGACGAGTCGATCCCCGACGTGCTCGTCCTCGACGTCGCGATGCCGCGGCTCGACGGCTTCTCGCTGTGCCGCGAGCTGCGGGCGCGCAGCGATGTGCCCGTGTTGTTCCTGTCGGCCCGCAGCGACGAGGTCGATCGCGTGCTCGGGCTCGATCTCGGCGGCGACGACTACGTGACCAAGCCGTTCTCGACCCGCGAGCTCGTCAGCCGGGTCAAGGCGCTGCTGCGCCGGCGGCTCGCCCCCGAGCCCGCGGTGCTCACGTGGGGCCGACTGCGCCTGGTCGTCGACGAGCACCGCGTCTTCGTCGACGACGTCGAGGTCGTGCTCACGGCCACCGAACTTCGCCTGCTCGCCGCGCTGCTGCGTCGACCCCACCGCGCGCTCGGTCGCGAGGAGCTCGCCGACGCCGCGTACCCCGACGCGCGCAACGTCAGCGAGCGGACCGTCGACTCGCACATCCGCCGCGTGCGCGCCAAGCTGCGCCCGTTCGGCCTCGACCCCTTCGAGACCGTGCACGGTGTCGGCTTCCGGTTGGGGGCCGCGTCGTGACGCGGCGGCGGCTGTCGCTGCGGGCGTGGTTGTTGCTCTCGTACCTGGTCGTCTTCAGCCTGCCGTGGATCGCGATCATCGGCAGCGGCGCGCTCGAGCACGACCTGCGCGCGCAGACCCGCGAGAACCTCACCGCGCAGGGCCACCTCTGGGCGCTGCGGATCTCCGCCGAGCTCGCCAGGCCCGGCGCAGTACTGCCGATGCTCGCCGATGCGCTCGAGCCCGATCTCGCCGCCTCGCGCGATCGGACGCTGTGCGCGGTGCAGCTGGTCGATGCCACCGGCGCCGTGCTGGCGTCGAGCTCGGGCAACCGCGGGCAGATCCTCGCCGACGATCCCGAGGTCGCCGCAGCGCTCGAGGGGGGCATCGGCGCGACGGCCCGCGATCGTCCCCGCGTCCGCGGCAACGTCGACTACACCGGCCCGAGCCGCTTCGCGCCGATCCGGCTGTTCGTCGCCGTGCCGATCGTCGTCGATGCCACGGTCGTCGGCGCCGTCGTCATGAGCCGGACCCCGCGCGAGGACGTGCAGGCGTTCGTGCAGATGGGCCCGCGGCTCGGCGTCGCGCTGCTCGTCGTGGTGGCGTTCACGTTCGCGATGGCGATGACGAGCGGCCACTTCGGCAGCCGGTCGCTGGCGCAGCTCGCCGACGCGGCGCGCCGCATCGCCGGCGGCTCGCGCGATCGCACCGCGCTGCTGCGACTCGAGCACTCGCGCGTCGCGGAGGTCGGCGCGCTCGCGGGCGCGGTCGCGGCGATGCACGGCCAGCTCCAGGCCCGCCTCGACTACATCGACGAGTTCGCCGGCAACGTCGCCCACGAGTTCCGCACGCCGATCGCCACACTGCGCGGCACCTTCGAGCTGCTCCAGGACGATCCCGAGATGTCCACCGAGCAGCGCGAGCGGTTCATGGCCAACGCCCAGGCCGAGCTCTCGCGGCTCGAGTCCCTCGTCAGCGGCCTGCTCGCGCTGGCGCGGGCCGAGCGGACCGAGGCCAGCCAACCGGTCGATCTCGCGGCGCTGGCCGAACGGACGGCGCACCGCCACGGCGTCCGCGTCGAGGGCTCGTGCCGGTCGGTGCTCGGGTCCGCACGCCAGCTCGAGAGCGTGCTCGACAACCTGATCGACAACGCCACGCGCCACGCCGGCCCGGACGCCGAGGTCACGGTGCGCCTCGCCGACGTAGGGCAATGCGCCGCCATCGAGGTCATCGACGACGGCACCGGCATCGCCCCCGCCGATCTGCCGCGCGTGTTCGATCGGTTCTTCACCACCGATCGCAAGCACGGCACCGGGCTCGGACTCGCGCTGGTGCGATTGGTCGCGCGGGCCCACGGCGGCGACGTGCAAGTCCACAGCGTGCCCGGGCGTACGGTCTTCACGGTCACGCTGCCCGCGGCCCCCTGACCCAAGGCTCGCGCCGACCTGCTACGCTGGCGAACTTGGGGTCCACCGTGCAGCAACACCTCGCGAGGCTCTCGCTCGCCGTCTGGATCGGCGCCAGCGCGTCCGTGGCCCACGCCGCGCCGTCGCAGCTCGATCGCGCCAAGGCCGTCTACGCCGAGGGCAAGGCCCTGCTCGACAAGAAGAACTACATCGACGCGGGGGCCAAGTTCGAGGAGGCCTACCGCCTCGCGCCGGACAAGCACCTGTTCAACTACAACATCGCGACCGCGGCCGAGCTCGCGGGCGACTGCCAGCGGGCGCAGCGGCACTACCGGATGTTCCTCGACCTCGTGCCCGAGCACGCCTCGCGCAAGGACGTGGTCAAGTCGCTCGCGGTGCTGGAGAAGACCTGCGCCCGCGACGACGAGGGCGCGGCGGCGCTCAGCATCGAGGCCCGGGGCGATCGCGAGGCCGAGCGCGGCAAGGCGATCGCCGAGCGCGTGCTCACCGACGCGCTGCGGGCCACCGAGCAGAGCATCGCCCGCTACGAGGCCGTACTCCTGCGCCACGGCAAGCAGCAGCCCTTCGCGCAGATCGTCCGGGTCAAGCGCCGCGATCGCAAGAAGATCGCGAAGCTCGTCGACGCCCGCGGCTTCACGGCGCCGACCGACGGCAGCGCCGAGGTCGAAGCGCCGGTGACCGTCGAGCAGGCGTGTCGCCAGGCCGCGCAGCAGGAGGACCGCAACGCGGCGGCCTACGGCAAGGCCTACGACGCCTACGAGGACGACGACGTGGTCAAGCTGATGGACAAGCTGCAGCGGCGCGCCGAGGAGCGGCACGGCCGGGCGTTCCGCGACACGTGCCCGAGGTAGCGTGTCATCGCCGCGTCGCGCGGATCAGCCGCGCGCCGGCGCCCTCGAGCACGAACGACTCGCCAGCGGCGAGCTCGTGCGCGGCCACGACGGACGCCGAGAGGATGTCGACGACCTCGAGCGACAGCGGCACGCGGGCCTCGAGCGTCGCGGCGCCGAGGATCCCCGCGGCGAGCGCGACGACCTCGGTGTCGGCGTCGCTCTGCAGCAGCGCGGCGACGCCGGCCTCGGCCCCTGGGATCTGCGCCCAGGTGACGTCGGGGATCGGCACGCCGTCGACGGTGGCGTAGATCCGCAGCGCAGCGTCGGGATCGTCGTGGGCGCGGCGGGTCCACGACGCGAGATCGCCGGGCAGCGTCGCGACGATCGGCGCGAAGCGATCGATGCCGACGACGCCCGAGAGATCCTCGAGGCCACGCACGCCCGCGTCGCTGTGGAACACGTGCGCCGGCCAGCCCGCCAGCCACGTCGCGAGGGCGCCCGCGACGAGTCGCTCGGGATCGTCCTCGGTGGCGACGGAGGCCCCGGGGCCGATCGGCTCGTTGTTGGTCGCCACCGGCAGGCCCGCGCACGTGCCCACGACGACCGGCCGCAGCACGGGGCCCCACGGCCCGAGCACGGTGCCGAGGTCGCGCTCGGTGTGCACGGTGGCGAGGTCGGCGATGTCGCCACCGTAGATCTCGAGCAGATCGTCGCAGCCGTCGGTGATGCCCGCGGACGCGGCGACCAGCACGTCGGTGCGCTCGCGCATCGACTGGGTCCGCGCGCGGAGCTCGTCGAGGCCCTCGGGCCCCGAGAAGCCGTTCTGCCACGCCTCGTTCGCCAGCTCGAAGTGGAGGATCGCCTCGGGGCGCGTCGCAGCGAGCGCGACGAAGCCGTCGATCAACAGGTCGCGTTGCCGTGCGGTGGGCACGGCGAGCTGCCCGTCGCCGATGAGCGTCCACTCGATGCGCAGGCCATACTCGTCCCACGCCAGCGCGGTGAGCCCGGCGACGACCTCGGTGTAGTCGGGCCAGCCGAACTCGATCTCGCGACCGTCCCAGAAGTCGGCCTCGATCGGATCGCCGACGACGCCGAGCGCTCGAACGTAGTGGAACCCGTGGTCGGCGAGGTACGCGAGCTGTGCCTCGAGCCGGGGTCGATCGTTGCGGTACGCCCAGGCCGCCCACATCATCGTCGCACCGAGGGCCACGAACGGGCCGCCGTCGTCGGCGAACGAGCGGCCCTGCAGCCGCACCGGACCGCCGCGCATGCCCGGTGCGCACGTCACGTCGACGTCCGTGGTGTACACCTCGCCGAACCACCGTACATCTTCGCGCACCATCTGCCAGTCGGAGTCGAGGCTCGCCGGCGTCGCCGGGGCGGTGAGCGCCATCCCGAAGGCGTGGCTGTCACCGGGGGCGACGGCGGCGTCGTCGGGGAGGGCGACGCGGCTGCCGACGAAGAGCGGGTCACCGTCGTCGACCGCGCCCAGGGCGTAGCCGTCCGCGGCGGTCCACGTCGACGCGCCGGTGTTGCGCATGACGACGTAGGCGTCGGTCGGCTCGGCACACGCCAGCGCGTCGGGGAACATCGCGTCGACGAGCACGGCGTCGTCCTCGAGCGGGTCGCCGGTCGAACCATCCTGCGTGTTCGCGAGCGGCGACGTGGTCGATCCCCCGGAGCCGTCGGTCGCGTCGTCGCCCGAGCCGGGCGCGGTGCTCGAGCACGCGGTCGCGAGCAGGACGACAGCCCGCCATGTCCGGGAGTGGATCGCGAGCATCGACGACGAGACTGCCAGAAACCGAGGCGAAGGCGTCGTCGACGGGTGCTGGTTCGCGGTATCCTCGACGTCGCGGGCGTGGATGCCTAGGGAGTTCTACCGATGATGCGTGCCTCCGTCGTTCCTGGTCTCGTGTGGCTCCTCTGCTCCGCATGCGCAGCGTCGTCGCAGGACGACGCGTCCGGCCCCGTGCCGTGCACGCCGGGGGAGCAGCGCGCGTGCGCCTGTGCGGGCGGCAGTCCGCCGGGCGTGCAGATCTGTGGCATCAGCGGGGATCAGTTCGGCCCGTGCATGGGGTGCGCCGGCGACTCGACGTCATCGACCGATGACGCGTCGGGATCGACGCTCACGGACCCGACGGACCCGACGGACCCGACGACCCCGACGACGGAGGATCCCAGCGACACGGCGGACTCCGGCAGCGCCGACGGGACCACGGGCATCCCCGGCGACGGCATCCCCGATGATCCGCCGCAGGCAGTCCCCCCCGCGCCGCCGCCCGATGGCTCGGGGATCGTCGAGCAGGTCGCCGCCGAGCACCCCGACTGGCTCACGGGCTCGTGTGTCGAACAGGGCGGGACCAACGACTTCCTCTTCGAGGTCGTGCGACGGCTGCGGATGCAGGACGATCGCTGGGGCCTCAACTGGAAGCGCGGTGTCGTCGGCGATCTCTCGCAGGATGCGATCGACTACCACTGGGGCGAAGGCCCGAGCGAAGGCAGCACCGACGTGTACATCATCGACATCATCGGTGGCCACTGCCCGGAGGACGGCACACCGCCCCAGGCGGCGTGGATCGACGTCACCCAGGCGACGCTCGACGCCGGCACGATCGGGATGTGGACGCTCGCCGGCGAGGCGCTCTGACGCGCGCTACCGCTGCCCGCCGCCGAGGTGCCGGGCAAACCCGGCGACGAACTCGCCGAGCCGCTTGCGCGTGGGCTCGTCCACCAGCGCGCCGCCGTCGTCGAACAGCTTCGCTGCGCCGCTGAAGTACATCCGCGGCCCGGCCCACACGGCGACGCCGAGGGCCCGGAACACCGGCAGCCATGCGGTCTGCGACGCGATCGTCCCGCCGGGTCCCGGGGTCGCGCCCAGCATCGCCAGGGGCTTGCCGCCGAAGACCTTCGCGATGTCCGAGGCCGGTCGCGACAGCCAGTCGATCGCGTTCTTGGCGACGCCGGGGATCGACGCGTTGTACTCGGGCGTGGCGAATACGAGCCCGTCGGCGGCCGCGATGCGATCCTTCAACGCGCGCACCGGCTCGGGGATCCCGTGCTCGGCCTCGAGGTCGGCGTCGTACAACGGGATGTCGCGGAGGCTCGCGATCTCCAGCTCGAGCTCGGGTGGGGCGAGCTCCGCGGCGGCGCGCAGCAGCGCTGCGTTGTACGAGTGCTTGCGGAGGCTGCCAGCGATGCCGATGACTTTCATGACGGGCTTCGGGCTAGCATGGCGATTCCTCGAAGGGTAGGGCCCCCGTGACCACCGCACTGACGCGCAAGCAGTTCCTCCACCTCGGCGTCGGCGCCGCTGCGGCCACGCTGCTGCCGGGGTGCCCGGCCGGGGACGACGGCGACACCGGTGCGGACAGCGGCGCGACCTCCTCCGGGACAGCCGCTGGCACGACCTCGACGACCGCGACGACCGCGACGACGGCCTCGTCCGCGGAGGGCTCGAGCGGCGACACGTCGCCGGGCTCGAGCAGCGAGACCGGGGCCGGGGGTTGCGGCAGCGATCCCGACGCGAGCTTCACGATGCACGTGCACACGCTCGACGTGACGCTCGCCGACGTGACCGCGGGCGTCGACAAGTCCTATGTCGCCGGCGGCGCGCACACCCACGACGTGCTCATCAATGCCTCGGCCTTCGCGACGCTGCTCGCCGAGGGCAAGGTCATCGTGTCGGCGGCAGCGGGCGGCGTGGACGGGCACACGCACGCGGTCACGCTGACCTGTCCCTGACGCCCGCGGCCGAACTCACGGCGCTGCAGCGGCCGCCGCGGGATCGTGGCCGCCCGTCGGCAGCTCGAAGATCGAGCCGAACCGATCGCGGTACACGACCCGCGCGTGCTCGGCCAACCATGGCTCGAGCGCTGCCGGGGGCGGGCCGGCGACGACGTAGTACTCGGCGCCCCGCGCCGCGAAGTCGGCGAGCGTCGTCGCGTCGGCGACGTCGTGGGGGAGCACCCAGCCGCGGGTGTGCGAGGCGTAGAAGAGCCGAGGATCCTGGTAGTTGTCCGCGCGTTGCCACGCGGGATCCCACGCGTCGTCGTCGCTCTGCGCCACGACCAGCGTGTCCGGCGTGACGCGGGTCGCCAGGGTCCGGCCGAGCTCGACGATCGCCGCCGGGACCTGCTCGCGATCCTCACGGCGCCGTGCGGTGACGTTGCGTCCATAGGCGGCGCAGAGCGCCACGGCCGCGGCGACCATCAGCATGCGGCGGGCGACGGCGCCCTCGCGGAGACCGCGGTCGACCAGCGCGTAGGCCTTCGCGACGAACCACGCGGCGAGGATCATCGCGAACACGTGGTAGTGCCCGCCGGCGTAGTCGAGCGTCGCGTAGCGCAGGGACACGATCAGCACCAGCACGTTCGCGATCGCGAGCGACCACTCGATCGGTCCCCAACGACGCCAGAGGAGCAGGCCCAGGCCGAACAGCAGCGGGACCCCGCCGATCCCCCACTCGAGCGAGACCCGGCCGAGCGCGTAGAGGTGATCGCGATCGAAGACCTGCGCCAGCAGCGGGAACTTCGAGTCCCCGCCGGCGATGACCCCGAACGAGTTGCCCCACACCGCGTGGAGGTGCGCGGCGTGGAGCAGCCACGCGGCGCAGACGGCGAGGACGCCGGCCCAGGCCAACCACACCCATGGGCGACGCAGCGCGTCGCGGGCCGAGACGATCACGATGCCGAACTCGGCGACGCCGAGGCCGAGCGCCGTGGGTTTGATGCAGGCCGACAGCGCCAGCGCGGCGGCGGACCACAGCAGCGCCGAGGTTCGACGGCCTTGGACCCACGCGAGGAATCGCTCGAGCGCGACGACATACAGCAGGACCGCGAGCGCGTCGGGCATCACTGCGGCGGAGAGGTGCACGCCGAGCCTGCTGGTGAGGACGTAGGCGCCGGCGACGAGGCCTGCGGCGGCGCCGAAGCGTCGGCCGACCAGCGCGCACACGGCCACCGCGCACGCGGCGATGCACGCCAATGACACGGCCATACCCGTCCAGGGGCTGTCGCCGAACACGAGCATCAACGCGGCGACCAGCGCCTGGTACAGCGGGAATTCCGCCTCGACGTAGCCAGGTCCGTCACCGCCCCAGTTGATCTGCGGGAAGAACGGATCGAACTCGCGGTGCGCGAGGTTCAACGCCATGCTCGCGGTCTCGGCCTGTCGCCAGTGCTCGGCGACGGCGATCGGCGGCAGCAAGCACGACTGGGCCACCAGCCAGACGGCCGTGAGCGCGAGCAGGGTGACGAAGGACGCGCGGCGGGTGATCAAGGAGGCTCCGGCAGGACCGCGAGCGCCAGCCAGCCGAGAGCGTAGCCGAAGCCGAGGTACACCACCGCGAGCATCTCGCGTTCCGGACGGAGGAAGCCGCGCTTCCAGGCCGCTGGCCAAAGGACCAAAAGCCCACTGGTGCGCGCAATCACTGCACCCCACAAGAGGCCCGTCGTGCCGCCGAGCAGGCCGCCGAGCGGCATCGCCACCAATGTGATCGGCGCGACGACGGCGTTGTAACGGAAGCTGTAGACGCTCGCGCCCTGCGCGACGAGGCATGCCTCACACACCGTGGCCAGCATCGCGGCGGCGGTGCGGAACGCGAGGATGCGCATCATCGCGCCGGCCTCGGCATAACGATCGTCGTACAAAAGATCGACGATCCACTGCGACATCGCCGCGAAGCCGCCGAGCGCGGTGAACAGCAGGGCATCGAACCACCGGCGGATGTCGTAGTAGGCGCGGCGGAGGTCGTTCGGGCGTTCGTTGTGGACGCGCGCGAGCGTCGGGTAGAACACCCCGCTCGCGAGCCGGTTGGTCAGCGTGTCGAAGACCTCGGCGAGGGCCTGACCCACGTTGTACACGCCGAGCAGCGCGCTCCCGAGCCAGCGGCTCAGCAGGATCTGATCGCTGCGCACGACGAGGAACGTCAGCGCCGACGACAGGAAGATCCACCGGCCGAACGCGAACATCTCGGCGCGGGCGGTGCGCTCGAGGCGGAAGCGGTTGCGGTGATCGGTGTGCGGGAGGAGATGGCTCGCGGCGGTGTTGACCAGGGTCGACACCAGGTGCGCGACGACGAGCGCGCCGACGCCGAGCCCGAGCCACGCGGCGGCGATGCAGACGACGACCTGCAGGATCTGCGTGCCGAGCTCGAGCTTCTGCAGCGGGACGAGGTCGAGTCGCCGCCGCAGCGTGAAGACGCGCGTCGAGCTGAAGCCGTGGATCGCGGACGAGCTGCAGGCGATCGGGAGGATCCACAGCAGCTCGGGCTCGTCGAGGGCGAGGGAGATCGGGTACGTGAGCAGGCACGCGCAGATCCACAGGCCTGCACCGCGCATGACCTGCACCGTCCACGCGGTGTCGAGGTAGTCCGGGTCGTCCCCGCGCGCGCTCATCACCACGCTCTGCGAGATGCCCACGTCCGAGAGCATGACGAGGCCGTACAGGACGACCTGGACCATCGCCATGAGGCCGAACGCCTCGGGGAAGAGCATCCGCGTCAGGACCAGGTTCGATCCGAGCCGGATGACCATGCTGCTGCCGTAGCCGAGGACCTCGACCAGCGCGCCACGCCGGGTCTTCGCGAGCAGGCTGCGCCGAGGCACATCACCGCCCGCATCCTTGCGGCTGATATCGGACGAACTCGACACGATCCCGTGCTTGCGACCGAGCAACCTCGCCCAGCGCGTCGACGGTAGCGAAACCGGGCGGGATCGTCACGCCCTTTCGCGTCGCGTCGGTGGGGGACCCGGACCATTCACCTCGAGGCGGCGAATTTCCGAGGGGTCCGACCGATGACGCGCGAGAAATCCCGTGCGAAGTGGGCCTGGTCGGCGTAGCCCAGCTCCGCGGCGAGGGCGGCCAGCGGCGTCGTCGGGCGTTGCGCAAGTTGCCCAGCGGCCTCGTGCAGACGATGGCGCTGGATGACCCACTTCGGTCCGACGCCGACGTACCGACGAAAGCCGCGCTGGAGCGATCGCAGCTCGATGCCCGCGGCGGCTGCGACGTCCTCGGCCCGGAGCAGCGCACGATCGCTCGCGATGCGCTCCACGAGGTCCCGCATCGCGGCGGCCGCAGCGGGCAGCGCTGGCAGTCGCGGGCCGAGGAAGCGCTCGGCGATGTCGATCTGCTCGGTGAACGCATCACACGCCGCGATCGCGCGCGCCAACGCACCGCCGTCCGCGCCGAACACCGCCTCGATCGGGATCACGCGGTCGGTGAGGGTCGCCATCGGTGCCCCCAACAGCGGCGCGAACGCGGCGGGGCGGAACTTGATGCCGAAGGCCTGGCCGCGCCCCGCGAGGGTGCGGACGAACCGACCCGTGGGTACGCCGGTGATCTCGGCGCGGATCGACGTGCCCTGCTCGATCACGATGTGGACGCAGGGGTGGGGGAGGACCTCGGTGGTGGTCGGCTCGGGGAGATCCCAGCGCACGCGCCAGAAGTGCGCGACCCAAGGCGCGAGGGCCGCGTCGGGCAGCAGACGGACGTGCTCGGTCGTCCCCGACCCCGGGGCCTTCAGTCGCAGCACGCCGCGGGGCGGATCAGCGGCGACTCGAGCCGTGCGGCGCGCGACCACTCGGCGTGAAGCGTCGGGGACCCGGCAGGTCTTTGCAACCCGATTCGCCGCAACTACCAAGCAATGGGAAGGGACGGCCGTGCGCCAGGAGAAGTCTGGCTGGAGAGGAGGGAGTAGCGCCTGAAACTTCAGTGAGCAACCCGGGGT
>LNFM01010671.1_pt1 | contig 12817 bp, 9 predicted proteins | sample 596031 | NCBI WGS metagenome assembly LNFM01 (sample SAMN04254537, study PRJNA301005) | activated carbon metagenome | isolation source: dual media filters at the Ann Arbor, Michigan drinking water treatment plant | place: USA: Ann Arbor
TCGACCTTCAGGTCGACGGATCGAGGGTCCATCAAGCATCGCCGCGCTCGTCCCTGCCGCCGACTGTAGCCGTCGACCTTCAGGTCGACGGACTGGTCCGTCCGACGGCGACCTCACCCCTGCGGGCGCACCGGGGCGGGCATCACCACGCTCAGGGCGAGGGCGGCCAGCGCCGTCAGGCTCGAGCCGATGAAGGCGTACCAGGTCCAGGCGATGGGCGTGGCGGTCCACACGTAGGTGAGGACGGCCAGGCCGACGATCATCCCGCCGAGCATCGCGCTCGCGCTGACCCGCGTGGTGGCAAAACCGACGAGGAACGCGCCGAGCACGGGGCCGGCCGTGAGCGACAGGATCGACAGCCCGGCGTCGAGCACCGAGCGATCCATCCACTGGCACGCAAGCGCCACGACCAACTGCACGAGGCCCCAGCCCAGCGTGGCCCGGTACGACACGCGCATGATCGTCTGTTCGTCGGCCGTCTCGTTGACGTAGCGCAGATAGAAGTCGTTGACCGTGGTCGCGGCCATGGCGTTGATCGACGGCGACAGCGCGGCGGCGACGATGGCGGCGACGATGAAGCCGGCGACGCCGCTCGGCAGGGTGTCGATGACGAAGCGGGGCAGGATTTCGTCCGGGCGGCCCAGCACCGGCAGGGGCACCTGCTGGTAGTACGTGAAGAGCATGACGCCGATGACCAGGAAGAGCCCGAACTGCAGCAGCACGAGCACGCCGCTGAGGATCAGGCCGCGGCCGGCGTCGCGGGCCGACGGGGCCGAGAGCAGGCGCTGCACGAGGAACTGGTCGGTGCCGTGCGTGGCCAGCGTCAGCGCCACGCCGCCGATCAGGCCGGCCCAGAACGTGTAGATCTTCGTCGGGTCGAACGAGAAGTCGAAGACCGCGAACTTGTCGGCCGCCGTGCCGGCCGCCACCACGGCGCCCCACCCGCCGTCGATGCCGTAGAGCAGCGCGAAGAAGATGATGATCGCGCCGGCCAGGTACACGAACATCTGGACGACGTCGGTCCAGATGACGGCGGCCGACCCACCGTACATCGTGTAGACGATCATGGCCGTGCCGAGCAGCACGACGGTGTAGGGCACGGGGATGCCGGTGACCACCGCGATGACCAGCGCCGTCGTGAACAGGCGGATGCCATCGGCCAGCGACCGGGTCAGCAGGAAGATCGCCGCGCCTGCCGAGCGGACCGCCGGCCCGAAGCGCCACTCCAGCAACTGGTACGACGTCATCAGGTCGCCGCGGAAGTACGCCGGCAGGAACACCGCACTGACGATGACCCGGCCGATGACGTAGCCCAGCGGCAACTGGAGGAACGCCATGTTGCCCGTGAACGCCGCCGCGGGCACGCCGATGAAGGTGATGGTGCTGGTCTCGGTGGCGACGATCGTGAAGCAGATCGCCCACCACGGCACCGAGTGGCCCGTGAGGAAATAGTCCTTGCTCGAGCGCTGGAATCGGGCGAAGTACGTACCGAAAGCCGTCAAGGCCAGCACGTAGCCGGCGATCACCGCGTAATCGAGCCAGTTCAGGGCCATGGAGTCGGGTCAGGGTATACCATCCTCCTCGTGACTGCCCTCGCTCCCGCGGTGTTCCTCGACCGCGACGGCACCCTCATCGAGGAGGCCGGGTACCTCGACAGCCTCCATCGCCTCGTCTTCTTTCCGGCCACCGTCGACGCCCTGCGGCTGCTGGCCCGGGCCGGCTACCGCCTGGTGGTGATCACCAACCAGAGTGGCATCGCGCTCGGGTTGTTCGACGAGCCGTTCGTGCACGAGACGCACGCGGCGCTGGACGCCCGACTGACCACCGCCGGCGCCCGCATCGACGGCTGGTACTTCTGTCCCCATCACCCGGCCGGGCACGTGCCCGCGCTCACGATGACCTGCGACTGTCGCAAGCCGGCACCGGCGCTGGCGCATCGCGCCGCGGCCGACCTCGGCATCGACCTGTCCCGTTCGTGGATGGTCGGCGACCGCTGGGGCGACGTGCAGCTGGCCGGCGCCGCCGGGATGGCCGGCGGGGTGCTCGTCCGCACGGGCTACGGCCGCAGCGCCGAGGCGCGTCCGGTTCCGGGCGTGACCCCGGCCTTCGTGGCCGAGGACCTCATCGACGCCGCGAGCTGGATCCTGCGGCAGGCCCGGTAAGCATGCACGCACCCTTGCTCGACGTGCTCACGGCGCTGGCGGGTCGGCGCACCGTGGTGATCGGCGACATCGCCGCCGACGAGTTCCTCTACGGGCGCGTCGCGCGGGTGTCGCGCGAGGCCCCCGTCCTCATCCTCGAATACGACACCACCGAGATCGTGCCCGGGGGCGCCGGCAATGCCGCCAACAACGTCGCCGCCCTCGGCGGCCGGACGTCCCTCTTCGGGTGCGTTGGTCGCGATGACCAGGGCGCGAGGCTGATCGCGGCGCTCGACGCGGCGGGCGTCGACGCCCGTGGGGTCGTGCGCCTGGCCGGGCACACGACCACGACCAAGACGCGCGTGCTCGCCGGTGGTATCCATTCGGCCAAGCAACAGGTCGTGCGGATCGACCGCAAGGGCGACGTCGCCTCGGCCCGGGCCGTGCACACCGCGTGGGGCCGTCGCCTCGACACGGCGCTGCGGACGTGCGATGCCGTGCTCATCTCCGACTACGGCGGCGGCGTGGTGACCCCGACGCTCGTCCGCCACGTCCGGCAGACGCTGCGGGCCCGCAAGGGGCGCCCGGTGCCCATCCTCGTCGACTCGCGCTACGACCTCGGCCGGTACCAGGGGCTGACGGCGTCGACCCCCAACGAATCCGAGGTCGAAGCCCTGCTCGGCGTGCGGATAGACGACGACCGGAAGGTGCTGGAGCGGGCGGGCCGGACGCTGCTCGAGCAGACGAACATGCGCGCCGTGCTCGTCACGCGGGGCAGTCGCGGGATGGCGCTGTTCGAGATCGATCGTCCCACCGTGCACATCCCGATCTACGGGTCCGACGAAATCGCCGATGTGACCGGCGCCGGCGACACCGTCATCGCCACCGTCACCCAGGCCCTGGCCTCGGGCGCCTCGATGGAGGCGGCGGCGCGGCTGGCCAACTACGCCGGTGGCCTCGTGGTCATGAAGCGCGGCACGGCGACCGTCTCTGGCGAGGAACTGCGCCTCGCCATCGAAGGGGACCAGCGGTGATCGTCTCCCGCGAAGCGCTGCTGGCGCGCGTGGCCGAGCACCGGGCGCAGGGCCAGTCGATCGCGCTTGCCAATGGCGTGTTCGATCTGCTGCACGTCGGGCACCTGCGGTACCTGCAGGGCGCGGCTGAGGAAGCCGACATCCTCGTCGTCGCGGTCAATGATGATGCCGTGGTGCGGCGCTTGAAGGGGGAGGGGCGTCCGATCGTCGGTGAGGCAGCGCGAGCGGAACTGGTCGCGGCGCTCCGCGGCGTGGACTACGTCGTGCTGTTCGGCGATCTCACGGTGGGCCCGCTGCTCGAGCTGCTGCGTCCCGACGTCCACTGCAAGGGCACCGACTACACCGTCGAAACCGTCCCCGAACGCGCCATCGTCGAGGCGTACGGCGGACGGACGGCCATCGTCGGCGACCCCAAGGATCATTCCACGCGCGACATCGTCGCGGCCATCGAGGGCGGTTCCGGGCGCCCGGCGGGTTCGCCCGCATGAGCGCCGAGTCGTTCGTCCTCGTGCGGCTCGGCGCGCTCGGGGACATCGTGCACGCCATTCCGGTGGTCGCCGCGCTGCGTGAGGCGTGGCCCGCGGCGCGGATCGGATGGATCGCGCATCCACGGTTCGCGCCGCTGCTGCACCTGGTGGACGGCCTCGACCACGTGCATGCGCTCGAGCGACGCACGGGGGCGATGGCCATCCGCGACGTGCGACGGCAGCGCTACGACGTGTGCATCGACCTGCAGGGACTGTTGAAGTCGGCGGCGGTGGCGCGCCTGAGCGGCGCGCGGCGGGTCCTCGGGTTCTCGCGGTCGCTGCTGCGCGAGTCTGCCGCGGCGCTGGCCTACTCGCAGACCGGCGGTGACGGCGCCGGACACGTCATCGACAAGAACCTGTCGCTGCTGTCGCTGCTCGGCCTGCACACGCGCGCCCGGCGCTTTCCGCTGCGGATTCCGACGACGCCCGTGGTCGCGTGCACGAGGGAGGTGCTGCGGGCCGGGGCAGAGGAGCCGTTCGTGCTGATGAACCCGGGCGCGGCCTGGCCGAACAAGCGCTGGCCGGCCGAGCGCTTCGGCGCCGTGGCCCGTCGCCTGCGCGAGCAGACGGGGATGCGGAGCGTCGTGTTGTGGGGGCCGGACGAAGCGACGCTGGCCGCGGCGGTGGCGCGGTCGTCGGGCGAGGCGGCGTGCATGGCGCCGCAGACGACCCTGGTGGAGATGCTGGCCCTGGCGGCGGCGGCGCGGGTGGTGGTGTCCGGCGACACCGGCCCGCTGCACCTCGCCGCGGCCGTGGGCACCCCCATCGTCGGCCTGTACGGCCCGACGCCCCCGGGACGGAACGGCCCCTGGGAGGCGCGGGATCGGGTCGTGTCGGCCCACGAGGCGTGTGCGTGTGTGTTCAAGCGGCAGTGCACGGCGCCGGCCTGGTGCCTGGAGCGCGTGACGGCGGAGCAGGTGACCGCGGCCGTCATCGACCGTCTGGAGGCGGCGTGATGCGCCGGGTGTCCGTGGCGGCGCCGGCATCGCCCCGCGCCGGGCTGGCGCGGTGGCGGGTCCCCCTGGGCTTTGCCGCCGCCGGCCTCGTCCTGTGGCTGGCGCAGCCGACGCCGGCGAGCCTCCGGATTGGCCTGCCCATCGCGGTGCTCGGGCAGCTGCTGCGCGTGTGGGCGGCGGGGCACCTCGAGAAGAGTCGCGAGGTCACGACGTCGGGGCCGTATCGCGTCACCCGCCATCCGCTGTACCTGGGCTCGTCGATCATGGGCATCGGCCTGGCGCTGGCGGCGCACCACTGGTTGGTGGCGCTGCTGATCGCGGCCTACCTCGGGGCCACGCTCTGGCTGGCGATCCGCACCGAGGAGGCGTATCTCCGGGCGACGTTCGGCGATACCTACGATCGGTACGCCGGGGGCGCCCTGCCCTCGGTGGCGCGCCAGTTCAGTCTGGCCCGGGCGATCCGGAACAAGGAGTACCGGGCGCCGGTGGGGCTGATGCTCGTCAGCCTGTTCCTCTGGCTCCGAAGCCAGTAGCCCGCAGCACGGACCGTCCCGAGGCGCGCAACCTCGTGCGGACGCCCAGCGTCTGAGGCCGAGGGGCGGATCGTGTCCCATGCGCACATTCCGCAGTTCGCTTTAGTCCGCAAAGCAAAAGGATAGGCCTTCGGGTTCCTTGACATTCGGTCGAGGCAGGCCCATTCTGGCGGGCATTCCGGTTGAGGTGCGCCCTTCGTTGGGAGGCCGCACCCGCTTTCAATCCTCGTGAACGCGCCCCAGGGGCGGGGTTGACGGGGTTTTTGCAGTTCTGAGTGCAGGAGGTGGATAGTGAGGCGTTCTCTCTCCAGGCTCACCATGAGCCTGCTAGCGGCGTTTGCGTTGTGTGCAGCCCCCGAGCCGGTCAGTGCCCAGACGGGTACGGCGACGCTGTCGGGCGTGGTTACCGACGATCAGAAGAGCACCGTGCCTGGCGCGACGGTCACCCTCACGAGCGCGACGACGGGCGCGACGCGTGAGGCGGTCTCGAACGAGAACGGGTCCTACCAGTTCATCGCCGTGCCGCCGGGCGTCTATACGGTCAAGGCCTCGCTGACGGGGTTCAAGACCAGCGTCATCGACAAGGTGCAGCTCAACACCGACTCGTCCCAGCGGCTCGACGTCGCCCTGGCCGTCGGCGGCATCGAGGAGAGCGTGCAGGTGCTGGCCGAAGCGCCGGCCATCAACACCACCGACGCCAGCCTCGGCAACGTGATCAAGGAAGCGCAGATCATGGGGCTGCCGCTCGAAGCGCGCAACCCGGTCGGCCTGCTCTCGCTGCAGACCGGCGTGGTGTACATCCCGCGCAACAATGCCGAGACGACGGTCGATCCGCGCTATGGCTCGGTGAGCGGCGCGCGTGCCGACCAGAGCAACGTCACCCTCGACGGCATCGACGTCAACGACGGCCAGAACCAGAACGCCTTCACCTCGGTGCTGCGCCTGACGCTCGACTCGGTGCAGGAGTTCCGCGTCACCACCAGCTCGTACGGCGCCGACGGCGGCCGCTCGTCCGGCCCGCAGGTCTCGCTGGTCACCAAGAGCGGCACCAACAACATCCGCGGCGCCGGCTACTACGTCAATCGCGACACGCAGTTCTCGTCCAACGAGTACTTCAACAAGCTCTCGCAGCTGAAGGCCGGCAACGAAAGCACGCCGCCGCTGCTCAACAAGAACATCTACGGCGGGTCGGTGGGTGGCCCGATCCTCAAGGACCGGCTGTTCTACTTCGGGAACTTCGAGGGGCTGCGCGAGAAGCGCGAGTCGGTCGTCGAGCGCGCGGTGCCGTCGGCGGCGATGCGTGACGGCGTGCTGACCTATCGCTGCGCCGTGCCGGCGGCCTGTCCCGGCGGTCCGGTGCAGGGCTTCACCTCGACGCACAACATCCCGGCGGGGTCCTACGGGATGAACCCGGCCGAGTTCCGCCGCATCGACCCGGCCGGCATCGGCGCCAGCGCGCTGGCCTCGGAGTACTGGAAGCAGTATCCGCTGCCGAACTTCGACGGTCGTGACGCGGCCAACATCATGGGCTACCGCTTCACCTCGCCCATCGACAACGAGTTCAACACCATCATCGCCCGCGGCGACTACAAGATCACCGGCGCGCAGTCGTTGTTCACGCGCTTCAACTCGCAGAGCGACGCCATCGTCGGCACGCAGCAGTTCCCGGGGCTGGCGCCGAACACGACGCGCGAGGTCAAGAACTGGGGCTTTGCCACCGGCCACGACTGGGTGCTCGGCTCGAACATGGTCAACACGTTCCGCGCCGGGTACACCAAGATCGACGATGCGACCATTGGCCTGCAGACGCAGAGCGCGACGATCTTCCGCTTCATGGACAACTTCGACGCGCTGACGTCGACCAACGGCCGTGAACTCGGTACCTGGAACATCACCAACGACTTCTCGTGGATCAAGGGCAACCACACGCTGAAGGTCGGCACCAACCTGCGCTTCCTGCGCAACGACACCTTCACCAATGCGAGCTCGTTCTTCGGCGGCACGGCCAATGGGTCGTGGGTGACCGGCGTCGGCCGTCGCTACATGCCGGGCGGCGTCTGCCCGGCACCGGCCGACTGCTCGGGGCTGCCGGCGGTGGCCACCGCAGGGCAGGCCACCTACGCCGACAGCTTCATCAACATGCTCGGTGCCATCACGCAGACGACGGCGCGCTACAACTACACCATCGATGGCCAGGTCATCCCGGAGGGGCAGCCGTTGCCGCGTCTGTACGTGGCCAACGAGTACGAGTTCTACGTCCAGGACCAGTGGCGCGTCAGCGACAACTTCACCCTCACCGGTGGTCTGCGCTACAGCCTCTTCCCGCCGGTGTACGAGGGCCGCGGCCAGCAGGTCGTGCCCAACGTCAACATGGGTGACTGGGTGGCGCGTCGCGAGGCCAACATGCAGGCGGGCATCCCGTCGAGCCAGGACGCGCTGATCTCGTTCGTCCCGGGCGGCAAGGCCAACGACGCGCCCGAGTGGTACAAGTACGACAAGAACAACTTCGCGCCCCGCGTCAGCTTCGCCTGGACGCTGAATCCGAAGACGTCGATCCGCGGCGGCTACTTCCTGGTCTACGACCGCATCGGCTCGGGCCTGGCGACGCAGTTCAACAACGTCGGGTCGTTCGGTCTGGCCACCGTGCTGAGCAGCCCGGTCAACACCAACAACGAGACCAATCCGGCCATTCGCTTCCGGGGCATCAACGTCATTCCTGCGACGTACCCGGCCGCCCCGCCGGCGACGTTCCCGGCCACGCCGCCGACCCGCTCGGGCACGATCACCTCGGCGATCGACCAGAACCTCGACACGCCGTACTCGCACGCCTACAACCTGACGTTCAGCCGTGACCTCGGCCGCAACTACTCGGTCGACGTCGCCTACGTCGGTCGGCAGGGCCGCAACCTGCTGATCCGTCGCGATGCGGCCATGCCGTCGAACCTGGTCGACCCGCGGTCCGGTGTCGACTACTTCACGGCCGCCAACGAGATGATCACGCAGGCGCGTGCCGTCGGCGCTGCCAACGTGGCGCCGATCCCCTACTGGGAGAACATGTTCCCGGGCGCGGCCACCGCGACCCAGACGGCCACCCAGGCGATGGCGGCGGCGTTCATGTCCAACGGACCCGACTGGATCACCGCCCTCTGGGAGGCCGACCAGTTCTGCTTCCCGGCCTGCGCCAGCACCGGGCGCTTCTCGTTCTTCAACCAGCAGTACGACTCGCTGGCGGTCCAGAGCTCGCTGGCGCGTTCGGGCTACAACTCGATGCAGCTGTCGCTGCGCCGGCGGCTGTCGGACGGCTACCAGTTCGACTTCAATTACACGTTCGCCGTCGCCAAGGACCACGGCTCGTCGGTCGAGCGCGGTGCGTCGTTCGGCAACTTCGCCGCTGGCGGCTACTCGGGCTTCCTCGTCAACTCGTGGGACCCGGATCAGCAGTACTCGTTCGCCGACTTCGACGTCCGTCACCAGATCAACGTCAACGCGCTGTACGAACTGCCGTTCGGCCAGGGCAAGAAGTGGGGCGCCAACGCCAATGGCTTCGTGAACGCCCTCATCGGCGACTGGTCGCTGGCCGGCATCTACCGCCAGACGAGCGGCTTCCCGTTCAACGTCTACAACTGCCGCTCGTGCTGGGCGACCAACTGGAACATCCAGGGCAACGCGGTCCTCGCCGACCCGAACCGCCTGCCGCCGCAGGCGACGACGCCCAACGCTGTGGGTGGTCAGCCGAGCCCGTGGGAGAACGCCACCGAGGCGCTCTCGTTCTTCCAGCGCGCGACGCCCGGCCAGTCGGGTACCCGCAACCTGTTCCGCGGCGACGGCTACTTCGGCATCGACGCCAGCATCGGCAAGACCTTCCGCATGCCGTTCGGCCACCGGCTGATGTTCCGCTGGGACGTGTTCAACCTCACCAACAGCGTGCGGTTCGACACGGCCACGCTCGACATGTTCCCAGATATCGCTGCCACGTTCGGCCGCTACAACGGCACGCTCGCCGGCTGCGACGGCGCGGCCAACCGCTGCATGCAGTTGAACCTCCGTTACGAGTTCTAGTCGAACGTCGGCCCTGGGCCATCGGCCTTCGGCCTTCGTCAGGACACCGGACGGGAAGGACCCCAGGCCGGTCGCTCGCACTCGCGGGCGCCCGGCCTTCGTCGTGCTGGGGAGGGGGGAGAGCGCCCGTCGACCTAAAGGTCGACGGCTACAGTCGTCAGCGGAGCCGTCGCGCACCGCCACGCGTCGTCGCTGCAGTGCCCTCTGACTGGAGGCTCTCTCCATCGTCAGGACGACTGTAGGCGTCGATGTTTACATCGACGCGAACGCTCAGATCGACGCGCGGCGTGCGCGATCGCAGGCAACGAACTGGAAGGGGACCGTCGACCTGAAGGTCGACGGCTACGGCCGTCAGCGGAGCCGTCGCGCACCGCCACACGTCGTCACTGCAGGGCGACACCGTGCCGTCAGACTGGAGGCTCTCTCCATCGTCAGATCGACTGTAGGCGTCGACCTTCAGGTCGACGCATGATGAAACGAAATCTTGCGGGAGTGGCGGGGTCGACGGGGCTCGAACCCGCGGCCTCCGGCGTGACAGGCCGGCGCTCTAACCGACTGAGCTACGACCCCGCAATGTGTGGTGTTCGTGTCGCTGGACTGCGCTGACCTGGCGCGCGCGTGAGGCGGGGCTTGCCGGCCGCCGCGACCACGTGCCCCCAGCACCAAGGCTGGTGGGCGGTACAGGACTCGAACCTGTGACAGCCGGTGTGTAAGACCGGTGCTCTACCAACTGAGCTAACCGCCCTCTCCATCCAGCCGTGCCGGCGCTCGTGACCGCCCAGACTGCAGCAGGTCGAACGCCCGTCGTCGCGCCACGTGCTCGCGACAACCCACCGAGTATACACGGCCCCGCCGGCGGGTCGTCAAGCACCGCGTCAGCGCCTGCGGCCGCGTCGGCGGCGCGGGACCACGACGCGGTTCCACCACATCAGGAACCCCGTACAGAACAGCACGGCCGGCGCGAGGCCCAGCACGGCCCAGATCGCGTGCACTACCGGGCCGCCGAAGTGTCCGCTGTGCAGCGGCGGCAACCAGGCGACGAGGGTGTCGCCCCAGGTGCGGGCCTGGCTGCCGTGTCGCACCTCCAGCGTCTCGCCCGAGTACCGGTCCACGAACGTCATCGTCGACTGACGCGGACCCGCATCGGGGTGTGTACTCGAGACGAGGAGATACGGCGAGGTGGGCCCCCCGGGCAGATCCACACGCAGCGCGGTGTGCGCCGGGTTGGCCTGTTGCACCCGTGCGATGACCGCGTCGAGGCTGACCGCGGGCGACCCGTCGCTCGCGGCGCGGCTGCGCGGCGCGGCGGCCCGCGTGACCGGCGAGAGGCGCGAGATCAGGTCGCGGGTGATCTGCGGCCAGGTGAAGTACGCGCCCGTGAGCGAGAGGACCAGCACCGGCACCAGCAGCCAGGCGCCGAGCGCGTGGTGCAGGTCGAACACCACACGCTTCCAGCCCGCCCGCCAGTCGACGCGCAGGGCCCGCCCCACGCCAGCCCGACCCGGCCACCAGATCACGATCCCGGTCACCGACAGCAGCACCAGCAGCAGCGCCCCGATCCCGTTGGCCACGCGTCCGGGCCTGCCGGAGAAGAAGTTGGAGTGCAGGCGATCCAGCCAGCCCAGCACGGCGCCGCGGCCATGCACGGGGGCCGAGACGGCCCCGGTCACCGGATGCACGAAGGCGACCTGATACTGCGACTGCTCGAGGAGGCCGACGACGTGGGCCCGGTGCGGTGCGGCGGCCACCTGGACGTTCAGGAGCGGCCGCCCTGGCAGGGCCGCCGCGACGCGCGCGACGGCCTCGGCAGGCGTCACGACCACGCGGCCCTCGACCATCTCGAGCGGGACCGCACGCAGGTCACGATGGGTCCACTCCCCGAGAACAGGCGAGTAGACTAGGAGCGAGCCGCTCACGCTGATGGCCAGGGCGTACAGGCCGAGCGCGAGTCCCGTCCACAGGTGGACCTGGAACAGGGCACGGCGCACCCATGAGGTGCGTCGCGCGGCTGCAGGCGCAGGTGCTGGCAACGGCATCTGCGAGGGACTCTATCAGCAGCGCCCGCCTTCCGCATGTCTCGGGCGCATGAAAGATACGTGATGCTTCCGACCATCATCCAGGGCGGCATGGGTGTCGCCATTTCCGACTGGCATCTCGCACGTGCCGCCTCGAAGGCGGGTGCGCTCGGCGTCGTGTCGGGCACCGCGCTCGATCAAGTGCTCGTCCGACGACTCCAGGACGGTGACCCGGGCGGCCACATGCGTCAGGCCCTCGACGCCTTTCCCGTGCCGGCGGTGGCCGAGCGTGTCTGGCAGCAGTACTACATCGAGGGCGGCAAGGACGAGAAGCAGTCCTACGCGAAGCTGCCGATGCACACCCGCGAGGGCACGCCCGAGTTGCGTGCGCTGTGCGTCGTGGCCAACTTCGTCGAGGTGTGGCTGGCGCGGCAGGAGCACGACAACCCGGTCGGCATCAACTTCCTCGAGAAGATCCAGTTCCCGCACCTCGTGTCGATCTACGGGGCCCTGCTGGCGGGGGTCGACTACATCCTGATGGGCGCGGGCATCCCGCTGAAGATTCCGGGCGCCATCGACGCGCTCGCGGCCAATCAACCCGCCACGTACCCGCTGGCCGTCATCGGCAGCATGCCCGGCGACGACACGCTGATTCGCTTCGACCCGGCCGAGATCATGGGCGACCTGCGGCCGGCGCTGAAGCGCCCGGGCTTCTTCGCCATCGTGGGATCGTCGACGCTGGCGCTGACGCTGCTGCGCAAGGCCAACGGCGTGGTCAATGGCTTCATCATCGAAGGGCCCACGGCGGGCGGACACAACGCGCCACCCCGCGGCAAGCTGCAACTGACGCCCGAGGGCGAACCCATCTACGGCGAGCGCGATCGCGTCGACCTCGCCGCGTTTCGCGAGTTCGGCGTGCCGTTCTGGCTGGCGGGCGGCTACGGCACGCGCGACGGCCTGCTGGCGGCCCAGGCCGAGGGCGCGACCGGCATCCAGATGGGCACCGCCTTCGCGCTCTGCGACGACTCGGGCCTGCGGCCGGACTACCGCTCCGCCCTGCTGACGTACGTCAAGGAGGCCGTCACCCGCGTCAAGACGGATCCACTCGCGTCACCGACCGGTTTCCCGTTCAAGGTCGCCAATCTGCCGGGCACCGTCGCCCTCGAGGAGATCTACACCTCGCGCCCGCGCATCTGCGATCTCGGCTACTTGCGCGAGTCGTACCGCGAAGAGGACGGCACCATCGGGTATCGATGTGCCGCCGAACCCGTGTCGCTGTTCCTCGACAAGGGTGGCGAACAGGCCGACACCGTCGGGCGCAAGTGCATCTGCAACGCGCTGATGGCGACGGCCGGCTTCCCGCAGATTCGCGCCGGCAAGCACGTCGAGGCCGGCATCGTCACGTCGGGCGACGCGTTGCTCGAAGTGGGGCAGTTCCTGGCGCCGGATGCCGAGGGCTACAGCGCCGCCGACGTCGTCAGGACGATGTTGGGAACGTAACGCGCGGACGCCTCGGCGAGGCGTCCCTCCCATGCATCACGCGGACGCCTCG
>LNFM01019489.1_pt1 | contig 12816 bp, 10 predicted proteins | sample 596031 | NCBI WGS metagenome assembly LNFM01 (sample SAMN04254537, study PRJNA301005) | activated carbon metagenome | isolation source: dual media filters at the Ann Arbor, Michigan drinking water treatment plant | place: USA: Ann Arbor
TCTCGGACAGCACGCGCTCCAGATCCACCAGGTCGTTGTGGCGGAACATGCGGCGCTGGGCGCGGGAATGGCGCATGCCCTCGATCATCGAGGCATGGTTCATCTCATCGGAGACGATGACGCAGCCCGGCATCCGCGCGGCCAGCGTGGACAGCGACGCCCAGTTGGACATGTAGCCCGAATTGAACAGCAGCGCGTCTTCCGTGCCGTGCAGCCGCGCCAGCGCGCGTTCCAGCAACACATGCTCATGGTTGGTGCCGGAGATGTTGCGCGTGCCGCCGGCGCCCGCGCCATGCTGGTCCAGCGCCTGGTGCATCGCCGCCAGCACCTTCGGGTGCTGGCCCATGCCGAGATAATCGTTGGAGCACCAGACGGTGACCTCGGACGTCTTGCCGTTGCGGTGCCGCGTTGCCTTCGGAAACTGCCCGGCATGGCGCTCGATGTCGGCGAAGACGCGGTAGCGCCCTTCGCGCCGGAGTCCGTCGAGCTGGGCACGGAAGAAGGATTCGTAGTTCATCTCGGACCCCCTGTGGCCGGAACTGGTCTGCAGTGCGTTGGCTCGCACCCTATCATGTCACGAACCGGCTTTTCCTTGCGTGACGCAAGGCCCCAGCGCCACAGCGCATCGGCCGGCACGGGCATCACCATGAAGATGTGCTCGACCAGGCCGAGTGCGACGAGCGTGGCGAGCAGCGTGTAGCCTGTCACCTCATGCGACGTCGCATCCGGTGCGATGGCCTGCTGCACCAGCAGGACACAGGCCGCGATGCCGAACGCGACGGAGAATGGCAGCAGCGCATTCATCCGGCGCCGGCGGAAGAAGCTTTCCAGGTAGCGCAGGTGATCCGGCAGGAAGGATTCCGCCAGGTTCCGCACGCCGAGATACACGTTCAGCTTCGCCGATTGCCGCATGATCCAGAAGGCCAGGAAGGTCCACAGCCCGACCCGGTTCGGCGCGTCCCAGGTGGCCAGCGCGATGCAGGCGGCACCGGCGATGATCGCCAGTTCGTGCCACAGCACCGCCGCCAGCGCCGCGCGAAGCCGTGGCCATCCGGTCGCACCCGGTGGGCAGGCGGTGCGGCGCGGACCGGTCACCAGGCCGGTCAGGAACGCCATTTCGATCCAGGCCCAGACCAGCAACCCGCCAAGGAAGCCGAGATAGGCGCCTTGCGTCGTCATGTCCCAGGCCGTGACATGCAGCCCTGCCAGCGCCGCCACGAGCAATACGGTGGCGCCGAGCATGGTCCAGCGGAAGGTCTCCCGCCGCAGCCCATCCAGGTACAGGATGACGCCCGTGCTGAACCACCAGATGAACAGGGTGAACAGCGCGGGCAGCCCATGCTCGGCCATGGTTCTACCAGGCCGGCTGCAGGCGCGGGTCGGCCGGCAGCGCCTGCCGCCGTGGCGGCAGGAAGTACAGCCGCGCGAAGCTGGCCGCCGCCGCCGCGGTAAGCCCCGCGCGCTTGATGTTGCCGACGATGCCGCCCTGCGCCTTGGCCGCGGCAATGCCGTCACCGATTTTCCGCAGCCGTTCCAGCCCGCGCAGGAAGCTGGGATTGTCCACGTCCAGCGTCGCCGGGAAGACCTGGCGGCAGATTTCCTCCGTGATGCGGAAGACCTTCATGTCGTAGTCCGTCGGCGTCATGCCGAGCGCCTTGTGGAATTCCGGCCGCGCATGGTCGCGCACATACATCGTGGCGAAGACCGCGAGCTGAAAGAACCGCACCCAGTACACATTGCCACCGGAGAGCAGATGCGGGTTGGCGCGCATCAACAGCGCAAAAGCCTCGCCGTGGCGGAACTCGTCATTGCACCAATTCTCGAACCACTTGAAGATCGGGTGGAAGCGCAATTCCGGGTGCCGCTCGAACTGGCGGAAGATGGTGATGTAGCGGGCGTAGCCGATCTTCTCGCTCAGATAGGTGGCGTAGAAGATGAACTTCGGCTGGAAGTAATGATACTTCTTCGCCTTGGTCAGGAAGCCGAGGTCGACGCCGACGCCCACATCCTTCAGCGCATCGTTGATGAAGCCGGCATGCCGGCTTTCATCCCGCGCCATGACGCTGAAGATGTCCTTCATGTCCGGGTTCGTCACGCGCTTCTTGATTTCGGCATACAGCACGCAGCCGGAGAATTCGGCGGTGACGGAGCTGACGAGGAATTCCAGCAGCTCCTTCTGCAGCGGCTCCGGCAAGGCACTGATATCGAACTCGTCGAATTCGGCGGTGCGGGTGAAATGCCCCTTGTTCGGGTCCGCGTGGAACTCCGCCATCATCGCATCCCATTGCGGCCGCACGGCCTCGATGCTGATGCGGTCCATCGCCGCGAAATCGGTGGTGTAGAAACGTGGCGAGAGCACCGTCTCGGTCAGCGCCATCTTGGTGGCGACACCATCCGCATCCGGGCGCCCGCCCGGCGTCATGCTTGCGGCAACCGAGGGCTCGACAATGGCGGGGCCATCCAGGATCAGGCGTTCCATGCGACGGCCTCCTTCGGCTCGAAGCCGCAATGGTACAATTCGGTCAGCTCGAAGATCGCGACCCACTGGGTCCACCAGCGCGTCAGCGGCCCGGCGCGCAGCACCGTCGCCCGCGTCTCGAAGGTCATGCGCTCACCGAAAGCCACATGACCCGGCGTGCCATGCACGATGACCTGGTCGCCGGGGCGCAGGAACACGCCCTCCGGCACGGCATAGGCATGGAAACTATCCGCCGTTCTTTCGATATCCACCGTGCAGGGCACTTCGAGTGTCTCACCCCCGAAGATCGCCCGGCCCACTCCCCAGCGGCCGTTCATCCTGGTTACTCCCTGTTCGACAAGAAGCGCGCAAACGCCCTTGAATTGGTCTCGCCGAAGCCGGTCAGGTCCAGCTTTCGCCCGGTGGCCTGATCCTCCAGCGTGATCTGGCCAGTCTGCCACGCCGTGAGGCGGAACGGTATGGCGGAACCGATATCCTCGCGCTTCCTTTCGCGCACCAGGCTGCGGACGGTGCCGCGGACGAAGCCACCCTCGCCCGGCTCCAGCGTGGCCACCTGCCGGCCATCCCGGGAATCGGTAATGACGACGCCACCATCGCCACGGTCGGAGAAGAACAGGTCGCGCTCCGCCAGCGCGACCGGCACCACGCCGTCACGCGCGCTGGGCAGGAACGGGGTGGCCAGCACGAGTGCCAGCACGCCCGCGATCATGCTGCCGCAGACCAGGGCCGGGCGGCGCAGGATGGGGTTGGTCTCGACGGTCTGCGACATCACCTTCCCTCCTCCCTCAGGCCATCGCTTCGGCGTGGCCCGGCTTGCGCGCGACATCGCCGGCTGCCACGGCCTGCACCGGCACGGAAGCCGCGGCCGCCAGCGCCCGGGACAGCACCTGCGCCGCCACATCCGCATCCTTCAATGCCCGCAACATGGGTTGGGGGTGCGAGATGCGGAAGGGCCGCAGATGCGGCCACATCGCCAGCCAGGATACGCGGTGCGGCTTCGCCAGCGTCACCCGCAGGTCCCCGGTGCCGTCCGCATGCTTGGCCACATCGGCCTGGTTGATCAGGGCGAAGGGGATGTTGATGGTCATCGGCAGCGCCACGCCGACGCGCATGACGATCCGCCGCGACGTGATGGTGTACAGGCTGGTGCGCGCCGAAAGGCCGGCGAACAGAAGCAGCAGCGCCACCGGCACGGCCCCGATCACCACCAGCAGCAGCCCCTCGGCCACCGCTTCCGTCATGCCCGCGCCCTGCGCGGAAAGATCGGTGCCGCGCAGGATGGCGAGCAGGACAAAGTAGATGGCGATGCCGCGCACGAACAGCGCGCGCCGTGCGATACCCTGCCATTCGGGCGCACCCTGCCACAGGATGGTCTCGCCCTTCGGGAGCGGGCCGGGCAGGCCGGGGACATCCTCCCCGTCATGCTCCTGGATTTCGGGATGCCGGCTCATACCAGCGCCTCGCTGCGTGCGGGCGTCGCGTAGAAATGCCCGCCGCCGAAATAGGCCGCGACCTTGTCTTCCTCCAGCAGCGTGATCTGCTCCGGATGCGCGATACCCGGGGCCGCGGCCAGCTGCGCGGCGGTGACAGAGATCACCCGCACCGTGCCGGCCGAGTTGATGGTGGCCAGGAACATCGGCACCAGAACCCGCCGTGCCGCACCCGTGGCCTCGACCTCCAGGTAGCGCAGGATCATCTCGGACCGGTCGACCCACAGGTCCACCACCACGCCGGCCACCTTGCCATCCAACGTGATGACGGGCTTGCCACGCGGGTCGGGGTCCGATTCGCCGATGCTGTGGTCATGCGCCACGCGCAGCGGCACGATCTTCGGGAGTTCGTCGTCGAAAGCCAGGTCCGGCACATCGGCGCGTTCCGCATAGGCGGCGGGGCCGATGCCGTCCTGCATCGCATCGCCGGTCGGGATCAGCGGCGCGCCGGGGTAGCCATCGGCCGGGACCACCAGTCCCGTCAGGTCACGCTCGCGACGGTTCAGCAGATGCGGGTCGACATGCTTCAGCTTGAAGACCTTGGGCGGCGGCACGCCGGGAAAACCCTCGATCGGCACGCGCAGCGGATGGCTCGGCCGATCCGAGATCAGCGGATAGCCTTCCCGCTTACCTTCGCGGTGCAGCCAGAGAACCAGGATGAAAAAGAAGGCGAAGAAGGCATAGAGCAGCCCTGCCGCCAGGTCGATTTGAACGAATTGGTGTGCGCCGGGCATTGGAGGCCTCCGCTTCCTGTTGGTCAGATTTGTGCCGCGCCGGCAAGGCCGGCTGCGGGGCGAGCTTGAGACGCACCGCGGCTGCGGACCAGCGGTCCGACAACGGCGAGCGTGATGAACAGCAACACGATCTCGATCAGGTAGATGCTGACATAGCCGGTGGCCGCCTGGGCCAGCCCCTCACCCAGCGCGCCGGATTGGGCGAAGGCGGAAACCACGTCCCGCAGCACGCCGCCCAGTGCGATGGCAACGCCGGCCGAGGTGGCCGTCACGGCACCCCAGACGCCGAGCGCGAGGCCGGTCTGGTCCGCCGGTGCCGCGCGCATGCAGGCCGTCAGCGTCGCATGGCCGAACAGCCCTGCGCCGAGGCCGATCAGCGCCACGCCGCCGGCGAACATCCCACCGCTGCCGACAGCGCCGGAGAAGATGATCACGGTGAAGCCACCAATGCCGCACAGCCCGCCGAGCGCGGCAACCTGATGCGGATCCGCACCTTGCCGAAGGCGCCGCGCCGCGCGCAGGAAACCGATCACCGCCCCAGCCGCGAGCAACGCCGAAAGCCCGGTGGTCGCGCCGACCGACAGGCCAAGGATCTCACCGCCATAGGGCTCCAGCAGCACGTCCTGCATGGCGAAGCCCGCCGTGCCCACGCCGGCCCCGAGCAATCTGCGGTTCCACGGCCCGGATTGGCGTAGCGCACGAAATGCCTCGAAGAATGTCGGCTCCCGCTCCCCGGTCCGGGCTGTGCGGGCCGGATCGCGTGCTTCCTGCTGCCAGACGGCGACGAGGTTCAGCACCAGCGTCAGCGCCGCCGCGCCCTGCACGACCTGGATCAGTCGAAGCTGCGAGAAATCCGCCAGAAGCGCGCCGAAGACCAGCCCGGCCAGCACCATGCCGAAAAGCTGCATGGCGGACAGCATCGCCACCACGTTCGGCTGCTGGTCGCGCGGCGTGAGGTCCGCGGCCAAGGCGAGGCCCACCGTCTGCACCATGTGCATGCCGAAGCCGGTCATCAGGAAGGCGATGGCCGCCGCCAACTGCCCGGTCCAGGGGTCGGCCCAGGTATCCCCGGCCAGCACCAGCAAGGCGAAGGGCATCATCGCCAGGCCGCCGAACTGGATGATGGTGCCGAGCCACAGATAGGGCACGCGGCGCCAGCCGAGCACGGATTTGTAGGTATCGGACTTGAAGCCGATCAGCGCGCGCAGCGGTGCGAATACCAGCGGCAGCGCCACCATGGTGGCGACCAGCGATGCCGGGACCTTCAGCTCCACGATCATCACGCGGTTCAGCGTGCCGACCAGCAGGATCGCCGCCATGCCGCAGGAGATCTGGAACAGCGAAAGTCGCAGCAGCCGCGACATCGGCAGGCGTTCGGAGGTTGCGTTGGCGAAGGGCAGCAGATGCGGCCCCACGCCCTGCCACATCCGGATGATCCTGCCGGGGCGCTTCATCGCCGCACGAGCTCCAGCGCCTGGGAGGTGTAGAAGCCGCTCGCCACCCGATGCGTCCGCACCGAATGCCAGCCGGCCATGGCCGCATCGCCGGCCACCAGGCGTCGCAGTGTGCCCTCCGCCACCGGCACGATGGCCGGCGACCGATCGCCACGCGGGACCAGGCGGCCCACCGTGAGGAAGGCCATCAGGAAGGCGCTGCGAGGGGCGAAGGTGAACAGGATGCTGCGGTCGGTGCGGGCGGAAAGACCGGCCAGCGCGCGCAGCACATCGGCCGGCTTGTAGTGGATCAGGCAATCCATGCCCACCACATGGTCAAAGCGCCCGAAGGCCGGGTCGAGCATGTCGCCGACATGAAAGCTGACGGAGCCCGCGCCATGGTTGCCCGCCGCGCGCTCCTGGCCGAGCGCGACGAGCGTGGGCGAGATATCAACGGCCACCACCTCCGCCCCGCGCCGCGCCGCTTCCACGGCCAGCGCACCGGTGCCGCAGCCGGCATCCAACACGCGCTTGCCGCGCATATCCGGCGGCAGCCAGGACAGCAGCTTGCCGCGCATCGCATCCCGCCCGGCGCGGACCGTGGCGCGGATGCCGCTGACCGGCGCATCCGAGGTCAGGCGTTCCCAGGCTTTGGCCGCCGTGCGGTCGAAATAGGTTTCGAGTTCGCCGCGGCGGGTGGCGTAGCTGCTGGTCTGCATTTCAGTCATACCCGAGCAGGTCGAATATTTCCCGGTCCTTCAGCGGCGTCGCCTCCAGCGGCGTGACGCCGGCAAGCAGCCCGGCGGCGAGGCGGAGGTACTCGGTGCACACCGCCTCCACTTCCGGCGTCTGCTCCATGTCGAACAGCGTGGCCTTCTTCAGGCGCGAGCGGCGGATAACGTCCAGATCCGGCAGATGCGCCAGCATCTCCATACCCGTCGCCGCATTGTACTTCTGGATCTGGTCGGTGTCCTTGGAGCGGTTGACGATGACACCGCCCAGCCGCACGCCGTAATTCTGCGACTTCGCCTTGATGGCAGCCACGATGCGGTTCATCGCGAAGATGCTGTCGAAATCGTTGGCCGCCACGATCACGCCGCGATCCGCGTGCAACAGCGGCGCCGCGAAACCGCCACAGACCACGTCGCCGAGCACGTCGAAGATGACGATGTCGGTGTCCTCCAGAAGGTGATGCTCCTTCAGCAGCTTCACCGTCTGGCCCACCACATAGCCGCCGCAGCCCGTGCCGGCCGGCGGGCCGCCGGCCTCCACGCACATCACGGAGTTCCTCCGAATGGAATCCGACACCGTCCAGCACATCGATCACCGTCGGGATCATGCGGCCGGTCAGGGTGAAGGTGCTGTCATGCTTCGGGTCGCAGCCGATCTGCAGCACGCGCTTGCCCAGCTTCGCAAAGGCAACCGACAGGTTCGAGCTGGTCGTGCTCTTGCCGATGCCGCCCTTGCCATAGATGGCAAAGACCTTCGCGCCTTCGATGCGATCGGGCATGTGCACCTGCACGCTGCCATCGCCATCGCCGATCAGACGCTCATCGGGCCGCGGTCGTACGATCACGGTCATGCCGCCATCTCCTCGGTAATACCTTCGAGCCGGTCTTCGAGTTCCTCACCCGCGCGCCGCAATGCGGCCAGGGTTTCGGCATCCGGCTGCCAGTAGCTGCGCTCCTGCGCTTCGATCAGCCGGTTGGCGATCTTCGCGGAAGCGGTGGGGTTCAATGCTGCGAGCCGCGCGCGCATGGCGGGGTCCAGCATGTAGGTCTCGGCCAGGTTCTGGTAGATCCAGGGCGCCACCTGGCCGGTCGTCGCAGACCAGCCCATCGTGTTGGTCACCTGCGCCTCGATCTGCCGCACGCCTTCGTAGCCATGCGCCAGCAGCGGCTCGAACCATTTCGGGTTCAGCGCCCGCGTGCGGGTCTCCAGCGCCACCTGCTCGGCGACGCTGCGGATGGTGCCCTCGCCGCGGGTCTGGTCGCCGACATAGACCGACGCCTCCTGCCCGCCGCGCGCCCGCCGCACCGCCCGGCTCATGCCGCCGAGCGTGTCGAAATACTGGTCGATGGTGGTCAGGCCGACCTCGACGCTGTCCAGGTTCTGGTAGGTGACCTCGACCGAGCCCAGAAGCTGCGTCAGCACCTTGTCCTGCCGCGCCGCCTTGCCATCGACGCCATAGGCAAAGCCCTTGCGCTTCACATAGGCCTCGGCCAGCTCGTCCTCATCCGTCCACAGCCCGGCATCGAGGATCTGGTTGACGTTGGTGCCGTAGGCGCCGTCAGCATTGCCGAACACCCGCAGCGCCGCCTGCGCCATCGCCCCGCCATGCTGCGCGAGATGCGCCAGCGCGTGCTTGCGGATGTAGTTTTGTTCCACTGGCTCCTCGGCGCTGGCAGCCAGCAAGGCGGCCTCCGCCAGAAGCTTCGTCTGCAGCGGCAGGAGATCGCGAAAGATGCCAGACAGCGTGACCATGACGTCGATGCGCGGCCGGCCAAGCACCTCCAGCGGCACCAGCTTCGCGCCGGTCAGGCGGCCATAGCTGTCATGCCTCGGCTCAGCGCCCATCAGCCACAGCGCCTGGGCGATCGGGCCACCCTCGGTCTTGAGGTTGTCGGTGCCCCACAGCACGATCGCCACCGTCTCCGGCAGCCCCTTGCCATCGGCCGCATGCCGCGCCAGCAGCCGGTCCGCCTGGCGCGCGCCATCCTGCACCGCAAATGCGGAGGGGATCTTGAAGGGGTCGAAGCCGTGCAGGTTGCGCCCCGTAGGCAGCACATCCGTGGTGCGCAGCAGGTCACCGCCCGGCGCGGGGCGGGTGTAGCCGCCATCGAGCGCATGCAGAATGGCGGGCAGTTCATGCTCCTTGGCCAGCAGCGCATCGAGGCGTGCGAATTCCGCCGCATCGGTCACGCCGGCCGCGTCGAGCATTTCCTTGCGCTGCGCCGCATCCGGCACCTCGCCCACCACATGCAGGCCGTGCGGAATCAGCGTGTATTCCAGCTCCAGCAGCTGGTTGCCGAGGCGCTGGATCACGCTGGGCGCATCGTCGACATCCCAGGCCGGCTCGGCCGGCGCCAGATCCACCGCCGCCGCCTGGGCCTGCACCAGCTCCGCCACCGCGGCACGCACGCCGGCGTCGCAATCCGGATCGAGCGCGCGCCAGCGATCCAGCGTCGCCTTCAGGTCGAGCAGGCCGCGATACAGGCCGGCGCTGGTCACCGGCGGAGTCAGGTAGCTGATGAGCGACGCGCCCGCGCGCCGCTTCGCCAGCATGCCCTCGGACGGGTTGTTCGACGCGTAGAGATACAGGTTCGGCAGGTCGCCGATCAGCCGGTCCGGCCAGCATTCGGCGGACAGGCCCGCCTGCTTGCCCGGCATGAATTCCAGCGCGCCATGGGTGCCGAAATGCAGCACGGCATGGGCGCCGAAATCTTCGCGGATCCAGCGGTAGAAGGCACTGAAGGCATGCGTCGGCGCGAAGCCGCGCTCGAACAGCAACCGCATCGGGTCGCCCTCATAGCCGAAGCCGGGCTGCACGCCGATGAAGACATTCCCGAACTGCGCGCCGAGCACGAAAATACTGGCGCCATCGGATTGCGCACGGCCCGGCGCCGGGCCCCAGGTGCGCTCGATCTCGGTCAGATGCGGCTCGCGCCGCACATGGTCGTCGGCCGGAATGCGCGCCGCGACATTTGCGACAGCGCCGTATTGCTGAGCGTTGCCATTGATGATGGCCTCGCGCAGCGCATCGACGCTGGCCGGCATCGTGACGGTGTAGCCCGCCTTCTGCATCGCGCCGAGCGTGTTGAACAGCGACTGAAAGACGGAAAGGTAGGCGGCCGTGCCGGTGTTGCCGGCATTGGGCGGGAAGTTGAACACGACTGCCGCGACACGCCGTTCCGCCCGCGCCGAGCGCCGCAGCGCAACGATGCGCGCGACCCGCGCCGCCAGCGTCTCCGCCCGCTCGCGATAGGACACCATGTCACGGCCGCATTGCACGCCATCGCAGCCCGGGCAGACCGTGCCGGTGGAGGATGCGCCGCAGCGGCCGCCAAAGGTCATCGGCAGGATGCCGCCATCCAGTTCCGGGATCGCCACCATCATCGTGGCTTCGACGGGCAGCAGGCCACGCGGATCGGCCTCCCACTGCCGCATCGTCTGGAATTCCAGCGGATGGGCGGAGATATAGGGCACGTCCAGCGCCGCCAGCGTTTCCTCCGCTGCGCGCGCGTCGTTGTAGGCGGGGCCGCCGACCAGGGAGAAGCCGGTCAGCGAGACCACCGCATCCACCGTCGTCACGCCATCCCGCACGAAGAAGGCCTCGATGGCGGGACGGTTGTCGAGGCCGCTGGCGAAGGCCGGCACCACGTTCAGGCCGCGCGCCTCCAGCGCCGCGATCACGCCATCATAATGCGCGGCATTCGCGGCCAGCACATAGGACCGCATGATCAGCAGGCCGACCGTGCCCTTGGTGCCGCGCGCGGGAAGCTGGGAGACGCGATCCGTCACCTGACCCGGAATGCGCGGATGGTACAGCCCGACTTCCGGATACTCGACCGGCGGCGCCACCTTCAGCGTACCGACGAAAACCTGGCGCGGCCCCGCGGCGTAGCGGTTTACCAGCAGCCGCACCAGGTTGCAGAGGTTCGCCTGGCTGCCAGCCAGCCAGTATTGCAATGCGAGAAAGTACACCCGCACATCCTGCGCGGTGCCGGGGATGAAGCGCAGGAGCTTCGGCAGTTCCCGCAGCATCTTCATCTGGCCCTTGCCGGAGGACGCCGCGCCCTTCTTGTTGCCGCGCAGGCGCTTCAGCATGCCCATCACGCCCTTCGCCTCGGCGCCCATGTCGAAGCGGCCGATGCGGGTCAGCTTCATCACCTCACCCGCCGACATACAGCACAGCATGGCGTCACAGGCATCGCGCCGCGCACGCAGCGCCGGCAGCACCAGGTTGATGTGGTCTTCCAGGAACAGCATGGTCGCGATGACGATGTCGCCGCGAGCGATGTCCGTGTGGCAGGCGGCCAGCGCCTCCGCATCCGTACCCCATTCATCCGCCGCGTGGACCGAAAGCTCCAGCCCGGGAATGTCCCGCCGCAGCACGTCGCGGGCCTGCATCATGGCGCCGGCCAGGTGGCTGTCCATGGTGACCACGACGACTCGCATCGTGGTGGCAGCACGCCAATTCATACCCTCAGGCATCCGGCCCTCCGGTGCGGCGGCGAGAGAAATATCTCACCGCGAAAAATGCGCCTTCGCGTCGTAGAGCGTCTCGACCGTAATGGTCCCGATCCCACGCTCCTGCGCGAATCGTTCGGTGTTGCGCCGGGCCTTGCCGCGGACGAAGAAGGGAATCTTCTTCAACTCCTTCTCCGCGTCCGGGCCCCAGGCGAGCAAGAGGGCGCCCGCGGCGGAGTGGGGAGTCTCCGCCGCGGGCACGGGCATGGGCTGCGCGGCGGGCGCGGCCTCTCTGCCCGACTGTGACGGCGCACCATGGCCAAGATGGCTGGGCTGCACGTCGTTGAACTCGAAATCCTCGCGGAACATGCCGAGAAGATGTTCCTCCAACCCCATCATCAGGGGGTGGACCCAGGTGTCGAACAGCACATTCGCGCCTTCGAGACCCATCTGCGGTGAATTGCGCGCCGGAAAATCCTGCACATGCACGGGCGCTGAGATCACCGCGCAGGGCACGCCGAGGCGCTTGGCCACATGGCGTTCCATCTGCGTGCCCAGTACCAGTTCCGGCTGCAAGGCCGTGATCTGCGCCTCGACCTCCAGGTAGTCGTCGGTGATCAGCGCTTCCACGCCATGCAGCGCCGCGGCGGCGCGCACTTCGCGGCCGAACTCGCGCGAATAGCTGCCGAGGCCCACCACGGTGAAGCCGAGTTCCTTCTCCGCCACCCGCGCCGCCGCAATGGCATGCGTCGCGTCGCCGAAGATGAAGACGCGCTTGCCGGTGAGATAGGTGCTGTCGACGGAGCGTGAATACCATGGCAGCCGCAGCGTGCCCTCGGCGGTGGTCGCCGGCACGCCCGCCAGCTTTGCGACCTCCTGCACGAAATCACGCGTCGCGCCGACGCCGATCGGCACCACCGTGGTGCAGGGCTGGCCGAAGCTGCGGCGCAGCCAGGCGGCCGCCTGACCGGCGACTTCCGGGTAGAGCACCACGTTGAAATCGGCGTCGCCCAGCGTCGCGAGATCGGCCGGCGTCGCGCCCATCGGCGCGATTACATGCGTCTCGATGCCGAGCGCCTCCAGCAGCCGCTCCACCTCCGGCACATCGTCGCGGTGACGGAAGCCGAGTGCGGTGGGGCCGAGGATGTTGCAGCGTGGCTTCGCATTCTTCGGCCGCACCGTACTCGGCTTCGGCACATGCGGGCCGGCGCAGGCGCGGACCAGCTGATAGAAGGTCTCCGACGCGCCCCAGTTTTCCTTGCGCTGATAGGCGGGCAGTTCCAGCGGCACCACCGGGATCGGCAGGCCCAGCGTCTTGGCCAGCCCGCCCGGATCGTCCTGAATCAGCTCCGCCGTGCAGCTCGCGCCCACCAGCATCGCCTGCGGCTTGAAGCGGTCATAGGCATCCAGCACCGCCTCGCGGAACAGGTTCGCCGTATCGCCGCCGAGGTCGCGCGCCTGGAAGGTGGTGTAGGTGACGGGCGGGCGCT
>LNFM01010673.1_pt1 | contig 12815 bp, 11 predicted proteins | sample 596031 | NCBI WGS metagenome assembly LNFM01 (sample SAMN04254537, study PRJNA301005) | activated carbon metagenome | isolation source: dual media filters at the Ann Arbor, Michigan drinking water treatment plant | place: USA: Ann Arbor
GCGCCACCTGCATCGGCGGCACCAGCAGCCCGGTCTCGTCGGGCACCACCTGTTCGCGCGGGCCGCGGATATCGGTGGCGACCACCGGCAGGCCGGCCAGCATCGCCTCGATGATGGACATCGGCAGCCCCTCGAAATGGGAGGGCAGGGTGAAGACATCGGCCGCCGCCAGCAGCGCCGGCACATCCGTCCGGTAGCCCAGCATCACCAGCCGCCGGCCGAGCACCGCCGCCGCGCGCTGGAAATGCGGGGTCAGATCCTCCCCATGGTCGCTGGCCAGGCGTTCGCCCGCCACCCACAGCACACAATGCGGCGGCGTCTCCGCCATCGCCGCCAGCAGCTCGCAAAAACCCTTGTGGCGGACGAGGCGGGAGATGGCGACCACCACGCAATCCCCCTCCGCCACCCCCAGCTCCGCGCGCAGCCGGGCGCGGGCGGCGGGGTCGGGGTGGAAGCGGGCGGGGTCGCGGCCATTCAGCACGGCGACCGGGTTGGGGTGGATGCGAAGGCGCCGCGCATCCTGCGCTTCCTCCTCGCTCACGGTCAGGTAGGTTTGGGTGATGCGCCCGGCGGCGCGTTCCAGGCCGAGTGCCAGGCGGCCCCGCCACCAGGGGCCGGGCTGGTTGAACAGGAAGCCGTGGCAGGTATAGGCGATGCGCGGCACGCCGGCGATGCGCGCGGCGGTGCGCGCCAGCAGCCCGCTGATCGGCATATGGGCATGCACCAAATCGGGCTTCTCCGCCCGCATCACGGCCACCAGCTCCGCCAGCGCGCGGGCCTGGCGCCAGGGGTGCAGGCTGCGGGCAAGCGCGACGGGGACCACGCGGAACCCCTCCGCCCGCGGCCCGGCCAGCAGCGGTCCTTCGGCGCAGACGCCCACCACCTCATGCCCGCGGTCGCGCAGCCCGCGCATCAGCGGCAGGATGAAGTGCAGCAGCGCGAAGTCCACATTGGTGACTTCGAGGATCTTCATGACCCGCAGCCCGCCACGTCAGGCACTATTCTGGTTGCGGCTCGGGCGTTGCGGGGGCGGTCGGGCTGATGCGGGACAGCGCCCATTGCAGCGCCGCGGCGCCGGCCTCGCTGTGCAGCGCCACCTGCTGGCTGCGGCGCGGCTCCCCGCCCAGATAGATGCTTTCCTCGATCGCCACGCGGATATCCTTGCCCACCCGCAGCCGCCACCCGGCGCCCGACGGCAGGCGCAGCAGCGCGCCCTGTTCATCCTGTTGCAGGCTGGCGGAGACGGCGGGGTGCAGGTGGAAGCGCACGGTGAAGCCGGGCACCGCCACATCCTTCGCCCCCTCCAGCAGATCCTCCCCGATCAGGCTGTCGCCGGATTCGGACAGGAACAGGCGGCGCCGGTGGCGCAGGCCGAACTGGCGCTGCCATCCGTCGTGCGTCGCGTCCAGCCACAGCTTGCCCTCTTCCTCGAAGCGGTCGATCGTCACCGCCTCGACCCGCCTGCCGAGGCCTTCCGGCCGGAGTTCGGAGGAATTGGTATCCGCCAGCACCAGGGTGGAATGCGCCGCGGTGGCGCGCAGCGCGTCGCGCCATTCGCCTTCCGCGGCGGGTGCGGCGCCGCAATTGACGATCAGCCTCTCGCGCCCGGCGGACATCTCGAAGGCTAGGGTGCCGGCATGGGCATTGCGGTCGGCGCCGCGCGGCAGGCCGCCCGGGGCGGCGTCCCGGCGGGCGGCGGCGGGGGCGCCGCAATCCATCAGCACCAGGGTGCGGCTGGCGGCCAGGCGGTGGAAGCCGGTATCGGGCAATTGCGTCGGCGCGCGGCCGCGCGACTGGCCCTGGGTCAGCACCAAATCGATGAAGGCGGCCTGTTCGTCCCGCGTGCCGTTGAACAGCGCGAGCCCGCCATCGGCATGGCGCAGCATGCGCAGCGCCGGCGCGGCGCGGTCCAGCGTGGCGGCCAGCTGCGGCGGCGCCTCCACCCCCGCGCCATGCAGCAGGTTGCGGATCTCGATCAGGTCCTGCAGCGCCGCCAGCTGCACGCCCGGGCTGCGTTCCACATGGCCGCCATCCGGGCGGAACTGGCGTTCCAGCTCCTGCGGCAGGAAGCGGACGCAGCGGGCGAGCCAGGTTTCCTCCTCCAGCGCCACGGCGCCGGCCATGCCGCCCTTGAGGGCGACCAGCGCGCCACGATGCGCGGCCTCCGCCGGCAGGCCGGCGACCACGCCGCGGGCATCCTGCGCCAGGCGCTGCATCAATTGCTGGCGCAGCCCGTCTTCCGCCGTCGCGGCCAGGAAATCCCAATGGCCGAGCCAGGCGGAAATCCGCGCCCCGGCCACTTCGGGGGCATCCGCCAGCGGGTCATGCGCGCCATGCGCCAGCCAATCCGCCGCCAGCGCCCGGCCGCGCAGCCGGGCCGCATCCGTGCCCAGGGCGCGCAGGTCGCGCAGCCAGGCGAAGGCATGGGCGGCGGCGTACCAGGTGTTGCTGCCGCCCGGCTGGGCGGGGGTCCAGTCCGGCCGGGCCGGGGCGCCCTCCCCATCCTGCGGGCGCAGCGGGCGGGTGGTGCCGAAGGCTTCGAATTCGCCGCGCAGCAGGCGGGCGCCGCGGGCGGCATCGCCGGGCCAGAGGTCGCGGAAGGATCGCGCCGGGCCGTCCGGCACCTTGATCGGCTTGAGGTTGGCGATGATGCGGCGTGCGCCGCGCAGGACCCCCCCGATCATCTGGTACTCCCTCCGCCCCGCAGGGCGGTGATGGCGGCGGCGTAGTCCGGCGTGCCGAAGACGGCGGTGCCGGCCACCAGCACATCCGCCCCGGCGGCCAGGCAATCCGGCGCCGTGGCGGCGGTGACGCCACCATCCACTTCCAGCGCGATCGGCCGGCCCGTCGCGTCGATCATCGCCCGCAGCGCCGCGATCTTGGCCAATTGGCTGCGGATGAAGGATTGCCCGCCGAAGCCGGGATTCACCGACATCACCAGCACCAGGTCGCACAGCTCGATCACCGGGGCCACGGCTTCCAGCGGCGTGCCGGGGTTCAGCACCACGCCCGCCTGCTTGCCGAGCGCGCGGATGGTCTGGAGGGAACGATGCAGATGCGGCCCAGCCTCCGGATGCAGGCTGATCAGGTCCGCGCCGGCTTCCGCGAAGGCGGCCAGGTAGGGATCGGCGGGGGCGATCATCAGGTGCACGTCAAAGAACATGCCCGAGGATTTCCGCAACGCCTTCACCAGCCCGGGGCCGAAGGAGATGTTGGGCACGAAATGCCCATCCATGATGTCGAGGTGCAGCCAATCGGCCCCCGCGGCTTCGATGGCGGCGACTTCCTGGCCCAGCCGGGTGAAATCGGCGGCGAGCAGGGACGGGGCGATGCGGATGGGATGGGACATGTCCCGGCCGTTCTAGCCGCCACCGCCCCCCGGGGGAACCGGCCATGCGCCACTATCGGCAGGACGGCGCAGCGGTTTGCGCTTGCGTCAAGTCGGGCTGTCAGGTCTTCCGCAGCCCCCGGTCCCGTTCCTGGTCCCGTTCCCGTTCCCAATCGCCGGGCGGTTCGTGCCGAAGTGGTGGGCAGCTGCGCGGCGTGGCGCATTCGCCGCGCAATGTCCGGACAATCGGCATATCCTGGATGCGCGGCCAGCCGAACCACAGCGCGGCGCCGACCAGCACGGCCAGGATCAGCCAATCCCTTGGCCGCACGGTATCAGATCGGCAGGGCGGTGGTGCTCTTCACCCGTTCCATGGCGAAGCGCCCCGTCACCTTGCGCAAGCTGGGCACGGCGGCGACGAAGCGGCGGTAGAAGGCGTCGTAGCCGGCCATGTCCGGCACCACGACCCGCAGCAGGTAGTCCACATCGCCGCCGAGCCGCCAGCATTCGACGATTTCCGGCAGGCTGGCCACCGCCTCCGCGAAGCGGGCGATCCAGTCGCCGGAATGGTCGCCGGTCTCCACCGCGACGAAGACGGAGATCGGCAGGCCGACGCGGGCGGGATCCACCAGCGCCACGCGGCCGGTGATGATCCCGGCTTCCTCCATCCGGCGGATGCGCTTCCAGCAGGGGGTCGGGGTCAGCCCCACCTCCTGCGCGATCTCGGCCAGGGAACGGGCGGAATCCTGCATGATCAGGCGCAGAATTTCGCGATCGATACGGTCCAGTTCAGCGGCGGCCATGGGGCGGTCTTCCCGATTATACCGTATAAATAGCACGAACCTCTCCCGCGCCAAGGTCCGGGCGGATGAATCAGAAGGTTGTGCTACGGCTCCGGGTTGCTCAGGCGCGCCGGAAGCGGGCGGCGAAGAAGCCGTCTATGCCGCCCTGTTCCGCCCACATATCGGGCCGCGTCCGCAGCGTGCCGCCGCGCACCAGCGCGGTGCGCAGCCCCGGCAGCTCGGTCGGTGCGATCGGGTCCGGCACCAGGCCGAGGGCTTCGGCGCGGGCCAGATGCGCCTCCCCCTCCTCCGGCTGCAGGGAACAGGTGGCGAGCACCAGCCGCCCGCCGGGGCGCAGCAGCCGCGCCGCCTGGGCCAGCAGCCGCGCCTGCGCCTGCACCAGCTGAGCCACATCCTTCGGGCGCTTCAGATGCGGGATGTCCGGGTGGCGTCGGATGATGCCGGTGGCGGAACAGGGGGCGTCCAGCAGCACCGCGTCGAATTCGGCCTCCGCCGGCATCCAGGTCGCGGCGTCGGCTTCCTCCACCGTCACGGACAGCTTCAGCCGGGCCAGGTTTTCGCGCAGCCGGGCAGCGCGCTTCGGGTCGCGCTCCACCGCCGTGACGATCCCGCCGGCGGTGGCCAGCTGCGCGGTCTTGCCGCCGGGCGCGGCGCAGAGATCCGCCACGCGTTCGCCCGGCTTCACGGCCAGCAGCCGGACGGGCAGGGCGGCGGCGGCGTCCTGCACCCAGAAGGCGCCCTCCGCCAGGCCGGGCAGATCCGTCACGCGGGTGCCTTCCGGCAGGCGCCAGGACCCGGTGGGCAGCAGGGTCGCGCCCTCCGGCGGGGTGGCGCCGGGGGCCAGCGTGATATCCAGCGGGGCGGCGGATTGATGCGCGCGGGCGATGGCACGGACGCCGCCGGGGCCATAGGCGGCATGCCAGGCGGACCAGAGCCAGGGCGGCGTATCCAGCCTTTCCCGGTCCAGCCCTTCGAAGACCTCGGCGCCCTCGGTCGCGACCTTGCGCAGCACGGCGTTCACCAGGCCGGCAAAGGGGCGCGGCACCACGGCGACGGTGGCGGCCACCGCCGCATGGGCCGGCGTGCCGAGCACCAGCAGCTCCGCCGCCCCCATGCGCAGCGCGGCGCGCACCACGGGCGGCGGTTCGCGGCGCAGATGCGGCTCCAGCACCGCATCCAGGCTGCCGGCATGGCGCAGCACCGCCGCGGCCAGGCGATGGGCGGCGGCGCGGTCGCGCGGCTCGATCGCGGCGGGCAGCTGGTCCAGCGCCTCCTCCAGCGGGCGGCGCCGGTCGAACACGGCGGCGAGCAGCAGCAGCGCGGCGGACCGCGTGCCGGGCGGCGGCGCGCCGCGGTTGGCGCGGGCATTGGGGGGCTTGGCGATCCGCTTCGTGGCGGCGTCCGGGGGATTTGTGGGGGGCATGTGGCGGGGTTTATGGCCGCCCGCCGCGCGCCATGCTAGGGCCGCGCGCATGCAGGCGCTCCGCGATTTTCTCGACCGGCTGCCGGAGACGCGGCGCCCGCTTCCCTGGCTCGCCCTTCTGTGCCTGCTGCTCTGGCTGCCGGGCTTCTTCAGCATCCCCGCCGGGGACCGCGACGAAAGCCGCTTCGCCCAGGCCAGCCGCCAGATGGTGGAGACCGGCGACCTGGTCCGCATCCGCTTCGGCGAGGTGGAGCGCAACAAGAAGCCGGCCGGCATCCATTGGCTGCAGGCCGGGTCGGTGCGGGTGGTGGAGGCGCTGCGCCTCGGCGACCGCAACGACATCTGGGCCTATCGCATCCCCTCGCTCGCCGGGGCGCTGCTGGCGGTGCTGGCGACGGCGCATCTTGGCCGAGCCTTGGTCGGGCGAAGGGCGGCCTTCCTGGGCGCGGCCATGCTGGCGGGCTGCTTCGTGCTGGGGGTGGAAACCCATATCGCCAAGACGGATGCGGCGCTGCTGGGCACCATCGTCGTCGCCATGGGGCTGATGGGGCGGGCCTATGTGCAGCCCGACGGTTTTTCCAGCCGGGCGGCCGCGGTGTTCTGGCTGACCCTCGGCGTTTCCATTTTGCTGAAGGGGCCGATCGGGCCGCTGGTGGCGGCACTTGCCGCGCTGACGCTGGCCGTGGTGGACCGCGCGTGGAAAACCGGCGCCCCCTGGCTGCGCGTGCTGCGGCCCGGCTGGGGCGTGCCGCTGATGGTGCTGGCCGCCGCCCCCTGGTTCATCGCCGTCACCATCGCCACCGAAGGCCGCTTCCTGGCCGAGGCGCTGGGCGGCGACATGCTCAGCAAGGTGGGCGGCGCCGATGAGAACCATTGGGGGCCACCCGGCTACTACCTGCTGAGCTTCGGCATCGCCGCCTTCCCCGCCGCCTTCCTGGTGCTGCGCGCCGCGCCGGGTGTCTGGGCCGACCGGCTGCGGCCGGGCACCCGCTACCTGCTGGCCTGGGCCATTCCCGTCTGGCTGATGTTCGAGGCGGTGACCACCAAGCTGCCGCATTACGTGATGCCGACCTACCCGGCCCTGATGCTGCTGGCCGCCGCCTGGGCGCTGGACCCGTTGCGCCAGGCGCCGCCGCGCTGGCTGGCGCGGCTGGCCAGCCTGGGCGCCATCGCCGCGGCGCTGGGGCTGGGCGTGGCCGCCGCCGTGCTGCCGGTGCTGGCGGATGGCGCGGTGGACCCGCTTGCGCTGCTCGGCCTGCCGGCCGCGGTGCTGTTTGCCTGGGGCCTGCTGCGCATGCTGCGGGAAGGGGCGCCGGCGCGGGCCGCGCTGCTGGCGGTGCTGCTGGCGGTGCCCTTGCAGGCGGTGGCGCTCGGCCTGGTGCTGCCGCGGCTGGAGGCGCCCTGGATTTCGTCCCGCCTGGCGGAAGCCGTGCGGATCGCCGCCCCCGGCCTGCCCGATGAACGCTTCGGCGTGGTCGGCTACCACGAACCCTCGCTGCTATTCGCCCTGGGCGGTGAAATCCGCCTGCTGCGGAGCGGCGCCGCGGCGGCCGAATTCCTCGCCGGCGAGCCCGGGCGGCTGGTTGCCGTGGGCGACCGCGACCTGGCGCGCTTCCGCGCGGAGGCCACCACGCGCGGCCTGACGCTGGCCGAGCGCGGCAGCGTCTCCGGCTTCAACTATTCGCGCGGCCGACGCGTCACCATCAGCTTGTACGGAATCGACCGATGATCGAATGGGTGACGGGCATCGTGGCCGCGGGCGGCTGGCCCGGCGTGATGGCGCTGATGTTCCTGGAGAACCTGTTCCCGCCGATCCCGTCGGAGGTGATCATGCCGCTGGCCGGCTTCGTCGCCGCGCGGGGCGAGATGTCCCTGGTCATGGCCCTGATCGCCGGCGTCATCGGCACGCTGCTGGGCAATGTCTTCTGGTACGAACTGTCCCGCACCATCGGCGCCGACCGCATCCGCCCCTTGGTCGGCCGCTACGGCCGCTGGTTCGCGGTGGGCGAGGACGACCTGCGCAAGGCCGAAGCGACGCTGGAGAAATACGGTCCCTTCGCCCTGTCCTTCGGCCGGCTGCTGCCGGGCATCCGCACCGTCATCTCCATCCCCGCCGGGCTGATCCGCATTCCGCGCCCCGTCTTCTACCTGTGGACGGCGCTGGGCAGTGCCGTCTGGATCACCTTCCTGACGCTGGCCGGCTACTACATGGAAGACCATTACGACCAGATCGAGGGCTGGCTGGAGCCGATGGCCTATGTCGTCGTCGGCGGCTTCATCGCCACCTATGCCTGGCACATCTGGAGCACGCGCATCCGCAAGCGCGGCTGACCCTCAGCGACGGCGCGCGGGCACCGCTACCCGCAGCGGGATCATCGGCCCGCGCGGCCGCTGCGGCGGGTCGGGCGCCGCCAGCAGCGCGGTGGCGACGCCGATCTGCACGGCGCCGAAGGTCAGGCCGAGGAACACCCAGAGCAGCGCCGCCGGCCACCAATGCCCGGCGGCGTACAGCAGCAGCCTGCGCGCATCCCCCGGATCGGCCGCCAGCAGCCCGGCCACGGCCAGCGCCCCGATGCCGAAGCCGGTGGCGCCATGGATCAGCATGAAGCGGATCAGGCGCGGCATCCTTCGCCAGAAGACCGGCTGCCAGAAGACCGGCGGCCGCATGGTGGAACCTCCGTGACGGGAGAGGTTCCACGCAACGCCTGTCGGGCTTCGCGGGTTGCGGCCATCTGGTCAGCCCCAGGGGTTGCGGCGCGGCGGATTGGTCCAGGGGCCAGGTCGGGCGGCCGCCGGGCGCGGGGCGGCAGCGCGCGGCGGGGGCGCCGCGGGCGGTCCCATCCGGCCGGCCAATTGCCGCAGCGCGGCGACGCGGTTTGCCGTCTTCGGATGGGTGGAAAACAGCCCATCCATGCGCAGGCCGGATAACGGGTTGATGATGAACATATGCGCGGTGGCCGGATTGGCCTCCGCCGCCTGGTTCACCCTGCCGGCCTTGTAGCCCTCCAGATGCAGCAGGGCGGAGGCCAGGCCCTCCGCATCGCCGGCGATCTCGGCGCCGATCCGGTCCGCCTCATATTCGCGCGACCGGCTGATCGCCATCTGCACCACCATGGCGGCCAGGGGGGCGAGCACGACCATCAGGACGGTGCCGATCATCCCGAAGGGGTTCTGGCGGTTGTCGCCGCGGCCGAACAGGAAGCCGAATTGCGCCAGCATGCCGATGGCACCCGCGATGGTCGCCGTCATGGTCATGATCAGCGTGTCGCGGTTCTTGATGTGGGCGAGCTCATGCGCGATCACGCCCGCCACCTCGCGCTCCGGCATCATGTCCAGCAGGCCGGTGTTCAGCGCGACCGCCGCGCGGTCCGGGCTGCGGCCGGTGGCGAAGGCGTTGGGCTGATCCTCATGGATCACGTACAGCGCCGGCATCGGCAGCCCGGCATTGGCGGCCAGGCGCTGGGTCATTTCGTACAGGCGCGGCGCGTCATTCGGGCCGATCGGCTGCGCATTGTGCATCCGCAGCAGCATGCGGTCGCTGTTCCACCAGGCGAAGACATTCATGCCGCAGGCAAACAGGAAGGCGATCACCATGCCCTGCTGCCCGCCGATCATGAAGCCGACGCCGACAAACAGGGCGGTCATGCCCGCCAGCAGGATCGCCGTCCGCAGATAGCCGCTCATCTGGTTTCCAATCCTCCGCCGATGCCGCCTCAGCCCTCCGAAGCGGGCCAGGACCACCTACATGTGGGGTATGACCAACGCGAATCACGAGGGCCGGCCCACGCCGCCCGCCAGTCCCCCTCTTTCTGCCCAGCAGGTCCCGCTGCCGCCGGCGGACCCCATCATCCCGCCCCCGGGCCCGCCACCGGGCCTGCCCATGCCGGGTGATCCGGCGCCGGAGACGCCGCCCGCGCCGGTGGAGCCGCCGCCGATCGGCGATCCGCCGGCCCAGAAGCCGGTCCGCCTGGCGCTGCCGCCCGAGATCGGCGGGCCGAAGGGGCCGGAGCCGACGCGCTATGGCGACTGGGAACAGAAGGGCCGCGTCACCGACTTCTGACCGCAACGGCGTGTTCCCCGACTCGGGTCGCGACTCGGGCGCGACTCGGGCGCGACTCGGGGAACGCGCTTGTGGGTCGGGGGCCGGGCAGCCCCCAACCCTGGTGGTCGGGGAACAGAATCCGCGAGTCAGCGATTCGTTCGCGCGACTCGGACCAGGCGCTTGATTCGAAACGAAGCCCGCGTCCCCCACCCCGGCCCGATTCACCCTGCGTTCCGGGCAGGGGGCGAATCGCGAACCGGAACATCCGCCGCCCGGCGCGTCAGCGGCCGCGGCGGGACAGCCAGCAGCCCAGCCCGAACAGCCCGATTCCGGCCACCACCAGCGCCGCCTCCGCCCCGATGACAGCCCGCCCGGCGCCCATCACGGCCGGGCCGAGGGATTGGCCGAGGAAGAAGCTGAAGGCGTGCAGCGCCACCGCGCTGCCGCGGGCCATCGGCGCCACCTCCGTCACCCGGGTCTGGATGGAGCTGTGCATCATGTAGAAGCCAAGCCCGAGCACCAGGCAGCCCACCACCAGCACCGCCGCATGGGGCGCGGCGGCCTGCGCCACCAGCCCCAGCGCCGCCAGCGCCCCGCCCAGCAGCACCATGCGGGATTGGCCCATCCACCGCAGCAGCAGCCCGGCCAGGGCGGCGAAGACGAAGCCGCCCATGGCGAAGGCGGCCACCGCGAAGCCGGCCTCCGCCACGCCGCCCTGGCCGCGTTCGGCCAGCAGGGGCGCGATGAAGGGGAAGATGCCGAAGATCAGCATCCCCTCCAGGAACACGCAGGCATACAGCACGCGCGCCGCCGGCAGGGCGATGATCTGGCGGTAGCGCCGCAGGGATTCGGCCAGGTTCAGCTTCGGCCCGCGCGGCTCCGGCTTGTCGCGCGCCGCCCGCAGCATGGGCAGGGCGGCGAGCGCCGCGACAGCGCAAACCAGGGTGACACCGCGCCAGCCGATCCAGGGCTCCAGCGCCGCGGAGAGCAGCGCGCCACCGGCGGAACCGGTCAGCCCCGCCACCAGCAGCCGCGACAGCGCCACCTGCCGGCGTTCCATCGGCACATTGTCGCCGATGGCGGCGATGGCGAGCGGAAAGATGCCGCCCGCCGCCGCCCCGGCCAGCACCCGCAACACGGTCAACGTGCCAAGGTCGGGCGCCATGGCAGCGGCCGCCAGCGCCAGGGCCAGCGCGATCAGGCACAGCCGGATCACCCGGCGCTTGCCCGCCGCATCGCCCAGCGGGCCGAGCACCGGCTGGACCAGCGCATAGGGCAGGGCGAAGGCGGTGGACAGCAGCGCGATGGTGGCGGGGCTGGCCATGAAATCCTGCGCCAGCACACCCACCAGCGGGTCATAGGCGCGGGTCGCCAGGTTGGAGGCGAGGCAGGCCAGGCCGAGCACCAGGATCAGGCGGCGGGTTTCTCGCCTATCGGAAGGGTCGGCCATTCGGCTGATGCTGCGGGCAAGCCGGGCGATGCGCAACCGCGCCCGGCGCAACCCTGCCGGGCCTGGGAGGTCGCCGCGCATCGGCGCGGTGGCGGAGCGTGGAAATTTATGACTAATTCATCTTTTACTGGATGATCTGCCCGTGATCCCGCGCTTTGCGACTGCCTTTCAGCCCATCGTCGATGTCGAGACCGGCCTGACCTTGGCGCAGGAGGCGCTGGTACGCGGGCCGCAGGGGGAATCGGCCGCCAGCGTGCTGGGCGCCATCCCGCCCGAGGCGCGCTACACGGCGGATGCGGAAATCCGCCGCGAAGCGGTGGCGGAGGCAGTGCGCCTCGGCCTGCCCGCCACCGGTGCCGCCCTGACCCTGAACATCTTCCCCGGCTGCATCGGCCGGCACGATTGCTGCGCCAGCCGCACCGCGGCGGAAGCGGAGGCCATGGGCTTCCCGGCCGAGCGCCTGGTCTTCGAGATCAGCGAGATGGAGCCGGTGGCGGATCCGGAGGCGCTGGCCCGTGCCCTGGCCGCGCTGCAGCGCCGCGGCATCCGGGTGGCGCTGGATGATGTCGGCACCGGCCATGCGCGGCTGCCGCTGCTGATGCTGTGGCGCCCGGACGGCGCCAAGATCGCGCGGGAGGTCATCATGGGCCTGGACCAGGATGAGGCCCGCTTCGAGGTGGTGCGGAAGACGCTGGAACAGTTGCAGGCCTTCGGCATGGTGCCGGTGGTGGAGGGCGTGGAAACCCTCGGCGAATTGGCGGCGCTGCGGCGGCTCGGCGTGCGGGCGATGCAGGGCTACCTGTTCGCCCGGCCGGGCCTGCGAAGCCTGCCCGTGCCGGTCGTACCGCGGTAGAGTTATCCTAGAGCATGATGCGTTGAGGCGGAATCGCCGAACACGCTGAATCATCTCTCAGGAACGGCTAGACCATGCGCAGTGAACGCATGTGAACGCAGCATGGTCTAGGGCAGCGTCTGAAGCTGGCGTTCCACCAGGCCACGCCAGGGCGCCTCGGGCGGGGCATCGGCCAGCAGGGCGCGCCAGATGCGGCGCGCATTCTCCGCCCGCCCGGCGCGGGATTCGGCCAGTCCCGACAGGAAGCGCAGCCGCGGCTCCTGCGGGGAGGAGCCGAGCGCGCGGGCGATCAGCGCGGCGGCGGCCTCCATCTCGCCACGCTCGATCTCCAGCTCCGCCAGGTCCCCGGCCAGTTCGGAATCGAAGCGCGCGGCCAGGGCGATGCGATAGGCGCCGGCCGCTTCCGCCATGCGGCCGCGGGACCGTTCGGCATTGCCGAGCAGGATATGACCCTGGCGGCCCATTTCGCTGGCCGGGTCCAGCGCGGCGACGCGGGTGCGCAGGACCTCCAGCATCCGGTCCTCCGCCTCCGCCATGCGCTGGCGTTCCTCGAAGGGCACGGCGGGCATGTCCGGCGTGCCGCGCACCAGGTACAGGCCGAGGGCCGCCGCCGGCAGCAGGAACAGCAGGGCGGCGAGCAGCGCGGGCGTGCGACCGGGCGTGCCGATATCGGCGCTGTCCCCCGGCGCGGCCAGGATGCGGCGCTGCACCTCCAGCCGCGCCGCCTGGTGCTGGGCGGCATCGAGGCGGCCCGTCTCCAGCTCCCGGTCCAGCTCATCCAGCTGGGCCTGGTACAGGGCGAGGTCTGCCTCCGCCCGGCCGCGCAGGCGCGCGGGGCGGATCAGCATCCAGGCAAGCGGCGCCAAGGCGAGCACCGTCAGGCCGCCGAGCAAAAGCCAGATCACGCCTTGGTTCC
>LNFM01010675.1_pt1 | contig 12814 bp, 13 predicted proteins | sample 596031 | NCBI WGS metagenome assembly LNFM01 (sample SAMN04254537, study PRJNA301005) | activated carbon metagenome | isolation source: dual media filters at the Ann Arbor, Michigan drinking water treatment plant | place: USA: Ann Arbor
CCTGGCCGGCGCCCAGCATCATCAGCCCCATGATGGAGCAGGCCGGCACCGATTGCCCGTGGCGGGAGACGTTGACGCAGGCGGAGAAGCGTTCCGCCACCGTCACCAGCTTGGCCGCGGCGCGGGCATGCAGGCCGCGGCTGTTGATGATCTTCACCGTCTTGCGCATCGCAAGCCCGCCGGAGGGGTCGCAGCCACAGGGGCCCGGATCCGCGGCGGTGGCGGCGGCAGGCTGGGCGGCTGCCTTGGATTCGCCGGCTTCGTCGGGCCACTCGTTCATTGGTCGTCTCCCCTTCTGGGGCCGGTTTCCGGCGTGGCGTGGCCGTTGGAGGGCGCGGCTCGTCCCCCTTCCGACATATCCGCCGCGCTGGCGATGTATTTGCGCCCGGCTGCGGTCGCATGCGCAACGGCTTCCAGCAAGGGCTCGCTGCCCCGGATCTTTGCCAGCTTCACCAGCAAGGGCAGGTTAACGCCGGCGATCACTTCCACCGTGCGGTGGTCGCAAAGCTGGAAGGCCAGGTTGGAGGGGGTGCCGCCCAGGATATCCGTCAGCACCACCACGCCATCGCCCTGGTCGACGCGCGTGATGCAGTGGCGGATATCCTCCCGCCGCGCTTCCAGCTTGTCCTCGGGATAGATGCAGACGGTCGCAACGGCGCCCTGCGGGCCGACCACATGCTCCATGGCGAGGCGCAACTCCTCGGCCAGGCGACCGTGGGTGACAAGCACAAGACCGATCATGATGTGTGCAACAGGGCCTCCCGCCCCGCAACCAATGCCCCTCCCGGTGAAGTCGGAGGGGTGGCCAGGTCCCGGTGGATCAGGTCCACCCGCCAGCCAAGAGACGCGAGATGGGATGCCAGACGCTCCGCCACAAGGACGGAGCGGTGCCGCCCCCCGGTGCAGCCAACGGCCACCGTCAGATACTTTTTCCCTTCTGCCGCGTAGCGGGGCAACAGCAGCTCCATCATCCCCGTCATGCGATCCCAGAATGGAGCGAAGGTGACATCGGACTCGACAAAGGCGGCGATCGGCGCATCGCGCCCCGTCATCGGCCGCAGCGCCGGGTCGTAATGCGGGTTGTGCAGGAAGCGCACATCCCAGACCAGGTCAGCCTCCCGCGGCAATCCCTTGGGAAAGCCGAAGGAGACGATGCCGATGGCCAGGCCCGCCGCGTTTTCCGGCCGGAAACGCCGCTCGATCAGCCGGCGCAGCTCCGGCAACGGCAATTCGGAGGTATCCACCACCCAATCCGCCGCATCCCGCAGCGGCGCCAGCAGCGCGGCTTCGCGGGCGATGCCTTCCGTCACCCGGCTGCCCATGGCACCGCCCGGGGCAAGGGGGTGGCGGCGACGGGTTTCGGAAAAGCGGCGCAGCAGCACCGGCTCCTCCGCCGTGGCGAAGACCAGGTTGGCGGCGATCCCGGGATCCTGCCGCAGCCGGCCCACCAGCTCCAGCAAGGCGGAGGCATCGAAGCCGCGGGAGCGGGTGTCGACGCCGATCGCCAGCGGCGCATCGCCATCCCCCACCAGATCCCCCAGGATCTGCAAGGGCGGGTTGTCCACCGTCTCGAAGCCCAGATCCTCCAGCGTGCGGAGGATGCTGGCCTTGCCGGCGCCGGACAGGCCGGTGACCAGCAGCACCGGGCGCGGGCCCTGGTTCATGGTGCCGAAAATCCGGGCGGGCGGGCCGCTTCCAGCGAACCTGCCGCCATGCGGGCACGGCCGCAGGCAATGGCCAGCGCGAAGCCCAGCTTGTCCGGGGCCGAGGCCTCCAGCCCGCGCAAGGCGATCTGCGGCACGGAATGTCCCAGCGCGCTGTACCATTCAGGCTCCGGCAACCGGGGCAGGGGCGCCTCCGGCGGCAGCAGGCGGACCGCCAGGCGCAGCCGCACCGGGCCGGCCACCGGCAGGTCCTGCATCAGGCCCAGGCCGCGCATTTCCAGCAGGCCGCGCAGCGGCGCCGGCGCGCTGGCGCGCAGCGTGCCATCCTCCGCCACCAGATCCACCTGGTCATCCGCCACCAGGGACCAGCCCCGGCCGAGCAGGCGCAGCACGAGATCGGATTTCCCGCTGCCCGAAGGACCCAGGATCAGCACCCCTTCTCCATCCAGGGCCACGCAGGACCCGTGCAGTGACATGACAGGCACTTCACCTCGCCAGGGCGGCGGACCATGGCAGAAAGGTGGCGGGGGTAAAAGGGGACTCGATTTCGCCCGCCCGGTTGCCAGCGGCAGGGGTGGCTGCCAGCTTCCCGGCCATGCCAGATCCCAGCCCCGCCGCCATCGAAGCGGCCGCCTTGCGCATCGCCCCGCATATCCGCCGCACCCCGGTGCTGCGCCTGGCGGGGGGCGACCTCGGCCTGTCCATCCCCTTGATCCTGAAGCTGGAATTGCTGCAGGCCACCGGTTCCTTCAAGCCGCGCGGCGCCTTTAACCGGCTGCTGTCGCTGGCAGTGCCGCAGGCCGGCGTGGTCACGGCCTCCGGCGGCAACCACGGCGCCGCGGTGGCCTATGCCGCCCGCGCGCTGGGGCATCGGGCGGAGGTGTTCTGCCCGGTGGCGACGCCCGCCGCCAAGACCGACCGCATCGAAAGCTACGGCGCCACCCTGCACCGCATCGGCGCCGCCTATGACGAGGCGCGCATCGCCAGCGAGGCCCGCGCGGCGGAAAGCGGCGCGCTGCTGGTGCACGCCTATGACCAGCCGGAGATCCTGGCCGGCCAGGGCACCGTCGGGCTGGAGCTGTGGCAGGATGCGCCGGAGGCCACCCATGTGCTGGTGGCGACCGGCGGCGGCGGGCTGATCGGCGGCATCGCCGCCTGGTACGCGGATAAGGGCGTGCAGGTGATCAGCGTGGAGCCGGAGGCCTGCCCCGCCCTGCACCATGCGCTGGCCGCCGGCCACCCGCTGCCCGCCCCGGTCGGCGGGCTGGCGGCGGACAGCCTGGGGGCGAAGCAGATCGGCGCGCTGGCCTTCGCCGTGGCGCGGGACCATGTGGCGCAGGCCGTGCTGGTGCCGGATGCCGCGATTGCCGATGCCCAGCGCCGGCTGTGGTCCGCGCTGCGCCTGGTGGCGGAACCTGGCGGCGCGGCAGCCCTGGCCGCGCTGACCAGCGGCGCCTTCACCCCACCCGCCGGGGCGCGCGTGGCCGTGGTGCTGTGCGGGTCGAACACGGACCCGGCGAAGGTCACAGGCTGAGGCTTCACGAGGTCTGCGTCCGTTACCGCGAATTCAGCGGCGCCCCACGCTGCGGATAGCCCGCCGCGCGCAGACTCCGCTGATCGAAGGCGTTTCCCCCCGGTCGCCCGCGAGCATCCGGAGAGGAAGACCCACCATGCGCAACACGCTTCGCCTGCTGATCGCGGCCGCCCTGCTGGGCGCGCCGCTGCTGTTCACCGCCCCGGCCGGCGCCCAGGGGGTGTCGGCACCGACGCCGCAGGCCACCCAAGGCGCGGCCACGCCCCAGGCCGCCGCGCCGCGCCGCACCCGCCGCAGCGCCGCCTCCACCACCCGCCGTACCCGGGAAGCCCGCGCAGCCCGCCGCGCCCGCAGCGCCGAGACCCGCCGCGCGCGCCAGGCCCGCACGGCGGAGGCCCGCACCGCCCGCCAGGCCGCCCAGCCGCGCCGCACCCGCCAACCGGCACAGGTGCGCCAGGGCTGACACGGCCTGGCGCAGGCACCGCTTCAGGCCGGTGCCTGCGCCTGCATCAGCGCCAGCAACCCCTCCAGCATCTGCGCCGGGCTGGGCGGGCAGCCGGGGATCAGCAGGTCCACCGGCACCACCTGCGCCACGCCGCCCTCCACCGCATAGCTGCCCTTGAAGACGCCGCCATCCACCGCGCAATCGCCGGCGGCCACCACCCAGCAGGGCTCCGCCGCCGCGGCGCGGGTGCGCTCCAGCGCCTCCCGCATGTTGCGAGTCACCGGGCCGGTCACCAGCAGCACATCGGCATGGCGGGGGGAGGCGACGAAGCGCAGGCCGAGCCGCTCCAGATCATACAGCACGCCGGACATGGCGTTGATTTCCAGCTCGCAGCCATTGCAGGACCCGGCATCCACCTGGCGAATGGCCAGGCTGCGGCCGAGCCGGGCGCGGGATGTCGCCTCCAGCTTCTGGGCGAGCGCCAGCACCACCTCCTCCGGCGGCGCCTGCACCGGCTCCGTCAGCGGGCGGGCGAACAGGTTGCGGGCCAGGCTGGGCCACAGCTTCTTTCCGGGATTCCTCATGCGATGCGGGCCACGCGGAACAACTCGTTGCCCTCCGGATCCCGCACCACCAGTTCCGTGCCGGGTGCGACGCGTTCGGCCAGCCAGCCGATCTCATCCAGCGCATGGGCGCGGTCGTCATAGGCCCAGTGCTCCATCACCCCGCGGCCGGGGCCGGGCTTGATGAGGGTGATGGTGAACAGCCCCGTGGCGCCCTGATCCGCGCGGGCACCATGGCGCCCGCTCATCTTTTTTTGCCCTCAAGCGCCGGGCGGCCGCATCCGCGGCCTTGGCTACGCGCCGGTGCGCTGGGGCGCCCGGCCGCGAAGATGGTCTGGGCGCGGGCCGCCTTCGCGGCCTCGGCCTGCGGCCGCCAGCACCCTATGCCGAAGAAAGGCGGGTGCGCTGGCTGGGCGGCGGGGCGGGTCGGCGGGCTGTGCGTCACAAATCGACCCCGCTGTACGAACAGTTGAAGCTCTTGTTGCATAAGGGAAAATCCGCGACGATGTTGCCCTCCATCGCCGCCTCCAGCAACGGCCATTGCAGCCAGGACGGGTCGCGCGGGAAGATGGCGCGGATCAGGCCGCCATCATCCAGCGCCATCCAGGTGACGATCTCGCCGCGAAACCCCTCGACCAGCGCCAGCCCCTCCCCGCCTTGCTGCGGCAAGGGCGCGTGGATCTCGCCGGGGGGCAGCGTGGCCAGGATGCGGCGGACCAGGCGGAGGCTTTCCGGAATTTCCGCCAGCCGCACCCGCACCCGCGCATCCACATCCCCCGCCTGCTGCACCGCCAGCGTCGGCGGCCCGCCGGCATAGGGGCCATTGGGGAAGGCCACCCGCGCATCGAAGCCACGGCCGGAGGCGCGGCCGACCACGCCGCCTACCGCGAAATCCGCCGCCAGCGCCGGCGCCAGCACGCCGGTGTCCACCACGCGATCCTGCAGGCTGGCATGCTCCTCATAGATCGAGACCAGGCCGGGCAGCGCCGATTCCACCGCGGCCAGCGCGGCCAGGATGGCATCGAGGCCGGAATCGTCCGGCTCCGCCGCCACCCCGCCGGGAATCACCCGGTCCATCATCAGCCGGTGGCCGAAGGCATCCCTCTGCGCCCGCAGCAGCCCCTCCCGCAGCAGGCCGCATTGCGCGTGCAACCAGGCGAAGCTGGCATCGTTGCAGATGGCGCCCCAGTCATTCAGGTGGTTGGCCAGCCGCTCCAGCTCCAGCATGGCCGCGCGCAGCCACAAGGCGCGGGGCGGCGGGCTGGTGAAGCTGGCGGCCTCCGCGGCTTCGGCGAAGGCCAGCGAATGCGCCACGGTGCTGTCGCCGGAGATGCGCGCGGCGAAGCGGGCTGCGGTGCGCGGCGACTTGCCGAGCATCAGGCCCAGCGTGCCCTTATGGGTGTAGCCCAGGCGCTGTTCCAGCCGCACCACAAGCTCCCCCTGCACGGTGAAGCGGAAATGGCCGGGCTCGATGATGCCGGCATGCACCGGGCCAACCGGAATCTGGTGCCAACCCTCCCCCTCGACGGGCAGGAAGCTGGGCTGTTCCGGCCGGGCGCCGTTGCGGGCCGGGCGGGCCGACATCGGCAGGGCCAACGGCCAGCGGCCGTGATCGAGCCAGGCGCGCAGGTCCAGCCCGCCCACCGCCTCCAGCCCCCACAGGTCGCGGATCATCCGCTCGAAGCGCACGGCGCCGGGGCGGGCGGGGGACAGGGCCGGGTAGTGGCCGGACTCGGCGGGCGTGCTGGCCAGCAGCAGCGTGCCATCGGCCTCATCCAGGAAGGCCGCATGCAGCATCGCCGGCTCCGCCCACAGCGACAGCAGCGCCAGGGAGGGCTGCATCTCCAGCGCCGCCGGCAGCCGCGCGAAATCCTCCGGCGCCAGCAGATGGCGGGGCACCGGGCGGCAGGGCAACGCCTGGCCGCGGCGGATCAGCCCGGTGGCGCTTAGTCCGGTGGCGCTTAGTCCGGTGGCGCTCATCCCAGCAGCCTCACCGCATCGCCCAGCAGGGCGGTGAACCAGGCCGGCAGGGCAAAGCCCAGGATCACGGCCAGCGCCAGCAGCGCCCAGGCCGGGCCGGTTGCCCACCACAGCCCGCCCGGCAGGGTGAAGGCGCCCGGCACGGGGGAATCCGGGGTGGGCGGGCCGAGGCACAGCGCCTGCATCGCCCGCACCAGCGCCACGCCCGCCACCAGCAGCCCGAGGCCGATCGGCAGCACCAGCCAGGGCTGCACCGCGGCGGCCGCGGCCACCAGCCGGAATTCGGAGACGAACAGCGAGAAGGGCGGCAGCCCGGCCAGCCCCGCGATGCCCAGCGCTAGGGCCCAGCCGAGCGACGGGTGGCTCGCCGCCAGCCCGCCAATGGCGGAAATCTTCTGGCTGCCCTTGATCTGCGCGGCGGCGCCGATGCCGAAGAACACCGCGCTTTTCACCAGCGAATGCCCGATCAGATGCAGCATGCCGGCCAGGTTGGCGCCCAGCCCGAAGGCGATGGCGGACAGGCCCATATGCTCGATGCTGCTCCAGGCAAACAGCCGCCGCGCATCCCGCCGACGCCACAGGGCCAGGGACGCCAGCAGCAGGGATGCCAGGCCGAAGCCGACCAGCAGCGGCCCCGGCTCCAGCACCCCCGGGTTGAGGTCCACGATCGCCTTGGCCCGCAGCACCGCAACCAGCGCCGCATTCAGCAGCAGCCCGGACAGCACGGCGGTGATCGGCAGCGGCCCCTCGGCCTCGGCATCCGGCAGCCAGGCATGCAGCGGCACCAGCCCGGCCTTGGTGCCATAGCCCACCACCAGGAAGACGAAGGCGAGCGAGAGGATGCCCGGATCGCATTGCCCCGCCACCGCCCGCAGCGCCGCCCAGGACAGGCCCGGATCGCCCTGGCCCACCACCGGCTGCGCCGCCAGGTACAGCAGGATGGTGCCGAACAGCGCCAGGGCGATGCCGACGCCGCACAGCAGGAAGAACTTCCACGCCGCCTCGATCGCCGCCGGCGTGCCATGCATGGCGACGATCAGGACGGAGGCGAGCGTCGCGATCTCGATCCCCACCCACATGACGCCGAGATTGTCGGACAGCAGCGCCAGGAATTGCGCGCCCATGAAAAGCTGGAAGGCGGCGTGGTAGGCGCGCGCCCGCAGCCCGTCGAAGCGCTCGGCCTCCACCGTGGCGGCGGAGAATACGGCGGCGGCCAGGCCGATGATGCCGGCCAGCGCCACCAGCGGCTGGTTCACCGCATCCACCCGCGTCCAGCCCTGCACCCCCTCCGGCCAGGCGAGCAGCGCCAGCGCCAGCGCGCAGCTCACGGCCGAGATGCCGAGATTGACCATCGCGGGCCAGCGCCCGCGCGGCGCCAGCGCGGCCAGCAACACGGCGCCGGCCCAGGGGAAGAACACGATCAGCCACGGCAGGTGGAAGGTCATGGCCCCTCGCCCCGCTGCCGATCCAGCACATGCGTATCCAGCGTGGCGAGCTGGTCGCGCAGCAGGAACACCACGATGCCGGCGACCAGCGCCAGCATCAGCACCAGCGCGGCGGTGGACAGCTCCAGCACCAGCGGCATGCCGCGCACGCCGATCGCGGCCAGGATCAGCCCGTTCTCCAGGCTCAGCAGGCCGATCACCTGGCTGATCGCATTGCGCCGGCCGATCATCATCAGCATGCCGAGCAGCACGACGGACAGCGCCAGCGCCAGGTTTTCGCGGGTCAGGGCCTGCGCCTGGCCTGCGGTGACGGGCAGCACAACCATCACCGAAAGCCCGACCAGCGCGGCGGCCGCCAGCAGCGAGGGCACGATGCCCAGCGCCGGCTCCACCGTCCGGTGCAGCCCGAGCTGGCGCAGCAGCAGCCGCAGCGCCAGCGGAATCAGCAGCGCCTTGGCGCCGAAGGCGAGCAGCGCCGTCACATACAGCCCCGGCTCATCCTGCACCCAGCCCTGCCAGGCCGCGGCCGCGGCCAGCAGCCCGCCCTGCACGGCGAAGGCCGTGATCACCCCCTCCAGCCGCCGCTGGTACAGCAGCACGAAGGACAGCAGCAGGATGCCGCCGCCGAGCAGATGCGCGATGTCGTAGCCGGTGTTGCTAAAGGTCATGACGCGACGTGCCTTTGGCCCGTCACTTCATGACCCCTTTTCAGACCCTCAAGCGGCGGGCGCGCGCTCCGCGCGCTTGCCTGCGCGCCGACGCGCTGTTGCGCTGGGGGGAAGGAAGCGCTGTGCGCGGGCCGCATTCGCGGCCTCAAGCCTGTTGCGCCCTGCATCACGCCAGCCTCGTGGACAGAAACAGCAGCAGCGCCGCCAGCAGCCCCAGCAGCAAGGCGGCGCCCAGGAACTCCGGCACCCGGAACACCCGCATCTTGGCGATCGCGCTTTCGAACGCCGCCAGCGCCAGGCAGAGCAGCGCCATCTTCGCCACCCAGGCGCCGATGCCCACCACCCACCCGAGCGGCGCGAGGCCCGCCGGCGCGGTGCCGAAGGGGAAGAAGATGGCGGCGATCAGCGCCAGCCACAGCGTCAGCCGCAGCGCGGAGGCTGCCTCCCACAAGGCCAGATGGCGGCCGGAGGCTTCCAGGATCATCGCCTCATGCACCATGGTCAGTTCCAGGTGGGTGGCGGGGTTGTCCACCGGGATCCGCCCATTCTCCGCCAGCGCCACCGCCAGCAGCGCCACCAGCGCCAGGCCCAGCGAAACGCGCAGGCCCAGCGAGCCGTCCTGGAACAGCGCGCCGATCGTCTCCAGCCCCGTACTGCCGGCCAGCATGGCCAGCACCAGCACCACCAGCAGCAAGGCCGGCTCCGCCAGCGCGGCGAAGGACATCTCCCGCGCCGCGCCCAGGCCGCCGAAGGCGGTGCCGGCATCCATCCCGGCCAGCGCCAGCACCACGCGCCCGGCCGCCAGCAACCCCGCGATCAGCACCAGATCCGCCAGCGGGGCCAGGGCCATGCCGCGCGCGAAGCTGGGCACCAGCGCCAGCGCGGCCAGCGCCAATGTGGCGCAAGCATAGGGGGCGGCCCGGCTGATCCAGCTTGCCGTATCGGCCAGCACCGGCCGCTTGCGCAGCAGCTTCAGAAAATCCCACAGCGGCTGCATCGGCGGGGCACCGATGCGCCCCTGCATCCGCGCCTTCAGCCAGCGAATCCCGCCCACCACCAGCGGCGCGGCGGCCAGCACCAGGGCCAGATGCAGGATCTGGGTGAGGATGGCGGCGGCCCAGATCATCTCAGCCCGCCTCCAGCCAGGCGGCCAGCACCAGCAGCGCCACCAGCGTACCGAAGGGCAGCATCAGCGTGGCCGTCAGCGGCAGGTCGCGCAGTGCCTCCGCCCGCGCCGCCAGCGCCTCCCGCCAGCGCGCGAGTGGCGCCAGCAGCCAGGCCTCGGAGGGGTCGGCATAGCCATGTTCCAGCCGCGCCGGGCCGGGATCGCCCGGGCGGGCCATCTGCACGGATTCATGCGCCGCCAGCAGGGACGTGCCGAGCATGCGCCGCAAGGGCTGGCCGAAGCCGGCCGCGGAGGGCTGGGTGACGGGATCGCCGAACAGCAGATGCTGCGGCGGGGCGATGAAGCCGCAATCCCAGGCCGGGCCGCGCGCGACACCGGCCGGCGCCCGGCGCCGCACCAGCCACCAGATGGCACCGCCCAGCACCGCCAGCAGCAGGGCCAGCGCCAGCGGCCAGTAGCGCGCCCCGCCATCCCCCACCCGCACCATGGCGAAGCCGCTGCGTTCCGCCATGCCATGCGGCACCAGCACCTGCACCGCGCCGTCCGCCAGGCCCAGCAGCGTGCCCGGCAGCAATCCGAACAGGATGGTGAGCGCCGCCGGCAGCAGCAGCGCCAGCCTGGCCGGCAACGGCCCATCCTGCGCCCCGGCGGCGCGCGGCGTGCGGGGCCGGCCGAGGAAGACCAGCCCGAACAGGCGCACCATCGCCGCCGCCGCCAGCGCCGCCGCCAGCGCCGCGGCCGCCACCACGGCCACGCCCAGCACCTGGAAGGCCAGGTCGCCCACCCGCCAGGCCGCCAGCAGCGCCTGCAGCAGCAGCCATTCGCTGGCAAAGCCCGAAAGCGGTGGCAGGCTGGCCGCCGCCGCCGCCCCCACCAGCACTGCGCCCGCAGTCCAGGGCATGGCATGGATCAGCCCGCCCAGCCGGTCCAACTGGCGGGAGGCCGCGCCCTGCGCCACCTCCCCCATCCCGAGGAACAGCAGCGACTTGAACATGGCGTGGTTCAGCGCGTGCAGCAGCGCCGCCCCCGCCGCCAGCCCGGCCAGCACGCCGAGATCCGCCGCGCGGAAACAGGCCGCCAGGCCGAGGCCGATGCAGATCAGGCCGATATTCTCGATGGTGGAACAGGCCAGCAGGGTCTTGCCGTCCTCCTCCAGATTGGCGCGCAAAGCGCCCAGCACGGCGGATGCCGCGCCCAGCACCAGCAGCGGCACGCCCCACCACAAGGGCTGCGCAGGTCCGGACAGGTCCAGCAGCAGCCGCGCCAGCACATAGACCGCGACCTTGGTCATGGCGGCCGACATCAGGGCGGAGACATGGCTCGGCGCCGCGGGGTGGGCCAGTGGCAGCCAATTGTGCAGCGGCACCAGCCCGGCCTTGGCGCCGGCGCCCACCACCACCAGCGCCAATACCGCCATGGCCACCCAGCCCTGCGGCGGCGCGGCGCGCATGCCGGCGAAGGACAGGTCCGCCGCCGCGCCGCCCAGCAGGCCGATCGCCGGCACCAGGCAGACGCCGCCCAGCAAGGCGAAAGCCAGATACCGCCGCGCCGCCCGGCGGTTCGCCGGCGCAGCCTCCCCCTGGGCATGATCCGCCGCGACCAGGACCCAGGAGGCAAGGGACATCGCCTCGAACCCCAGCAGCAGGGTGAAGCCGTCGGCGGCGATCAGCGTCAGCGCCATGCCGGCCAGGAACAGCGGATAGGCGGCCAGCAGCCGCGGCGCGGTGAGGGGATGCGCCAGGCCGAACAGGGCGGAACAGGAAGCGGCCAGCCCCAGCAGCAGCAGGAACCAGGCGGAGAGCGCATCCACCGCCACCAGCGCCGGCACGCCGATCGGCACCACCTGCACCGGCAGCGCGCCGGTCAGCAGCACCGCCAGCCCTGCCCCCGCCAGCACCAAGGCCGCCAGCAGGCAGGCGCCATGCACCGCGAGTCTTGCCCAGGCAAAGCGCGCCAGCGGCACGGCCAGCGCCGCCAGCAGCCCGAGGCCCGCCAGGGTGATGAGAAGCGCCGTCAGCACGGCAGGGGGGGAAATCGGGTCACCGGCGGGAAGCTTAGAAGCCCTGCCCGGCCGGCATAAGGGGGCCTGCGCGCCCGGCGCCATCAAGTCTCGCAAACAGGCAGGTTTCCAGGTGATGAAAACCGCCGCTTTCCAAGCCCCGCGGCCGGCGCTACAGCAACGCGCCCGGCGTGGCATGGCGCCGTGAGACCGGGTCAAACAACCCTGAGGGAATGTGTCCTGTGGGCCCGTTGCTCGCCTTCAGCCGCGGCGTCGATGCCCTGAACACCGGCTTCGGACGCATTGCCGACTACCTGGTGCTGATCGCCTGCACCGTCAGCGCCGGCAATGCCTTCCTGCGCTATGGCTTCTCCTCCGGCTCCAACGCCTGGCTGGAGGTGCAGTGGTACTGCTTCGCCGGCATCGTCATGCTGGGCGCCAGCTACACGCTGCGCCGGAACGAGCATGTGCGGGTGGACCTGATCTATGGCGCGCTGGGGCAGCGGGCGCGGATCTGGGTGGACATCATCGGCCTGTCGCTGTTCCTGATGCCGGCCATGGCGCTGCTGGCCTGGATGACCTGGCCCTTCTTCGTCGAGGCCTGGGTGCGGAACGAGATCTCCTCCTCCCCCGGCGGGCTGATCCGCTGGCCGGTCAAGCTGCTGCTGCCGCTGGGCTTCGCCCTGATGTGCGCGCAGGGCCTGTCGGAGCTGGTGAAGCGCGTGGCGGTGCTGCGGGGCATCGAGCTGCCGCGCAACCAGCTTTTCGCCACCTACGCCCGGCCCGACCAGTGAAGACCCAGGCTGCGGATCGTGACCGATCCGACCTCAATCGCCGGCACGCGGCTCTGCGCGCCATAAGGCGCGGCGCCCAGTCGGGCGCTCGCCCGCCTTCGGCGGACGCAGCTTGCACTTTTTCGCGCATGGGATGCCGCAGCCAGCCTGCGACAAGCTCCGGGGCCTAGGGAAGAAAATGCTCCACGAGGATATCATGCCGCCGCTGATGTTCGGCGGGCTGGTGGTGTTCCTGCTGATCGGCTTCCCGGCCGCCTTCTCGCTGGCGGCCGTAGGCCTGTTCTTCGGCTTCATCTCCATCGAGCTGGGCTTCTTCCCGGAAGCCTGGATGTTCAACCTGCCACTGCGCGTCTTCGGCATCCTGTCCAACGACCTGCTGCTGGCGATCCCCTTCTTCACGCTGATGGGCGCGGTGCTGGAACGCTGCGGCCTGGCGGAGGATCTGCTGGAGGGTACCGGCCAGCTCTTCGGCAAGATCCCGGGCGGGCTGGCCTATGCGGTGATCATCGTCGGCGCCATCCTGGGCGCCATCACCGGCACCGTCGCCGCCAGCGTGATCTCCATGGCCATGATCAGCCTGCCGATCATGATGCGCT
>LNFM01012055.1_pt1 | contig 12814 bp, 11 predicted proteins | sample 596031 | NCBI WGS metagenome assembly LNFM01 (sample SAMN04254537, study PRJNA301005) | activated carbon metagenome | isolation source: dual media filters at the Ann Arbor, Michigan drinking water treatment plant | place: USA: Ann Arbor
CCATGCGCAACGCCTTGAAGCGCATCCAGTCGGGTGAGTACGCCAAGATGTTCATCTCCGAAGGCCGCACCAACTACCCGAGCATGACGGCCCGTCGTCGCCTGACCGCCGATCACCAGATCGAAGTGGTGGGCGCCCAGCTGCGCGCCATGATGCCTTGGATCGCCAAGAACAAGCTGGTGGACCAGACGCGCAACTGATGCGCGACCGCTCGCATTCGCGAGCGGCCCTCCAAAGGCCACTTCGGTGGCCTTTGTCGTTTCTGCCCGCGGTGTCACTGCCGTACACTGCAACTTTGCACCATGCAAGGGTGTCCCAGGGCATCCTTTCAAACACACCTCATGCACGACGGCACCGATCCCCAGCACACCCACCACGAAGACCGGCCCAAGCGCTCCAAAGGCATCTACATGGTGCCCAACATGATCACGCTGGCCGCCTTGTTCGGCGGCTTCTACTCGGTGGTGATGGCCATGAACGGTCGTTACGACCTGGCCACGGTGGGGATCTTCGTCGCCATGGTGCTCGACAGTCTCGATGGCCGCGTGGCGCGCATGACTAACACGCAGAGCGCGTTTGGCGAACAGATGGATTCGCTCTCCGACATGGTGTCTTTTGGCGCTGCGCCTGCGCTGATCGCCTATGAATGGACCTTGCGGGACCTGGGCCGCTGGGGCTGGATCGCGGCCTTCGTCTACTGTGCCTGCGCCGCGCTTCGCCTGGCGCGCTTCAACGTCAACACCGGTGTGGTGGACAAGCGCTACTTCCAGGGACTGCCGTCGCCTGCGGCCGCAGCCCTGGTGGCCGGATTCATCTGGCTGATGACAGAACTCGAGATTCCGGCGCAAGACGTGACCTGGTTCATGTTCGCACTCACGCTCTACACCGGGCTGACCATGGTGACGAATGTGCCGTTCTACAGCTTCAAGGAATTGAACCTGCGCAAGAGCGTGCCATTTGCCGCTATCGTGCTGGTGGCGCTGGCTATTGCCGTGATCAACATCCATCCGCCCACCGTTTTGTTTGGCCTGTTTGTGGTGTATGGCCTGTCGGGCTACGCGGTGTACTTCTGGCGCAAGGCCAAGGGCCGCCCGACCAGTGTGATCAGCACCTCGACCGATGAACCGGACGAGCGTGGCCTGCACGACGACTGATTGGCGCATCAGCCCGATCACCTTTGCCAATGGCCCGCCGACGGGGCTTTGTGCTACATTGCCACGCATGTCCACATTTTCGCTTTCGCTACTACTGGGTGTCCTTCAAGGGCAGGTTCGGTAACGCGCGAGCGATTCCCTTACAACGGCCCGTTTGCACCCGCAGCGGGCCGTTTTTGTTTTGGACTGCGGGTTTTTTGAAGCGCTGCCCACGAGGCATCCCCACCTTGCGCGACGGCGAACAGTCGCCCGGCGCGTCCATGACGAAAGACGAGAAGCTGCGCATCGCCCGTCAACTGGAGCGCCTGAAGGTCGATGTCATTGAAGCCGGTTTTGCGGCCAGCTCCAACGGCGACTTCGAGTCGGTCAAGGCCATTGCGGATGTCATCAAGGACTCCACCGTGTGCTCACTGGCCCGCGCCAACGACCGCGACATTTCGCGGGCTGCGGAGGCACTCAAGGGCGCGAACCGCGCCCGCATCCACACCTTCATCGCTACCAGCGCGCTGCACATGGAGAAGAAGCTGCGCATGACACCCGAGCAGGTGCTGGAGCAGGCCAAGCAGTCGGTGCGCTTTGCGCGCAACCTGGTGGACGACATCGAGTTCAGCCCGGAAGACGGCTACCGCAGCGACATGGACTACCTGTGCCGCGTTCTGGAAGCGGTGATCAAGGAGGGCGCCACCACGCTCAACATCCCGGACACCGTGGGCTATGCGGTGCCCGAGTTGTACGGCGAGTTCATCCGCACCTTGCGCGAGCGTGTGCCCAACTCCGACAAGGCGATCTGGTCGGTGCATTGCCACAACGACCTCGGCATGGCGGTGGCCAACTCGCTGGCTGGTGTGAAGATCGGCGGCGCGCGGCAGGTCGAATGCACCATCAATGGCCTGGGTGAGCGAGCAGGCAACTGCTCGCTCGAAGAGATCGTGATGGCGGTGCGCACGCGTCGCGACTACTTCGGGCTCGACGTGGGTGTGGATGCGACGCAGATCGTGCCCGCCAGCCGCATGGTCAGCCAGACCACGGGCTTCGTGGTGCAGCCGAACAAGGCGGTGGTGGGCGCCAATGCGTTTGCACACGCCAGCGGCATTCACCAGGACGGCGTGCTCAAGGCGCGGGACACCTACGAGATCATGCGGGCCGAAGATGTGGGCTGGGCCGCCAACAAGATCGTGTTGGGCAAGCTGAGCGGGCGCAATGCGTTCAAACAGCGATTGCAGGATCTGGGCATCGAAATGGAGTCGGAGAGCGAGATCAACACCGCATTCGCGGCGTTCAAGGAGCTGGCCGACCGCAAGAGCGAGATCTTCGACGAGGACATCCTGGCACTGTGCAGCGATGAGAGCGTGACCGCTGAAAAGGAGCAGTACGGGCTGGTGTCGCTCAAGCAGCGCAGTGAAACCGGTGAGCGCCCGCACGCCAACGTGGTGTTCACCGCGGATGGTCAGGAGATTCAGGTCGAGAGCGATGGCAACGGCCCGGTCGATGCCTCGTTGAAGGCCATCGAGAACCATGTCAAAAGCGGTGCCGAGCTGGTCCTGTATTCGGTCAATGCCATCACGAGCGGCTCAACCGAAAGCCAGGGTGAAGTCACGGTGCGCCTGCAGCATGGCGGGCGGGTGGTCAACGGCGTGGGTGCGGATCCCGACATCGTCGTCGCATCCGCCAAGGCTTATCTGAGTGCCCTGAACAAACTGCACAGCAAATTCGACCGCGTCGCAGCTCAAGGATAAAGTCTTTAAAAATCAAAGACTTGGGTCGTTCAGCGTGCTGATGTTCAGAAATGACACCAAAAGTAGCACCTGTTCGACCGATCATTTAAGAGAATTTCCCAAGCAATTGATATTGCTAGTTTTTTTCTTTGTGCATACACTTCACCCCAGCGCAATTCCTGTTGCTGGAGTGAAGTGATGATCCAAGGCGTTGTTCGCATTCGAAAACTGGTTCTGGCGGCCGCTGTGGCCGCGTGGGTGGGCGTGGGCATGCTGCCCACCGTGGTGAGCGCCGCCACCAGCCCGGCCAAGGTGGCCAAAGCCCCGAAAACGCAGAAATCGGCCTCGGCGAAGGCACCAACGAAACGCTCATCGGCCTCCACCAAGGCAGCCACTCGCAAGGTGACCACGGCCAAGGCCACCAACAAAAAGGTGGTTCTGGCGAAGAGCAGTGCCTCGCGTGTCAAGGTGCAAATGGTTGCCGGCAAAAAGCCCACCGCCCGCCAACTGGCCGTCCGCAGCCAACCGCGAAAAGTTGAAAAAGCAGCCTTGGTGCGCGTGGCGGCACCCGCCCGGCTGTCCATGGGTGAGCAATTGGGCCTGCGCACCAGCAACGACCGCCTCGACCTCAACTCCAGTGTGGCTCTTGTGATCGATCAAGAGACCAACGAGGTCCTCTTCAGCAAAAACGACGCGGCCGTGCTGCCGATCGCTTCGCTGACCAAGCTCATGACCGGTCTGGTGATTGCGGACGCGAATCTGGACATGAACGAGCTCATCACGATCACGCAGGATGACGTGGACACCTACAAGGGCAGCAGCTCGCGCCTGGCGGTGGGCAGCACGTTGTCGCGTGGCGAGATGATGCATTTGGCGCTGATGTCGAGCGAGAACCGGGCCGCCAATGCTTTGGGTCGCACCTACCCGGGCGGCCTGAGCGAGTTTGTGCGTCTGATGAATTTCAAGGCCAAACAGCTCGGCATGACCGACACCCGATATGTCGAGCCCACGGGCTTGTCGAGCCTGAACCAGTCCAGCGCTCGCGATCTGGCCACGCTGGTATCGGTGGCCCACGACCGGCCGATTCTGCGCAGTCTGTCCACGTCGCCCGGCCACGAGGTGGAGCTCGGCCGTCGCACGCTGCATTACAACAATTCCAACCGGTTGATCAAGAACCCGGAATGGGAGATCGGGTTGCAGAAGACAGGCTACATCTCCGAGGCCGGTCGCTGCCTGGTCATGCAGGCCAAAGTTGCCGGCCGCCAACTGATCATGGTGTTCCTGGATTCAACCGGAAAACTGAGCCGCATTCAAGACGCCGAGCGGGTGCGTCGCTGGGTCGAGGTGCAGACCGAACTGGCGCGTCCAGCGCTTCGGCCACAGGGCTGACCGGCGCTTGTTCTGCTCAAAAAAATCGGTCCCCCAGGGACCGATTTTTTTTCAGTTGGAGACCTTCTCCTCGCGCAGATCAATCGACGGGACGCGAACACCCGAGCGCCGATGAGATCTCGGCGGCGGTGCTCCGCAGCTTGGGAACCCAGCTTTCATCAATGCGGTCTGCCGGTGCGGATATGGAAAGTCCCGCGACCAGCTTGTTTTGGTCGTCGTAGATGCCCGCGGCCATGCAGCGCACGCCCAGTTCCAGTTCCTCGTTGTCCCTTGCCAGGCCCGCTTGCCGGCATTGCGCGAGTTCGCGCTCCAGGCTGGGGAGCTGGGTGAGGCTGTTGCGGGTGTTGCCCGCCAGCCCGGTGCGTGTGGCGTAGGCGCGCACACGCTGAGGCTCGTCGTCGGCCAGGAACAGCTTGCCGACCGACGTGAGGTGCAATGGCGCACGTCCTCCGATCGCTCGCACGACCTGCATGCCCGAGCGTTCGCTGTAGGCCCGTTCGACGTACACGATTTCGTCACCCTGGCGCACGCTCAGGTTCACCGGCTGCTGAATTTGTTTGTGCAACTCGCGCATGGGCAGCAAAGCCGCGTCACGAACGCTCAGGCGCGCCTTGACCAGATTGCCCAGCTCCAGGAGCCGCATGCCCAGACGGTAACTGCCCGCCTCGGGTCGGTCCACGAATCGGCCGATGGTCAGGTCGTTGAGGATGCGGTGTGCGGTCGAGGGGTGCAATCCGGTTTTCTCGCTGATCTCTTTCAGCGACACCGGCTCTTCTTTGGAGGCCAGCACCTCCAGCAGGTTGAACATGCGTTCAATGACCTGAACGGTGGGCGTGGCGGGGAGGGAGTCAGAACGTTTGGTCATGGCGCGAGTGTGACCGCAATTTTACAAGATGAAATCAAGAGCCGCGCCGTGCGTGCCGTGCACGCCTGTTGGCATTGGATCAAGCGCCCGGAACCCAGCTTCCGTCGACCAGCAGCTCATGCGGCTGGAACGCCGCCTTGTAGCTCATCTTGCTGCTTTGGGCAATCCAGTAGCCCAGGTAGATGTGCGGCAGGTCCAATGCCTTGGCTTGCTCAACCTGCCACAGCACGCTGTAGGTGCCGTAGCTGGCCTTGTCCTCGGGCTCGTAAAAGGTGTAGACCGCTGAGAGTCCGTCGTTGAGCACGTCGACAATGGAAACCATCTTCAGGCGCGAAGGCTGCCCATCAACGCCGGGTTCGTGGAACTCGATGAGGCGCGAGTTCACGCGACTCTGCAGCAGGAACTGGGTGTACTGGTCGATGCTGTCGTGGTCCATGCCACCACCGGCGTGGCGGCTGTTCTGGTAGCGCAAGTAGAGCTGGTAGTGCTCGGGAACGAAGCACAGCTTGAGCACGCGGGTCTCCAGCTGCGCGTGTTGCGCCCTGGATCGGCGCTGGCTGCGGCTGGGCTTGAAGGTGGCGACCGGCAAGCGCAAGGGGACGCAGGCCTGGCAGCCATCGCAGTAAGGGCGGTACGTGAACATGCCGCTGCGACGAAAGCCGTGCATGACCAGGTCCGAGTAGGCGTCGTTGTGGATCAGGTGGCTGGGCGTGGCCACCTGCGAGCGGGCCTGGTGACCCGGCAAGTAGCTGCAGGGGTAGGGCGCCGTCGCATAAAACTGCAATGCTTGGAGCGGGAGTTCTTTGAGGTGTGTCACGCTGGCCGACGCTGTTCAGAAATGACGTTTTGCCAGTATATAGGCTGAAATTCCCAGCGCGGAGCAGGGCGCGACATGGCCTCGCTCACGTGTCGGCAGAAGGCCACCCGTGGCATGAGCTGACCGCCGAGGCTGGCCAGGTGTGGCGTGTTTTGCTGGCAATCGATCAGTGGGAGTTCCTTGGCCCGGCAAAAGGCCACGAGCGCCGCCAAGGCGATCTTGGACGCGTCGCTCTGGCGGCTGAACATCGATTCGCCGTACACCATGCCGCCCAGGTTGATGCAATACAGACCACCGGCCAGTTCACCATCGATCCAGGTTTCCACACTGTGCGCCACGCCAGCGTGGTGCAGCCGGGTGTAGGCCTGCACCATGGCCGGCAGGATCCAGGTGCCGTCCTGACCGTCGCGCGGCGTCTGCGCGCAAGCCCGGATCACACGTTCGAAATCGTGGTCGAAGCGCAGATCCAGCCGGCCTTCGAGTCGAAGCTTCTGGATCGACTTGCGCAGCGACCGATGCAGACGGAATGCCTGTGTCTCCAGGACCATGCGCGGGTCGGTGCTCCACCACAGAATGGGTTGTCCGGCGCTGAACCAGGGAAAGATGCCGCGCGAGTAGGCCGCGATCAGTGAAGGCACATCCAGCACACCCCCCGCCGCGAGCAGCCCTGGTGCAGGATCGCCCGCGCCCCATGCGGTCTCCACCGGCGGAAACGCCTGGCCGGGTTCCAGCCAGGGCAGGGCTCGGTTCGGTGGTGCGTGCGACATGCCGCTATTGTGCTGCGGGCCTCAGCGTTGCGGTGTGCCGAGCCGCCCCACAAGAAGCCAGATGGTTGCGCCGATCAAGACACCGATGCCGTCGGCCAAGAAGTCCAGCCATTCGCCATAGCGCCAACCCGTGGCCACCTGGAGCAGTTCAATGATGCCGCCATACACCAGCAAAGCGATGAGCATGAACCAAGGCCTATGGCTGTAGGCCAGCAGACCAACCAAAGCCAACCAGCCAAAGCCGAAAGCGTGTTGTCCCTTGTCCCAGATGGTGGCCGCTTGTTGCGGCAGCAGGTCCACCGGAACCAGTGATGCAACGGACAGTGCCGTGAGACTGCACCAGAAGGCGATGCGGATCATTTGAATGCCCGTTGGGCGCATGGAACACTCAAGGAAGGGAGAAGCAGAAACAACAAAGGCCTTCGCAAGAAGGCCTTTGAGTGGGTGTTGGGTGGCTCCCCGACCTGGACTCGAACCAGGGACCTGCGGATTAACAGTCAGTATAAACCGGATTTTCTGGGACGCTATGAGATGTCTTGGTACGAGATAAAACCATTTCAAATCAATGGTTTACAAGAATTTGTTGTTTCATGCAGTCCCGCTCGGTAGCATTTGATCTCAGGATTTTTCGGACACCAGTCGGACACGGAACACGCAAATGCCGCTCCTCACTGTCAGAGCGATTGAAACCCACAAAGCCACAGCGAAGCCCTACAAGCTCACGCTCGACCGGGGCTTGCAGCTGCGCATCGCGCCAGACGGCGTTCGCACCTTGCTGGTCCGCTACTCCGTCAAAGGGTCTGATGTAGAGCGCCAATATCGATTGCCGCAGGAGTATGGGGAAGGTCCAGGCCAAATGAAGCTGGCCACGGCCTGTGCCGAGGCCGCTCGCATCCGGGCGCTGGCTCGCGACGGGGTGGACTGGCCAGCCCAAGAGGAGGCACGGTTGAGGGATTCGATCTCCGCCTGGATTTCTGATTCGCTATTCATCGCTAAATAATACAACGTAGTTTGTTGCTTTCATTGAATCAGGAGCTTATCTATGGACATAATCCGTCTAATGTCCATAATCACGGATCTGCCTGCCAAAACAAAGTACGCCCGTGTCCGACATCGCCACCCTTGACCAAATCGTCGTGCCCGAACGGCTCGATGGCCGCGCTGGGCGCAACCGCGGTGCGGGGCGGCAGCAGATCGCCGCGACCGACGACCGCTCGGCGGTTCTGGCCTGGCTCGCACGCTACGTAGACTCACCGGCCACGCTGGCGAGCTACCGCAAGGAGTCCGAACGCTTCCTGTTGTGGTGCGTGCTGCAGCACCAGGTGGCTTTGTCGGACCTGACGCACGTGGACCTACTGGTCTACCAGCGTTTTCTGAGCAATCCGCAGCCCGCTCACCGGTGGATCATGGCCCCCGGCCAAAAGCCTGCCCGCAGCTCGCCGGCGTGGCGGCCATTCGCCGGCCCGCTGAGTCCAGCGAGCGTGCGCCAAGCCCTGTCCATCATCAATAACCTGTTCAGCTGGCTGGTCGAAGCGGGCTACCTGGCCGGCAACCCGCTTACCTTGGCACGGCGCAAGCGCCAGCAGCGGGCCCCGCGCGTGACGCGCTTCTTGCCGATGGCGCACTGGCAGGCGCTTCGCCAAACCGTCGAACTGCTGCCCGCGGACAGTGATCGCGAGCGAGCGCACGCGGCGCGCGCCCGGTGGCTGCTCTCCCTGCTCTACATCGGCGCGCTGCGGGTGTCTGAGGTGTGCGACGGCACGATGGCCGGATTCTTCTGCCGGCGCGGCGACGACGGCAAGGAGCGATGGTGGCTGGAGGTCTCGGGCAAGGGCGACAAAACGCGGCTCATTCCCGCGACCACAGAGCTCATGGCAGAGCTGATGCACTACCGGCGTTCGCGCGGCTTGTCGGCACTGCCTGCTCATGACGAAACCACGCCTTTGCTCCTGCCTGTCATCGGCCCGGTCAAGCCGATGGCGCGCACGGCGGTGCACGAGATCGTCAAATCGCTGATGCGCACGACAGCTGAGAGGCTTCGCCTGCTCGGCGATCTGGAATCAGAAGCTGCGGCCGCGCACATTGAGCAGGCATCCACTCACTGGATGCGCCACACGGCGGGCACCCACCAAAGCAACCAGGTGGACCTCAAGGCCGTCCGTGACAACCTGGGCCATGCAAACATCTCGACGACAAACACCTACCTGCACGCCGAGGACGACACGCGGCATGATGCGACCTCGCAGGCTCACCGCGCCGGTTGGTCTGTGCGGTGACATTGGAGCCTTTGACGTTCGCAATTGGGGTGAGCAAGGCGACTGACGACTCCCCCATATCCGGCCACTTCTAAACTGGAGGTGCTGTTCATTCCGGCAAGCCTGCAAGGGTGCAAGGAGAAGCAATGAAGAGGTCGAAATTTTCAGAAGAACAGATCGCCTACGCGTTGCTAACGGCCACCACCCGGAAAAGAACAATTTCGGTTGCTTCGTTTCAGACAGCGGATCTATTCCACCGCGCCCTCAAAGAGAATCGTGCATGCGCTGCGATTTTGTTCGGGCTTGCGCGTCCAGGAAAGCAGCTGTTATCAGCGCCAAGGCGCCCACGCAAATGGCCACGTCGGCCAGATTGAAGGCCGGCCAGTGCCAGTTCCGCAAGTACACGTCCAAGAAATCAGTGACCGCGCCATACATGACCCGATCCGCGGCGTTACCGATCGCACCCCCCAATATTAGGCTGTACGCAAGGGCCTCGATGCGAGTTAGTGTTGAACTGAGCATCCATACCAGACAGAGAGAAACGACTACAGCAATAACGGTGAAGAAATACCGTTGCCAGCCTCCGGCGCCCGCCAACATGCTGAAAGCGGCGCCGGCATTGCTGACATGAACCAGGTTGAAGAAACCAGTGAGCGGAATCTGGTCCCCCAATGGCATTGTCATGCGCACGAGCTGCTTGGTGGCGAAGTCGGCCAGTGCAATCGCACCGCCCAGACACCACCACGTCCAGCCGGTGGCCAACCGTTCCTGAAAAGTGGGGCGCGATATCGGGGTTCTAAGCCGGAACCGCCGAAAATTCCGTCAGCCGATCAACGTGGCTTGTCCCTCGCCCGGTCGATGGGGTAGACCCAACAGTCGTGTCACTAGCCGCCATTTCGATCACGGCAATGCCAGCCGGATGTCACGTCCAGATTGTTCCGGTCTGGACGGGGCCGACTGACGTCTCGGATGGCGGGTGGCATACAACTGCTGTGACTCCTGCAGGGGGGCGGCTGCCTGACCGGACGGCGAGCATCAACCCATCTCACGTATTCGTCATGTCAGCTTTGACACTGCGCACGCGACGGCACCCGACCCAGACCTGCCGGTCGAGCCTTTTCGAAGCGGCCATTCGTCTCGGCAACCGACGTGACGGAAGCGGCCGTTCGATACGCCGCAGCGACTTTGGCTGCCTGAGCGGCAGGTTTGAGGTCGGACCGGTCCGTAAGGACCCGTCGCTCGCTCCCGACACTCGCTTCCCCATGGGAGAAGGACTCGTGTGCCTTACCGATCCCTGCCGGCAGGTCCTACACGTCACCCCGTTCGCTGGGCTACAGAGTCCAGGAAGGGTAGGTGCGCGCCGTGCGCTACTCGCGAAATATCTTGGGCGTTCCCCCGATACCGCGACCGGTGCCAAAATTCCACCGAATACATGACATGGACCAGAGTACGTATGCCAGCGTCACCCGCAGGGCTCAGAAGGTATAGCGCACGCCACCGAAGATCTGGCGCCCGCGCCCGGCGACCATGCCGTCGACGCGGCTGACCAAGTACGCGCGATTGGTCAGGTTGTGTCCGCTGAGGAACACTGTGTAACGCTGCCCGGCCGGGGTGTAACTCACCGCCGCATTCAACAGCGTGTAGGACGGAATCGTGCCTTTCGTGCCGGAGAGATCCTCGACGCGCGTGTTGGCACCGTCCGAGAACTGGCGACTGACGTAGTCGACGCCGATCCGCGCATCGACCCCGACCGGATGCTGGTAGCCCAGCGACAGCGAGGCCAGGTGGCGCGGGGCGTAGGGTAGCCGGTTGCCGCTACTGATACCCTGGTCGGGATCATCCTTGCGGAACTTCGCGGTGAAGAGGTTCGTATAGGCCCCGGTCAGGTAGATGTTGTGCGCCGTGCCATACACCTTGCCGAAATCGATCCGCCCGGCAAGTTCGACGCCGGTCTGCTGCGAACGCCCGCCATTGACGAAGGTCCCCGGCTCCCCCTGGATCACGATCTGGTCGAAGTCGGTGTTGAACAGGGTCGTCTCCAGCGCGACTCCGCGGAAGTAGGCGGAGCGCACACCGAGTTCCCAGTTGGTACTCTCCTCCGGCTTGGTCTTCGACACCACTGCGGTGTCCGGCCCGTCGGCATCGATGTCGCGATCCGGGCGCGGCGGCGCGAAGCCCTTGTGCACGCCGGCAAATACCGTGGTGTCGGCAAACCCGTTCCACGCCAGACCGATCCCCGGCAACACCTCGGTGAAACGGTTGTTCAGGCGCGCCTCCGGATTGGTATGGGCGTCGCCGTCGGCCCGCTTCACGTTGGTCCTGATCTCGACGTCCTCGACCCGCAGCCCCGGGGTCAGCGACCAATTTCCGAGGTAGAAGGTATTCTGCGCGTAGTAGGACTTGGCCTCGACCTCAATGTCGATCAGCTCGCGCGGCAGCGAATTGGCCTTGGCAAAGCTCAGGCTCTGGAAGTCCGCGGTGTTGCCGCGGAACTGCTTGCGGGTGATGTCTTCCGCGTGATATCGCAGCCCGACCACCGCGACGCTTTCGACACCGAACAGCTTGTGGCTGAAGTCCAGCCGCGGCTCGACACCCCAGTAGGTGAACTCGCGTGGACGCCAGCGCCCACCGCACAAATCGGCATTGGAGAGATCATCGTTGTCCACCCCGCCCGGACAGCGCTCCAACGCCGAACGACCGCCATTCTCACCCGAGTCGTTGATCTGACGGAACGAAGCCCGGTCCGAATTCACGTGATACAGCTGGGTACTCAGCTTGGCCCGATCGCTGATCTCGAAAATGTGCTGCAACTGCAGGCTGGTGCGCTCATGCTCGAACTCGTCGTTCTTGCCGGTGGGGGCCTGGAACTTGTCCTCCTGCCACTCCACCGCACCGAGCGCGGTCTCGGAGATCTGCGAATTCTCCCGGTAGTAGCCCAGCTTGCCGATCAGGGTGTGGCCCTCGGCCAGGTTCAGCTGCCCCTTCAGGGTGTACTCCTGGACTTCGAAATCGTGATTGTCGCGCACGCCGTCGCCGCGCTTTTGCAGCGCATCGAGCATGATCCCGCCGCGCTCGCCGCCGACGCCGACATTGGCGTGCAGACCGTAGAAGTCGTTGTTGCCCACGGTGGCCGCGACGCTGCCGGCAACACCGTCGGTCGGCACCGGCCGGGTCACAAAATTGATCATGCCGCCTATGGTCTGCGGCCCGTACAGGACCTGACCCGAGCCCTTCACCACTTCGATGCGACGTACGCGATCGAGCGGCGTGGAGTAATGCGCCGACGGGTCACCGTAGGGTGCCAGAAACAGCGGCATGCCGTCCTCGAGCAGCAGGGTGCGTGAAGAGCGGCGCGGATCGAGACCGCGCATGCCGATGTTGAGACCGAGCCCGAAGGAATCCTCGCCCACGATGTGGATGCCGGGCACGGTGTTCAGCGCCTCCTTCACCGAAAACGGCTGGCGCTCCTGCAGTTCCATCTCGTCGACAACCGCGAACGATCCGGGAACCGACTCCAGCCGATCGGGCAGGATGCCACTGACCGACACCGCCGGCAAGGTGACGATCGCCGCCGATGGCGCAACCTGGGCCACTGCGGGGGTGAACACCAGCGCCGACAACACCGCTGCCGCTATGGGTTTGGGACTGAAGTGCATTGTGTCTCCTCGTAATTTTTTGAATTGCTGCCGAGCCGCGCATCGACTCGCGGATAGTTCGCGCGCGTCGAAATCCCACCGGAAACATGCCGCCGCGCGCGAATTGTCGGCTGCGATGTAGTCCCACACATCGGCACGGTCTTGCTGCGCTTCGGGCGTCCAAACAACCCTCACGCCTGGCTCGCCACACTGGCAC
>LNFM01020472.1_pt1 | contig 12814 bp, 12 predicted proteins | sample 596031 | NCBI WGS metagenome assembly LNFM01 (sample SAMN04254537, study PRJNA301005) | activated carbon metagenome | isolation source: dual media filters at the Ann Arbor, Michigan drinking water treatment plant | place: USA: Ann Arbor
CGCTCGGCAGCGGCGATCACCGAAGGATCAGCATTTTTATGAATCTTTATGCCCTCAAGACTCGCAGAGGAACCATAAAGCACTAACACACGCAATTCGGCCAGATTTTCTTCGGAATAAGACATTCGATCTCCTAAGTTATTCTTAATTTATGGATTAGCATCTTCTTTGCCAATTCTTACATTAAAAACCATCAATGAATACGCAAAGATACATTTATGTATGGAATAGCCTTTCATTTGGCGGATTATAGTAGATCCGAGATTCATAACTCAAAGATTAAACCGGGATCGAAATGGGCGATATTTTCACCGGGACAACTTGTAGTGTGCGAATTATTATCTTTAAGCTGCAACCGGCAAATTAAACAGCCCACGACAGTCAGCTTTCCAGCGGAGATTTCCCGTTGAAATACTCTATTTAGGTACGCAGCCCTTGCCATGATCTATGAGCGCAATTTCCGTTCGCAAAGTGTCGACTTATCGGGTTAGTCCCTGAGCTGTTACATAGAATTCTTGAAACTTATTGATTTATCGAATTATATCCTGCTAGACTGCCAACCACTTCTTAAACTTCCTTAACGGAACATCTCAAAATGAACAAAACTGAACTGATTAATGCCATTGCTACTCGCTCTAATGCCACAAAGGCCCAAACAACTTCCATGCTGAATGAGTTGCTTGATGTTATTCAAGAAAGCATGGCAAGTGGCAACGATGTTCAATTAGTGGGGTTCGGTACTTTTTCAGTGACAGAACGTGCAGGTCGTGAAGGCCGCAATCCAGCAACAGGTAAAGCCATAACCATTCCTGCAAAAAAAGTCGTTAGATTCAAGCCAGGTAAAACACTGTCTGGTGCTGCGGCAGCTGTAAAGAAAACCAATGTAGCTAAATCAGTAAAGCCTACACAGACTGCAAAAAAGAAATAAATCAGTTTATCAAGAGACAGACAATTCCATGACAGAGGTTTCTATGCTGATTTGATAGCGAGCATCCAAACACAAAACAATCCAGGCAGAGTCAACTAATGCAATGATGCCGAAATCCCGCAGCACTTCTTGAATTTCAATCCGCTTCCACATGGACATGGGTCATTGCGCCCAATCTTCGGCTGGTCTCGCTGAATTGTAGTGGCGACCGTGCGCTCAAACACAGCTTGCCGATACGGTAGCCAGTAACTGTAAATCCAGCCCACGCTGGCAGGTATTTGCTTGGATAGTTCTTCGCGTTGCTCGGGAGTCTCCGTCAGCGATTCTTCCTCAGGGGTGACATCATCTGAGCCAAGTAAATGGATAGGACGTAGCACTATCAATCCATTCGGATCATCAAAAAATGATTGCCACTGTTTACGACATAACTCAATACCGCACATATATCCATAAGCCCACATTTCGCCATCAACATATTCTCGCTTTTTATAAATCCTGATACCGAATACTGGTTCGAAAGTATTCGGATCATCTTGCAGACTTCCGATAATGCCGTTCATGTGCCGGAGGATCAAATCGACGATGCGTTTGGCCTGCGCCATGGTTCTGAATACAGGTTTATCGTTTTCAGTTGGCCCCCATACACCGGGTAGCCAGTCATTAAGTTTTAACATGACCGGTCCGGATACAATGGCGGTCAGATAACCATCCAGCGTTTCCAGTGCCATCGTTTCATCTGACGTGTCATCAGACATCAGGAAATCATCGAGTTCATCCATCTCCTCTTGGGATAATGGCAATAATTGTTCGGAATTATTGGTACTTTTAGACATAACGATATGCAGTGAGTAAAAAATAAGACTTTCATTTTACTGAGTTGTTGATCAGCACAAAAGTGCTGTTTGGTTGTTACCCAAAGACTGACTCAGATCTAATTGCATTATTGCCTGTTTCTGGCCAGATACCTGTTTGATTTAAAAGAAGAAGATGCAAACAAGCAGATTGACGTTAATGTGATGGATAACATCTAGACGGCTTTGCTTCAAGCAGCCAATTCATTAGCAATCATCTCAGCCTGCTTCAAGACCATTTCAGTCGCGATCAATTGCATATCAGGCGGATAGCCGAATTGCCGCAGGGTGCGTTTTACGATCACCTTCAGCTTGGCTTTCACACTTTCCTTAATCGTCCAGTCTATCGAAGCATTTTGACGGACCCGTTGGGTCAGTACGATGGCCAGTTCACGTAACTTGTCATTTTGCATCAGTTGCCGTGCACTCTCGTTGCTGGCAACAGCGGTGTAGAAGGCATATTCAAAAGTTGATAAATCAAGCTTCTCGGCCTCCTTATCGGACGCAACAATTTCCTTGCTGATTTTGATCAGTTCATCAATCACTTCAGCAGCGGTTAGGATCTTGTTGTGATATTTCTTGATGGCATTCTCCAGCATTTCCATCAAGGTTCTGCTTTGCATCAGATTTGTCTTGGCGCGCACTTTCAGTTCATCGTTAATCAGTTTCTTCAATACTTCCAAAGCCACATTCTTGTGTTGGTAGTCTTTGAGTTCTGCCAGAAAATCATCAGAAAGAATCGAAATATCGGGTTTCTTGATACCGGCTGCGTCGAACACATCAATCACTTGTTCCGATACCAAAGCCCGGTCGATCACCTGCCGAATCGTGGTTTCAATATCCTCATTGGTTTTGCCGCCGCCTGTGCTGTCGAATTTGGATAGGCGCGCTTTGACAGCTTGGAAGAATGCCACTTCATCTTTCACATCCAGCGCCTGCTCATGCGGGATGGCGATGGCAAACGCCAGAGACAGCGCGGTGACTTCATTGATGTAGCGTTTCTTGCCATCGTCCAATCCGAGAATATGATCTTCAGCCGCCAGAATGAGCGCCAATTTCTGCGAAGTATCTGCCTCAAAATAATCCTCATACGCAAAACCATGATACAGGGCGGATACCACTTCGAGTTTCTCCAGCATGAGCTCGACAGCTTGTTCCTGCATTAAGGTTGGATCGCCTTTACCGCCCGCATCCGAATAGAATGACAACGCTTCTTTCAAGTCTGAAGCGATGCCGAGATAATCCACGACCAATCCGCCGGGTTTGTCGCCATAAACACGATTCACCCGCGCGATGGCTTGCATTAGATTATGGCCTTTCATGGGTTTGTCGATATACAGCGTGTGCATACTCGGGGCATCGAATCCGGTTAGCCACATGTCGCGCACAATCACCAGCTTCAATGCATCACCGTTATCCTTCATGCGTTCAGCCAATAACTTGCGTTGCGGCTTGGTGGTGTGGTGTTTCGACATAGCCGGGCCATCGGAGGACGCTGCCGTCATCACCACCTTGATCACGCTCTTGTTTAAGTCATCGGAATGCCAAGCCGGTCGCAATTTGACGATCTCGCCGTAAAGATCAGCGGCAATACGGCGCGACATACACACAATCATGCCCTTACCGGCAAAGACTTCCTGGCGTGCTTCAAAATGACTGACGATATCCTGCGCAATGTTCTGGATGCGGCGCTCGCTGCCGATCAGCGCTTCCATTTGCGTCCATTTGGATTTGGCTTTCTGAGAATCGGTCAACTCATCCTGATTCAGTTCGTCATCCAGTTCCTTGATCAGTTGCCTGCCTTCCTCGCTCAAGGCGACTTTTGCCAAGCGGCTCTCGTAGTAGATGCGCACGGTAGCGCCGTCTTCCACCGCCTGAGCAATATCGTAAATATCCACATAATGACCGAATACCGCGGGTGTGTTGACATCGGTTTTTTCAATCGGCGTACCGGTAAAGCCCAGATAAGTGGCATTCGGCAACGCATCGCGCAGGTACTTGGCAAAACCGTACACGACTTTCTTGCCGATTACCTCTCCTTGCGCATCTTTATCATCGATGGTTTTAGCACTAAAGCCATATTGCGTGCGATGCGCTTCATCGGCGATCACCACAATGTTGCGGCGATCAGAAAGCTCTTCATACACATTGCCTGCTTCCGGCTGGAATTTCTGGATGGTAGTAAAGATCACACCACCAGATGCTACGCGCAGCAACTCTTTCAATTGCTGGCGGTTTTCCACTTGTCTGGGTTCTTGCCGCAGTAATTGCTTGCAGGCTGTAAAGGTGTCGAACAGTTGATCATCCAGATCATTGCGGTCGGTAATCACCAGGATCGTGGGATTGTTGAGTGCCAGCACGACCTTGCCGGTATAAAACACCATCGACAGTGATTTGCCACTGCCCTGGGTATGCCACACGACACCGGCTTTCTTATCCCCTCTGGGTTGTTGCGCTACATCAGGCAAACCATAGCTGGCCGGATTCTGCATGATTCTGGAATCAAGGCTAATATCTGCTGCACGCAAGGTTGAAGCCACTGCTGCGTTCACCGCGTAATACTGGTGATAGGCGGCAATCTTCTTGACCGTATGGATGCTGATCACACCGGTTTGCGGATCTTCTTTCTTGGATTGCTCAAACACCACAAAATGCCGCACCAGATCGAGCAAGGTTCTTTTGTTCAGCATCCCTTTAATCAAAGTTTCCAGTTCTGGCCGTAGGGGCGTATCGCATACGCCCTCGTGGGTATCATGAACACCATCAGGGCGCATGCCATGCGCCCCTACGCCATCGGCGGTTTTCCAGGTCATGAAGCGACTGATACCTGCTGACAGTGAACCGGCTTTGGCTTCCAGTCCGTCCGAGATGACCAGCAAGGCGTTGTAGGCAAATAAACTGGGAATGCTCTGTTTGTAGGTTTCCAGTTGTTTGAATGCGGATTTGATCGTGGTGTTTTCATCGGTGGCATTTTTGAGTTCAATCACCACCAGTGGGATGCCATTCACAAACACCACAAGATCCGGGCGTTTATTCTGGTTGTTTTCAATGACGGTAAACTGACTGGCCACGACAAATTCGTTATTTCCGGGGTTTTCAAAATCAACCAGCCAGACGATATCACCACGTTCATTACCTTCGTGCTGGTAGCTGACTTTGACGCCTTCGGTAAGCAGGCGATGAAAGGTTTCATTGTTGCTGAGTAATTCGGGGGAATGAATGCGCTCGGCTTCTTTCAGGGCGGTTTGTAATACCGTGACCGTCATACCAGGGTTGATGCGCTCGAGGGCTTTTTGTAACCGGCTAGTGAGCAATACTTCGTCGTAGCGGGTGCGTTCGGGATGGTCACCGTCGGGTGCAATGTCGGGGGCGTGGATGGTGCTGTAACCGAGCTGCTCAAAAAGTTTAATCGCTAGCGCTTCAATCGCTGATTCGGTGAGTTTAGACATAATAAGTGTCCGTATCCCAACATCGGGGATTGGTTTGAATATATTCCGCGATTTTCAGGTAAGCATCCTCATCGCGGATAATGTGCTCGTAATAATTGCGCTGCCAGAAACGTTGACCGGATGTACCCGATAGTGCATTAAGCCGTTTGGTCACCGACGATTTAAACCCCCGCACAACATCCCCCAACGTAGGGGCGCGTTGCACGCGCCCTGGTTGTTCATCCGAGTCCGCATATTCATGCGGGTGCGTGCCATTGGGGCGCATGCAATGCGCCCCTACGAGTTGGATGATACCGTGGACGTGATTAGGCATGATGACAAATTCGTGCAATACGATATGGGAACGAATATATTCTGTTTTGCGCCATTCTTCATCCACGACGATCCCCAATTCATTGAATTGCATCTCACCATCAACAATTTCCCCAAACAACGGCACCCGGTTATGGGTACAAACGGTAATAAAATACAAACCGGCCTGTGAATAATCATACCCTTGCAAACGAATCGATTTGCGGTGATGGATGGTTGGATTGCAGGTCATGGTGTCCGGGTTATTGTTGGGATTGTAGGGGCAATGATTATTTACCCCTACGGCATAACCGTCATTTTACCGACGTGGAATCGCGTTTAATTGCCGCTCAGTGCCACCCAGATTCGCCAATCTTTTGGCGCTTTCACGCTCAATCAGGGCTTTCAAGGCTTCTCTGATCAGTGCAGATTTTTTCTGCACATGAGTCAAGGCTTGCGCTTTTTGCAGTAATTCGTCATCCAGTACGATGGTGGTTCTCATAGCTCTTCTCCGAATAGATCATCGAATGATGCACGTAATTGTACATGCGATCCTTTAGGGCAAATAACCATTTGCCCCTACGGATTATTGCCATTGATCAAGTTAATGATGACTTTCACCATGACGTCTTTTTCCGCAGGTTTGCTCTCAGCAATCAGCAAGGTAAACGCAACCAGGGCATTATCGGCGATGCGCTTTTCTCCGTCTGCATTAAGGAGATAATCATGGCGCGCCAGAAACCACACAAACAGCGCAGCGGCAATGCGTTTGTTGCCATCGGAAAAGGAGTGATTCTTGACGATGAAATACAATAAATTGGCCGCTTTTTCTTCAATACTGGGATAGAGTTCCTTGCCGCCAAACGTCTGGTAAATGGTTTCCAACGAGCTTTTGAAAGAATCGTCTTTTTCGTTGCCAAACAGTCCACCTAATTTTTCCCGTTCGCGCCAAAGCTGAATTTGTTGGATTGCTTCATCATAGGAAATTCTGCGCTGTCCGGCTTGCTGGATTCCCGTCACCTGTAAACGCTGATGATCGTAATCGTCCAGCACCGTCAGTGCGTGACTGTATTTCTCCAGGATCGACAAGATGCCTTGCGATTCGGAAGCGGTTAAGTCTTTCTGCTGGAACAGACGTGACGACAACGCAATTGCCTGTTTTAAATCCGTGAGTTTTTGCTGTTGCGTCTGAAGTATTTGTTCATTCAGCGCATAACCTTGCACCAGGTAGCGCTTGAGAATGTTGCTGGCCCAGAGACGGAATTGCGTGCCTTTTTTGGAATTGACGCGATAACCGACGGAAATGATCGCGTCGAGATTAAAATACTCGACCTGATAGATTTTTCCATCGGCGGCAGTTGTTGCATTTTTTGCAACCACTGAATTTTTGACTAGCTCGCCAGCGTCAAAGATGTTTTTCAAATGGCGGGAAATAACCGATTTATCGCGCTCGAACAGCTCGGCAATTTGTAGCAAACTAAGCCACAGGGTATCCTGCTCGAACATGACCTCAATGTGAGTCTGTCCGTTTTCAGTGACTATTAGCCGTACATCATTGTAATTTCAGTGAGTTCAGGTATTTTTAAGTAATGCCACCCGGTTAACAGGCCGCTGCTGCCTGCAGCATTTAGTCTCCGGCTTGCCTACGCGGAATTGCATCCAATTGCGGCTCAGAGCCACCCATACTTGCCAATCGTCTTGCGCTTTCCCGTTCAATTAAAGCTTTCAGCGCTTCTTTGACCAGTGCTGATTTCTTCTGCACAAGCGTCAATGCCTGCGCTTTTTCCAGTAATTCGTCATCCAATACGATAGTGGTTCTCATGGTTTATCTCCAAGTGGATCACCGAATGATGCGCTTCCTTGTGTGTTCAGGCAAGCGGGGACAGAAAAACGCTTATCCCGGAGTGTAATCAACGCGCACCTCGCCGCTCATGAGTTTGGGAAGCAGGGTATCGCGGAGGGTTTCGAGGGTGTGTATTTGTTCAAGATTCGCCATTAGTTTTTTTATGTTGGGCATTATAAACTCAGAATACTGTTCAGCTAACTTCGTGGATGGCAGGTTGATCTTCAAATTTAGAATATCTGCTGGTCTTACTCGCTGATGACTTCCGCTTGTGCCAGACGCGGAGGTAGATAGCTCTTCTTTTGCCTCATTGGATTTCAACAGAAAATACAAATAGCCATACAATTTCTCATCTTTGGGCTTAAATACCTGAAATTCAGTTGAGCAAATAGCATTTTCACCCGGACTACCTCCAATCGGCCAAATACGCGGAAAGCGAGGATTTAGCTTTGAAACCAATATAGTCCATGGTTGAACACCATATTTATTACTTAATATTTCACTGCCAGACTCGACTATTGGTTTCATACCGTTATCGAATGATGGCAAGCTGTAATGTGTATATAACTGAATGGGCTTATTTGCTGGAATTACACCATCCTTCAGGTGATCAGCATAATCTGCCAACGTCTTTTCTTCCCAATCTTCTCCAGCCTCAACCACAACCCACTGTCTAAACAGTGTTTCAGCCATGGCTTCGAGGGTTTTGTTCTGACGGTGCAACAGGTCTATTTTCTTATTAACTGAATAGTGCCAATCTCCGATTAATTTCTGCGTGTTAAGTGGAATTATTGGCACTAGCATTTTTAGGAGCTCACTTTGCCTCAAACCAAAAACAGAGGTTCCACTAGCTCTGCCATTTATCTGATTCTGAAAATAATCAGAAGTAATAAAAGCATAAAAATATTTTGAATCCAGAAGTCTGTCGTTTACTCTAAGACAAAAAAGTCTTTGGCTCAGAACTATCGGAAACTCATAATCCCAATATAAATGTTCCCCAAGGGTGGCTCCTTCAGATACCAGCAAACAATCTCCTTTTTTAACGTCTTCTTTCATCCATTTTTTGTATATGTCATTGGTAACATGTCTTATTTCATCTTGATTTGATAACTTGCCGCCATGTACATTTTTTGCCGATATTGCTTTAATACCTTTACTTGTCCAATCACCCCCTAATTTCTTTGGTGTTTTTCCTCTATGGTCAATAATTAAATCAAGACAATCACCTAGCGTCATCAATTTTGTATCAGGCGATAATTTTCCTATTTCCTCAATATTCTTACCGCAATTCAATTGGGTTAATTCAGCACTCATATTTTTATCCTGGCCAGACTTTCAGCAATAGCTTTATTTAGCATTGCTTCTTCCTGCAACTGCGCTTCAAATTCTGCCTTCAATGCAGCAAACCGTTCGGGAAAATTAAAATCATCTTCTTCATCCGGAAGCCCGACATAACGCCCCGGCGTGAGCACATAGTCCAGTTCGGCCACGCGCTCCACCGACACGGAAGCACAGAAGCCTTTGATGTCTGCATACGGCTGGATTCCCGCCTGCGCGGGAATGACGGCGGCGTTGCGCCAGGCGTGGTAGGTGCCGGCAATTTGCTGGATGTCTTCGTGGGACAGTTCGAGAGTCCTGCGATTGATCAGATGACCGAGGTTGCGTGCGTCAATAAACAGGATTTGATTCTTACGGGGATGCTTGCCGCCATTTTGTGTTGAGCGCGCACGGTTCATGAACCATAGCCCCGCGGGAATTTGTGTGTTCAAAAACAACTTGCCCGGTAAATTCACGATGCAGTCGATCAGGTTGCCGTCTGCAATGAGGGCCTTGCGAATTTCCCCTTCGCCGGAGGTTTTGGAAGTCAGTGCGCCTTTGGCCAACACCACCCCGGCAATGCCCGTGGGCGACAGGTGATAAACAAAATGCTGCAACCAGGCAAAGTTGGCGTTACCGGCAGGCGGTGTGCCGAATTGCCAGCGTGCATCACCGCGCAATTGCTCGCCGCTCCAGTCGCTGACGTTGAACGGCGGATTGGCGATGATGAAATCGGCTTTCAGGTCTTTGTGCGCGTCGTTCAGGAACGAACCTTCGTTATTCCATTTCACCTGCGAGCTGTCGATACCACGGATGGCCAGGTTCATTTTCGCCAGCCGCCAGGTGGTCTGGTTGCTTTCCTGCCCGTAGATGGAAATATCGTTGATGCGGCCTTGATGTTCTTCGACAAACTTTTCTGATTGCACATACATGCCACCGGAACCGCAACACGGATCAAATACGCGGCCTTTGTACGGTTCCAGCATATTCACCAGCAATTCGACAATGCTGCGCGGCGTGTAAAACTGGCCGCCTTGCTTGCCTTCGGCCAGCGCAAATTCACCGAGGAAGTATTCAAACACATGGCCGAGTACATCCGCACTACGCGCTTTGGCATTGCCCAATGCGATATTGCCGATCAGGTCGATCAGTTCACCCAGTGACGTGGGATCGAGGTTTTGCCGTGCGTAGACTTTCGGCAAGACACCCTTGAGCGATGGATTTTCCTTTTCAATCGCATCCATGGCGGCATCCACATAGGTGCCGATATCGGGTTGCTTGGCTTGTGCCACCAGATGCAACCAGCGCGATTCCGCGGGGACAAAGAAGACATTTTCTGCTTTGTATTCGTCCTTATCTTCCGGATCAGCGCCAGCGAGATCGCCCTCACCGGTTTTGAGCCGGTCAAACAATTCCTCGAACGCATCGGAGATGTATTTCAGGAAGATCAATCCCAGGACCACATGCTTGTATTCCGCCGCATCAATGTTTTTTCGTAATTTTTCGGCAGCTTTCCACAGTTGCTTTTCCAATGGCTCTTCTTTGACTTCTTTTGCTTTCGCCATGGTTACATTCTTTCCTTTTAGCATTGGGATAAATATCAAAACGATTCAATTGAATTCTAACCATAAAGCAAGACAATAGCTTGAAAACGATCACTAAAATATCAAAAGTGATTTTTATTAGCGTTGTTTACATCTTTTTGAGAGGATGTGAACATGAAAATACACAAAAGAACACGGTTAACGCCACTTGATCGTGAAGAGATCTAGCGACTCTATGGAACTAGGGAATGGACCAACAAGCGCTTCTTGCAGGCAAAGTATGGGGTGGAGAGCGTTTGGCAAAAAATAAATTTGCTCCGCGCGCCCTGCACCTATCCCCGCGGCAAGACCGCGGGGTATTACGGCGCAGAAAACCAAAAACGGCGCGCTACGCTAACTTCAAAGACACAAACTATAATGCTCCCCCGTGGCATGACCACGAGGAATCGCAAGTTCAATTAAATTTGATAACACCAATGCTAGAAGATACAAAGTAGACGTCAATAAATCCGAAAACCAAAATTTTCAAAATAGTATTGCCCGATCTCATCACGAGAAAATCGATGATTCTGCCCACCCTTCTGGGCGATTTTTAAGGAGCCCATCAATGAACCGAGTTGTCCAGTTGTTTGCCAATCCAAATTATTGACGATGCCATATAACAGGCCGGCACGATACGCATCGCCGCAACCTGTTGGGTCAACAATATCTTTGGGTTTGACACAGGGGATTTCAATTTTCTTGCCGTCAGCGTAGATGATGGAGCCTTGCGCACCCAGCGTGATGATCAGCGCTTTGGCTTGGTTCGCCAGCGATTCAAGACTTCGTCCTGTGCGGTCTTGCAGCATCTGGCCTTCATAATCATTGACCGCGATGTAATCCGCTTTGCCGATGAAATCCAGCAGTTCCTCCCCGTTATACATCGGCAAACCCTGGCCTGGATCAAAAATAAACGGAATGCCAGCTTCGTGGAATTCACGGGCATGTTGCATCATGCCATCACGCCCATCCGGCGCAATGATCCCTAGTCGAATGTCGCTGGTATCTTTCACGGAATTGAGATGCGAAAAATTCATTGCGCCTGGGTGAAACGCAGTAATCTGATTATCATCCAAATCAGTAGTTATGAATGCTTGCGCGGTAAAGCTTTCAGGGATTTTCCGCACATGCTGTTGAGTCAGGTTTAATTGTTCAAACCGTGCAGCATAAGGCGCATAATCATCGCCAACGGTAGCCATCATGACCGGTTCACCGCCCAGCATTTTTAAATTGTAAGCGATATTACCGGCACACCCGCCAAATTCACGGCGCATCTCTGGAACCAAGAATGCGACATTCAATACATGAATTTTTTCCGGCAGAATGTGATTCTTAAAATGATCGGGAAAGACCATAATATTATCGTAAGCGATAGAACCACAAATCAGTGTGCGCATAGTTTTTTAGCGACAGTTAGAAAGATTGGAAAGTAACGGCAGGCTTATCTGGCACCCTAAAATTCGAGGAAACTTTGATTTCCCCTGCCGTCATACTGAATGTAACGAGATGATTCTTCTTGATTAGGCGCTTGGCTTCCAGGCCAGATCCAGTTCACGCGCTGCTTTGACATCATCCAGTTTACGCACCGGCATGGTATGTGGCGCGCCTTTAACCAGATCAGGTTGCAACTCGATTTCCTGCAGAATTTCTTTCATGGATTTAACGAACGCATCCAGTGTTTCCTTGGATTCCGTCTCAGCCGGTTCAATCAATAAGCATTCTGGCACCAGCATCGGAAAATACGTTGTAGGTGCATGATAACCTTTGTCGAGCAGGCGTTTGGCCAGATGCATCGCAGTCACACCAGTCTTATCTTTAATATCTTTTAGAGTGACAATAAATTCATGGCTGGCACGTCGTGTCGGATAGGCTATTTCAAAACCTGCTTTACTCAATTCAGCCATCAAATAATTGGCATTCAGTGTGGCAAATTCAGAAATGCGATGCATACCATGCATTCCCAGCAAACGAATATAGATATAAGCACGCAGCAAAACACCGGCATTACCCATGTGAGCCGATAACCGGCCAATTGATTGGGGTTTTTCTTTTTCGGTAACCCAGCGATAGGTATTCCCGTCCTTGGCCACAATCGGAATCGGCATAAACGGCAGCAAACGGTCCGCCACCACCGTGCGGTGTAGAGAATGTCTTGTGCAGGTTAATATGAATTACGTCAAAACCCATATCACCAGGCTTAACTTTACCCAGCACTGCATTAAGATTGGCCCCATCGTAGTATAGTAATCCACCTGCCTGATGCACAACGCGACTCATTTCTGCCACATTCTTCTCAAATACGCCCAATGTAGATGGGTTGGTCAACATCAGTCCAGCGGTTTGAGGCCCAACAGCGGCTTTTAATGCAGCCAGATCAACGTTGCCTTCTTTGTCGGTGGCAATTTCCACGACCTTGAAACCACACATCACAGCGGTAGCCGGGTTAGTACCATGCGCCGCATCCGGCACAATAATTTCAGTACGCGCAAAATCACCGCGCGCTTCATGGTAGGCACGAATCATCATGACACCGATCAACTCACCTTGCGCAC
>LNFM01007329.1_pt1 | contig 12813 bp, 8 predicted proteins | sample 596031 | NCBI WGS metagenome assembly LNFM01 (sample SAMN04254537, study PRJNA301005) | activated carbon metagenome | isolation source: dual media filters at the Ann Arbor, Michigan drinking water treatment plant | place: USA: Ann Arbor
GCCGTGACGCAACAGAGAGCGCTGCGTCATCGGGAATGGATTTGTGCCGGCGCTGACAGTCACGGGGGTGTCCTTCACGTCGTACGGAGCCTTAGCCCCACGCATTATCACAGCACCCCAGGAATTGGTCGGCCGGGTAACCGGGTTGGTTCGTTCCTGCGGCCACGACCGCGTGCCACCAACGGCACTTGTCCCCGATCGGCGCAGAAGTGCCTCGATCCGAGATGTGTCTCCTCCATAGCAGCGAAGCTGGGGAGGAGGAGGAGGAAGAGCGCCGCGGTCCCGGCATACCCTAATCGTTGGAGAGAATCGTGTTTCGCACCAAGGGATAGATCTGGCCGGCCCAGCGCCGGCCGGCGAACACGCCGTAGTGGCCGACGCCGGCCTGCATGTAGTGCTTCTTGCGGTAGGGGCGCAGGCTGGTGCACAGGTCGTGCGCCGCGACGGTCTGGCCGATCGCGCAGATGTCGTCGCGCTCGCCCTCGACGGTGAACAGGGCGGTGCGGCGGATCGCCTTGGGATTGACCCGGCGGCCGCGCCAGTCGAGCTCGCCCTTGGCCAGGCGGTGTTCCTGGAACACCCACTGGACTGTCTCGAGATAGAACTCCGCCGCCAGGTCGAGCACGGCAAAATACTCGTCGTAGAAGGTCTTGATGGTCTCCGCCTGCTCGGTGTCGCCGTTGGCCATGGCGCGATAGAGATCGATCTGCGCCTTGACGTGGCGCTCGGCGTTCATGCTCATGAAGGCGGTGAGCTGGACGAAGCCGGGATAGACCCGGCGCGCCGCGCCGGGATAGCGCCACGGCACGCGGGCGATCAGGTTCTGCTCGAACCATTCGATCGGCCGGCCGATCGCCAGCTCGTTCACCTTGGTGGGGTTGATACGGGTGTCGATCGGCCCCGCCATCAGGGTCATGCTGCGCGGCTGGCAGGGATTGTCGTCCTCGGCCATCAGCGCCGCGGCCGCCAGCGCCTGGACGCAGGGCTGGCAGACGGCAACGACGTGGGCGCCCTGCCCCATCGCCTCGAGGAACGTGACCAGGTGCTCGACATACTCGTCGAAGCCGAATGGGCCGTGCCACAGGCCGACATCGCGGGCATTGGCCCAGTCGGTGATATGCACGTCGTGCTCGGGCAGCAGCACCCGCACCGTGTCGCGCAGCAGCGTGGCGAAGTGGCCCGACAGGGGCGCCACGACCAGGACCTTGGGCTGCGGCGCCACACCCTCCTTGGCGAAGCGCAGCAAAGTGCCGAACGGCGTGGCGAGCACCTCCTCCTCGCGCACCGGGACGAGCTCGTTGCCGCTCCTGATCTCGTCGATGCCGAAGGTCGGCCGGCGATGCGTGAGCGTTGCCCTGCTCATCATCTCGCAGAGCGCGGCGGCCGCCCGCCAGCTGTCGAGCGACGGCGCCTGGCCATTGCCCAGCGTCTGGCTGGCCGCCGCCGCCCACGCCCGGATCGGCAGCATGACGTCAGCGGCGGTCTGATACAGCGCATAGAGCATGAAAGGCGACCGGCTCGAAAATTGCATCCCCACGAAAGCTCGAATACACCACCACAGTGATGTCCATGGCCGAGGCTTCGCTCACCGTCAGTAGCAAGAACTATTCCTCTTGGTCGCTCCGCGGCTTTCTTTTGTGCCGCATGGCGGGATTGGCGTTCGACGAGCGAGTCGCACCGATCGACGATCCGGCGACCCGGGCGGAACTGCTGCTGCTTTCACCATCGTTTCTCGTGCCCTGCCTGGAGCACGGGCCGGTCAAGGTCTGGGATACCCTGGCGATTGCAGAGTATCTGAACGAGATCAAGCCCGAGGCGCACCTGCTGCCGGCCGATCCGGCGGCCCGGGCCCATTGCCGAGCCGTCTGCGGCGAGATGCACTCGGGCTTCGCCAACCTGCGCTCGGCCCTGCCGATGAACCTCAAGGCCCACCATCCGGGCTTCAAGGTGTGGGCCGGGGCGCAAGCCGATATCGATCGCGTGACCGCGATCTGGCGGGACTGCCTGCAGCGCTATGGTGGGCCCTACCTCTTCGGCTCGGTGCCGACCATGGCGGACGCAATGTACGCCCCGGTCTGCTCGCGCTTCGCCACCTACGACGTGAAGCTCGACCCCGCCTGCGCCGGCTATCGCGACCTGATGTTGAAGTTCCCGCCGATGCTCGAATGGACGCTTGCCGCCCGTACCGAGCCGGAAGAGGTCGAGGAGCTCGACGTCGAGTTCTGAGGCTTGAACGGCTTCCCAGCTCGCCATCGACCTGTCGCTCGCCCGTGCGAACGCGATCGAGAACGCTCGACCTTCCACCGTGCTCGACTGTTGGACCACCGGCGTCAGTAGGTGCGCGGATACGATCCCAGGATGCGGGCATTCCTGATCTCCCGGAGGAAATCGAGGCTCGGATGCGTCCTGTGCCCTGCGATGTCGATGACATATTGATGCGTATCCAGCCGTGCTCGTGTGGGACGCTGGTAGATGTTCAGCACCGACGCATTGTGCTCCTTCAGGGCATTCAGGAAGTCCATGAAGTCCACTTCCGACGACTTCAGATGTACGCTGGTGCGGTCACGGCCTGTCGGTAACGGACAGTTCCGGCCGACAACCCACCACCTGGTGACGTTGTGAATGCCTTCTTCTATCCCTGTGCGTACTTCCTGCAGGTCGAAGAGCTTCGCACCAAGTCCTGGGCCGATCGACGCGAGCGCCGGCGAGTTCTGACTCGCGACGAACGCCGTGGGGCCGTGACGAACCTCTCGGTCGACATTCGGCATATGGACATCGAGCCATGCGCCGACTTCGTCCAACGCCACGGGGTGTCCCAATACCTTCCGGATCGAATCGAATGTCGCCTGTTTGGTCGCGATCAGGCTGTAGCTCAGCATCTTCGGGTACTCGGCGACAATCACGGGCGCCCTGAGCGCCAGGATGTCGTCGAGGTACGGCGTCGCTCCCACGAGCGACGTCGTCACCGGAGCGCAGATCGCGTCGACGGTTCCATCCTCGTATGCCTTGAACAGCCCGTCGGCGAACGGCAAGAGCTCGACGCCCTGTGCGAACAGGTCGAGCGTGGCTTGATGTGTCCAGGTTCCCTCCGGACCCAAGTACCCAACGCTTCGAATCGACGATGTATCTACCACCGGCCGCTGCAATGTTCTGACCTCTTTCCGGGATGCTCCTCAGGGTGAGGTCCCTCTGTCGCTTGACGTCTATGGAGTTGCGCCCCTGCCATCGCGCCAAGTCGCAGACCAGGAGACGTCTCGCCTGTTCAAGCGCCGGCGCGATTGGGATCCCGCCAGGCTCTCTCGAAGGGCAGGCGCCAGGCATGCGGGGCGATGAGCTGGTGGATCGATTTCGGCCCCCATGAGCCCGGCTGGTAGAGCCGGACGGGCGGCGGCGAGTCGAGCAGCGGGCCCGACACTTCCCACAGCCGCTCGATGCCTTCGGCGGTAGTGAACAGCGTGCGGTCGCCGCGCATCGCATCCAGGATCAGGCGCTCATAGGCCTCGAGGACGTCGCCGATCCAGCCGGTATCGTGCATGGCGAACTGCATGCTCAGCTTGTCGAGCCGCATGCCCGGGCCCGGGCGCTTGCCGTAGAAGGACAAGGACATCTTCGACGCATCCGCCAGGTCGAAGGTGAGGTGGTCCGGCCCCTGCGCGCCGACGCCGGAGCCTGCCGGAAACATGCTCTTGGGCGGCTCCCGGAAGGCCAGCGAGATGATCCGTTGCCCTTCGGCGAGCCGCTTGCCGGTGCGCAGGTAGAACGGCACGCCGGCCCAGCGCCAGTTGTCGATGCCGCACCTGAGGGCGATGAAGGTTTCGGTGTCCGATTCGGGGTCGATGCCCGGCCCCGATCGATAGCCGGCGTACTGGCCGCGCACGACGTTCCTCGGCTCGATCACGGACATGCTGCGAAAGACCTTGTTCTTCTCCTCGCTGATCGGCGCCGGCTCCAGGGACGTCGGCGCCTCCATCGCCACGAAGGCCAGGATCTGGAACAGGTGGGTCACCACCATGTCGCGAAATGCGCCAGTTGCCTCATAAAAGCTCGACCGCGTGCCGAGGCCCAGCGTCTCGGGCACGTCGATCTGCACGTGGTCGATGAAATTCCGGTTCCAGATCGGCTCGAACAGGCCGTTGGCGAAGCGGAACGCCAGGATGTTCTGCGCCGCTTCCTTGCCCAGGAAATGGTCGATCCGGAAAATCTGCTCCTCGGCGAAGACCTCGTGCAGCCTGGCGTTCAGCGACACCGCGCTGGCGAGATCGGTGCCGAAGGGCTTTTCCATGATGACGCGACTGCGCTCGACAAGACCGGCTTCGGCCAGCAGCCGCACCGCCGGCAGGGCGGCGGCAGGCGGCACGCTCAAATAGTGCAGGCGACGGCTCTCGCCGGCCAGCGAAGCCTCGGCCGCATCGACTGCCGCCTTCAGGGCGGCGGGGCCGGCCGACATCGGAATGTAATCCAGGGTCTCGGAGAAGGCGGCCCAGGCGGCCTCGCTCACCTTGTGGCTGGAGAATTGATGGATCGCTTCCCGCGCGATCCTGCGCAAACCGTCTGCGTCGAGATCGTCCAGCGAGACGCCGATGATCCGGCAGCCCGGGACGAAGCCGGAGCTGACGAGATGGAACAATCCCGGCAGCAGCTTGCGCCGCGACAGATCGCCCGTGGCGCCCACGAGCACGACAACCTGCGGATATCGCGGACCGACACCCTGAGGATTCTTCGCTAACATGTGGGCCACCTCAGGAGGCAGGGTACACGCATTGGCAAGAAAATCCGTCATCCCGACCGGAGGCGAGCACAGCGCTTGCCCCGAGTGCAGCCGAAGGGAGGCGTAGCCGAGGGACCTTACTTGTCGTGGCATCAACAAGAAAGGTCCCCCGGCTACGCCCCCAATGGCGCTGTAAACAGCGGCTAATCGGTCGGCGCCGCTCGGGATGACGGGACTCCTGCCTCACGAGACAGGTTGCCTGGAGCAACCGTCGCTTCGCTTCCACCTCGATCATGCTCGACGTCGTCCGGACGCGCCGAGCAGCTTACAGGAGGCATCATGAACGACGTCCCCAAAGTCCGCGCGAAACCGGAGCAGCCGGCTTCTCACGAATTCGGGGCCGTTCCGTTCTGTGGCCGACCCGATGCGCTCTTCGAGCGTCACCTGCTGTCCGATGCCGTGGTCCTGCCGTCGACCGCCTACGACCGGCAGCGCTTCGAGGCTCTGGCCCGTTCGGTCCGCGACCTGCTCTCCCGGCGCTGGATCGAGAGCCAGAGCACCTATGATCGACTGAACCCCAAGCGCGTCTACTACGTGTCGATGGAGTTCCTGATCGGCCGGTCGCTCGCGAACAACGTCATGAACCTGATGCTGGAACCGTTCATCGAGCGGACGGCGCGCGCGAGCGGCCTGGACTGGCTCGGCCTGGTGGAGCAGGAGCCCGATGCCGGGCTCGGCAATGGCGGCCTCGGACGGCTCGCAGCGTGCTTCCTCGATTCGATGGCGACCCTGCAGCTCCCGGCGATGGGCTACGGGCTGCGTTACGAGTACGGCATGTTCCGTCAGTCGATCGAGCACGGCTGGCAGCATGAGCATCCGGACAACTGGCTGCGCCGGCAGGACCCTTGGGAAGTCTCGCGCCGCCGCGAGGTCGTCGAGGTCGCGCTCGGCTGCACCTTCGAGATGCACCAGGGTCAGCTGCAGATCGTCGCCAATCGTCCATCGACCCTGCTCGGCATTCCGTACGACCGGCCGGTAGTGGGCTTCGGCGGCACGACGATCAACAGCCTGCGGCTGTGGAGCGCGGCAGCCCAGGACGCTTTCGACTTCCAGGAGTTCAGCGAAGGCGACTTCGTGGGTGCCCTGGTCGGCGGCATTGCGGCGCAGACGCTGACCCGCGTTCTCTACCCGGACGACTCGACCGAGATGGGGCAAGCGCTGCGCTTCGCGCAGGAGTATTTCCTGGTCGCCTGCTCGCTGGCCGACCTCGTGCGCCGCTTCCGTCGCGACAACGACGACTGGGGCCTGCTCCCCGACAAGGTCGCCATCCAGCTCAACGATACCCATCCGGCCCTGGCGGTGCCGGAGCTGATGCGCATCCTGCTCGACGAGGCGCAGCTCGGCTGGGAAAGATCGTGGGACCTCACGCGGCGGACCCTGGCCTACACCAACCACACGCTGCTGCCCGAGGCGCTGGAAAAATGGCCGTTGCGCTACTTCCGGCAGATGCTGCCGCGACACCTCGACATCATCTACCAGATCAACCAGCGCTTCCTCGGCGACGTGCGGCGGCGCTATCCCGGCGACGAGGCCCGCGTCCAGCGCGTGAGCCTGATCGAGGAAGGGGCGGAGGACAGGGACAAGGTCCGCATGGCACATCTGGCGATCGTCGGCTCGCACAGCACGAACGGCGTCGCCGCGATCCATTCCGGGCTGCTGCGCACGACGACGGTGCGCGACCTGGCGGAGATCTTCCCCGAGCGCTTCAACAACAAGACCAATGGCGTCACGCCGCGGCGCTGGCTGCTGCTGGCCAATCCCGCTCTGTCGCGCGCCATCACCGATGTCGTCGGGGATGGCTGGATAACCGATTTCGCCAGGATCGCCGGGCTGAGGCCTGCCGCCGATGACGCCGCGTTCCGCCGTTCGTTCCTGCAGGTCAAGCGGGACGCCAAGGCACGGTTCGCCGACTGGCTGAGATCGACCTCGGGGCAGGTGGTGGACCCCGACAGCATCTTCGACTGCCAGATCAAGCGCATCCATGAATACAAGCGCCAGATGCTCAATGCGCTGCGGATCGTCGTGCTCTACAACCGGCTGCGCGCGAACCCGGCCCTCGACATGGCCCCCCGCACGTTCTTCTTCGGCGGCAAGGCCGCGCCCGCGTACCACCTCGCCAAGCTCATCATCAAGTTCGTGAGCAACCTGGCCGGCACGATCGACGGCGATCCGGCGATCCGCGGGCGGATCAAGGTCGTCTTCCTCCCGGAATATTGCGTCTCGCTGGCCGAACGGCTGATCCCGGCAGCCGACGTTTCCAACCAGATCTCGACCGCGGGCTACGAGGCCAGCGGCACGAGCAACATGAAGTTCATGATGAACGGGGCGCTGACCCTCGGCACGCGGGACGGTGCCACGATCGAGATGGCCCAGGAGGGCGGCGAGGAGAACTTCTTCCTGTTCGGGCTCACCGCGCAGCAGGTCGCCGAAAGCCGCGGCTGGTACAGCCCGCACTGGCACTACGAGAACCAAGCCGAGACACGAGAGGCGCTCGACCTGATCGCCCGCGACTATTTCAGCCAGAACGAGCTCGGTGCCTTCGCCTTGCTGCACGACATGCTGCTGAAGCACGGCGACCGCTACATGAATCTCGCGGACCTCGCCGCCTATCTCGAGGCGGATCGGGCACTCTGCGCGCTGTACGCGGATCGCGATGCCTGGGCCCGCAAGGCGATCCTCAATGTCGCGAGCTCGGGGAAGTTCTCCAGCGACCGCACCATCGCGCAGTACGCGACGGAGATCTGGCATGCCGAACCCTGCCCGGTGGCGTAGGCGGAACGGGTGACAAGGTCCAGTCACCGCTCGCCGCGAAGGCGATTCCGGTCGACAGGCACGGGCAAGAGTAGCCCTCCGACCGGATCCGACGGAAGCGTGTGATTCGGCACCCGCGAGCAACTCTCTGACGAAGCCGCGAAAGAGTGGGCGAGAAAGCCTCTTGTCCCCTCCCGCGCCGCCTTGCAAAGTCGGCGGGACAAACGGAGGAAACAACTTGAACATCACGCGTCGCGGCGCGGTCGCGGGCTTGACCGCCTTGCCGCTCGTACCGGCTGTTGCCCAGCAGCCGGCTTTTCCGACGAAGCCGCTCACCCTCATCGTCCCGTTCCCGGCGGGCGGCCCGGCCGACATCTTCGGCCGCAATCTCGCCCAGGCGATGACCGGCGGGCTCGGCCAGCCGATCGTGGTCGAGAACAAGAGCGGCGCGGCGGGCGTCACCGGTATCGACTTCGTCGCCAAGGCGGGCACCGACGCGCACGTCATGGGCCTGATGAGCGCCAGCGCCGGTTCCATCATGCAGAGCCTCATGCCCAGGATGCCGTTCGATCCCGCCAAGGACCTCGCCCCGATCGTGCTGGTGGTTCGCGTGCAGGAGGTCATGGCGGTCAATGCCAAGCTCGGCATCGACGACATGAAGGCCCTGATCGCTCGCGCCAAGGCCGAGCCGGGCAAGATCACGTGCGCCTCGGCCGGAACCGGCGGAATCACCCACCTCGCCATCGAGCTGTTCAAGCGCGAGACCGGCGCCGACCTTCTGCATGTGCCCTATCGCGGCGCGGCGCCGGCAATCAACGACCTGCTGGCGGGAACGGTGAACACGACCATCCTCGATGTGCCCGCCGTCCTGCCGCATATCCGTTCCGGCGCCCTGAAGGCGCTCGCGGTGACGTCCGATACCCGGGCGCCGCTGCTGCCCAACGTTCCGACCATGCGCGAGCTCGGCTTTCCCAAGGTCAATTCCGACAACTGGTACGCCCTGGTCTCGCCGGGTGCCTCGAGCGCCGAGGCACGCCAGAAGATCTTCGACGCCGCAAGCGCCGCCCTGAAGTCGAAGCAGATTGTCGATGCCTATGCCGCAGTCGGCGGCATCGCAGGCGGCGGCACCTCGGCCGAGCTCGCCGCCTTCCTGCGCGAGGAAGTTGCGAAGTGGGCTGCCGTCATCAAGGCCGCCAACGTCAAGCTCGAGTAGACCGTGGCCCTCGACGTCCGACGCGGGCTGGCGAGAACCTTCGCCGGCCACATCCACTGGCGGGCCTGCGGCGAGCAGGGTCCGGTCGTCATGGTGAGCCACATCAACCAGCAGAGCTCGGCCGTGATGGCCGAGCTGCTGCAGGCCTTGGGCGCCCACTACCGCGCCGTCGCCATCGACTATCCGAGCCACGGCCATTCCGATCACATCGACTGGCAGCCGACCATCGAGGACTACGCCCGGGCGGTGATCGAGACCATGGATGCGCTGAAGATCGAGCGCGCCACGGCGCTTGGCGAGGCAGTCGGCTCGGCCGTGTCGATCGCGCTGGGATCGCGCTGGCCGCAGCGCATCGACAGGGCGGTGCTGATCAACACGCCGTTCTTCACCGACGCCGACACCGCCAAGAACGACATCGCCGACATCGCCAAGGTGCGACCGAGCGATTCCTCGGGCTTCCCGGCGCCGCGCTCGATCGAGTTCCTGCTGCAGCACGATCCCGAGCACGCACCGATGGCGCCGACGCAGTCGTGGATGGACCGCATCAACACCGCCCAGCTCGAGATCGGCCGCGACCGCTGGCAGGCGATGGGCGCGCTGGCGAAATTCGACACGCTGGCCGGCATGGCGGCGCTCCGGTGCCCGGTGCTGATGCTGTACGGCGAGCATTTCATCTACGGCAAGCATCGCGCGCGCCTGCAGGCCCAGTGCCCGCACGCCCGCGTCGAGATCGTGCCGGGCGGCCGCTTCTGCATGAGCTGGGAGCGCGCCACCGACATCGCCGCCCATGTCCGCGGCTTCGTAAGCTGAGATCGAGGAACGTCATGCTCGACAAGGAAGCCCGCAGCCTGCTCGACCTGATGGAGCAGGCCGTCCAGGCCGGACGGCCCAGGCTCAATACCCTGCCGTATGCCGAGGGCCGGACTGCGGTCGACAAGATGTCGGAGGACAGCGAAGCCGAGCCGCCCGACGTCGGCGCGGTGACGGACGGAGCGTTCGCCGGCCCCGGTGGCCAGATCGGCTTCCGCCGCTATCGACCGCTCGGCGCGTCGCCGGGACCGCTCGCCACGTTGATCTACTATCACGGCGGCGGCTTCGTGATCGGCAACGTCGACACGCACGATTCGACCTGCCGACGGCTCGCCAACAAGAGCCGCTGCCAGGTGATCTCGATCGACTATCGCCTGGCGCCCGAGCATCCCTTCCCGGCGCCGACCGACGACGGCGTGGCGGCGTTCTGCCACATCCGCGACAACGCCGTGCAGTTCGACGCCGACCCGGCGCGCCTGGCGGTGGGCGGCGACTCAGCCGGCGGCGCCGTCGCCGCCGTGGTCTGCCAGACTTGCCGCGACGCCGACGATCCCGGCCCGGCATTCCAGATGCTGATCTATCCGGCGACGGATTCCAGCCGCGTCAGCGCCTCGCGCACCGCCTTCGCCGAAGGCTACTTCCTCACCAGGGACCTGATCGACTGGTTCTGGAAGGCCTACGTGCCGGCCGGCATCGACCAGAGCGATCTGCGTTTGTCACCGCTGCTGGCCAAGGATTTCAGCGGCCTGCCGCCGGCCTTCGTGCTGACGGCGGGCTACGACCCGCTACGCGACGAAGGCCGCGCCTACGCCGACCGGCTGATCGACGCCGGCGTCAAGACGACCTACGTCAATTACCCGGGCACGATCCACGGCTTCTTCTCGTTGACCCGCTTCCTGCAGCAGGGCCTCAAGGCGAACGACGAGGCCGCAGCGGTTCTCGCGGCGCACTTCGGGACCTAGCCACTTTTCCTGGTAAGAAACTGGCGGCTCGCCGCCGGTTTCTTGACACGGCGGGTCGGCCCTCGGGCCGGTGGGGAACTCCTATGAAGATCGGGGCGGGTACCGCCCCGATCTTCCCGGCATCGTGGGGCGCGCCGGCGTGCTGGGCGTCTCCCCAGCTATGCTGCTACGGAGTGGACACATCTCAAGTCCCTCCTCGCAGGGCATGCGCATCCGGAAGGACACCGTCATCCCGACCGGAGCCGAGCGTAGCGAGGCGTAGTGGAGGGACCTTTCTTGCTGCAGCACCCGCAAGAAAGGTCCCTCGACTGCACCGCCCCTCGGGCGGCTCCGCTCGGGATGACGGGAAACTTGCCGAGTGCGAATGCGCTGCGACGACGGGGGGAGGGATTTGAGATGTGTTCACTCCGAAGCAGCGAAGCCGGGGAGGAGGTCGATTGCCTCAGCCCGGCCGCAGCCGCACGAAGCTGATCGGATCGGCGAAGCCCTTCAGCGCCACGCTCTCCTCGCCCGACGCCACGGCGGCGATCAGCTCGCGAACCGCAGGATCGTCCGCCACCGCGCGGCTCAGCACGATGTCGCCGCCCTCGCTCTGGCCCTGCAGGCGGGCGGCCATGTTCACCGTCGAGCCGAAATAGTCGAGGCGGTCGTTGAGCGTGACGACCACGCTCGGGCCGGCATGAATGCCGAGCTTCAGCACCAGCTCGTGGCCCGCGATGCGCGCCTGCATGGCGAGCGCCGCCGTCACGGCGTCGGCCGGATCGCCGAACGCGGCCATCACGGCGTCGCCGATCGTCTTGACGACCGCGCCGTTGTGGTCACGGACGATGCCGGCAAGCAGGGCGAAATGCTCGCGCACGAGATTGAAGGCCACCGAATCACCGACCCGCTCATAGAGCGCCGTCGACCCGCGCAGGTCGCTGAACAGCAGGGCCACGTGGCCGACGCCCGCCTCGTCGCCCGGTCGCAGGGTCGCTTCCGAGAAGAGATCGCGAAACGCCTGCAGCGAGATCACTTCCGGCGCCGTCAGGGCCTCGCGCGTCCAGGTGCGGTCCTCGATCAGTGCCGCCAGCTCGAAGCCCGCGTCGTTGACGAAGGTGATGGACCCGGCCTCACCCGCCGGCATCGCCTCGACGCCGGTCGCCGTCGCACGAAGGCCCGGGAAAGCGCCGCCGCGATGCTCGACGTCGACGAACGTCCCGGGATGCAGCGTCCGCAGGCGATAGCTGCCGGCCGGCAGGTCGAGGCGGATCACCCGCGTCTCGCCGGGCGCCAGCAGGAGTTGAGCGGCGACGTGCGGCGTCGCCAGCGGGCCGCTCAGGCAGAACCCCCCGGCCAGAAGCGGACGCACCGCAGGTGCCGGCGCGAAGCTCAGCTCGACATTGCGCTCGAAGTCGCGGTCGTAGTCGATGTTGCACGACGGACAGTGTGCGCCGCGCGGCAGCTCGCTCAGCGCGCTGGCCGTGAGCTTGGCGCCGCGACAGTTGGTGCACAGCAGATCCCATTTCATCGTCAGCAGGCCGGCGCGCACGCCGGCCAGGCAGGCTTCGATGGCCGTGCGCTGCGGCACCCCGAGCTCGCGCGCGATCAGCTTGGGCTTGAGATGGGCCAGGTCGGTCGCCATGCCGGTCAGCACCAGATCGGCCAGCTTGCCGCCGAGCCCGTTGCCGTAGGGGCTGCGGTCGATCTCGACGGCGAGCGCTGTCGCCCGCTCGCGCGCACCGGCCGGCAACTCGGGCGGCGGCAGGTCGAAATGGGTGACGCGCTCGCCCTTGGCGAACGCCACGGCCTCGACGATGCGCTTGCCGACGACCTCGCCCGCCTTTGCCCCCAGTCGTGCACCGAACAGCCGCCCGACGATCGAGAGCGGCTCCCATTCCAGGGTGTAGGAGAGCTTGCTGCCGGCCCCCTCGGCCTCGAGCTCGAAGATCGGCCCGAAGCGGCGGAACGGCCCCTTGGTGAACTCCCTGGCCTGCCGGAAGTAGCGGCCGTGGATCCACTCGTAGGGCTTCTCCTCCCATTCGAGCGTGAAGCCCGCGGCCTTGCCGCTGCCCCGGCGCAGGATCGTGCCGTTGGGCTGCGGCGTCTCCTCCAGCCTGTAGGGCGGCAGGCCCATCGCCTCGTTGAACCGGTTGGTGTCGGCCAGCACCGGCCACAACGCCTCCGGCGGCAGGTCGAACGTCCAGGTCCAGGTGCGGCGCATGACCTTGGTACTGTACCACCGGCCCGCCCGGATGAGTCGGGCCGCTTCACAGGCCGGTGAACGGAGCCCCGCCGGGACTCCTGGCGCTCTCAGAGTTGGCTGCAGG
>LNFM01010677.1_pt1 | contig 12813 bp, 13 predicted proteins | sample 596031 | NCBI WGS metagenome assembly LNFM01 (sample SAMN04254537, study PRJNA301005) | activated carbon metagenome | isolation source: dual media filters at the Ann Arbor, Michigan drinking water treatment plant | place: USA: Ann Arbor
TCAACAGCATCGGCTCGGATACGCTGAACAATCTCATGACCCTCTGGGCTGAAGGCTTTCGCAAACAATATCCCAACGTCAAAATCCAGATCGAAGGCAAGGGATCGAGTACCGCTCCGCCGGCCTTGATCGAAGGCACGGCGCAGCTTGGGCCGATGTCCCGCACGATGAAAAATACCGAGATCGATGCCTTCGAACGAAAATACAGATATAAACCCACCGCAATCCCGGTCGCCATCGATGCGCTTGCCGTCTATGTCAACAAAGACAATCCGATTCAAGGACTCACGATGGCACAAGTCGATGCGATTTTTTCCAAGAGTCGCCGCTGGGGTCACAATGAAAACATTCAGTTGTGGAAACAAGCCGGCTTTGCTGACGGCCTGGGCAATGATCCCATCAGCATCTATGGACGAAACTCCGCGTCCGGCACCTATGGATTTTTCAAGGAACATGCCCTCAAGAACGGGGATTTCAAGGACGAAGTCAAAGAACAGCCAGGGTCAGCCTCCGTGGTCCAAAGCGTGAGTGAAGACCAGACCGGCATTGGCTACAGCGGTATAGGATATCTCACATCGAACGTCCGCGCCATTCCGCTGTCTGAGAAAGACGGCATGCCGTATCAAGAGGCCAGCCAACAAAACGCGGACAATGGATCATATCCGCTCTGGCGCCATCTCTATCTCTATGTCAATAAGGCGCCGAATAAGCCGCTGGATCCGATCGTTGGAGAATTCATCAAATTCATCTATAGCAAAGAAGGGCAAAAAGTGGTGATCAAGGACGGGTTTTTCCCGCTGAAAGCCGAGGTGATCGAGAAGGAATTGAAGAAAATTGAGTAGCGAGTGGTGTCCGAGATGGACTGGGATTTCTTCAGCACGCTAGGGATTTTCGGGGTTCTCGGTTTACCCTTGTGCGACGCGGGCAAGTGCGCCGAAGCGTATCGGCGTCCCCTACCAGATCTGGGAGCTGTGCGACCCGAAGGAATGGGCCAGCGTGAGGCTTTGAAGGGTGTACAGTATTGGTCCGGTTTTGGAGGGGGCACAGCTTCTTCTTGGCGAATGACACGGTTTCCACGGAGTTCGCAAGACAGTTTGCATTGACCAGACATAACGTCTTCGCTATCCTCAACCCATGTTCACTTGTCGTCAAAAGCAGCTGCGCCTCTTCTCGTTGGGGCTGCTTGTCATCTGGCTCTTTTTCGGAAGCGTGGCACTGCTGGAGCAACTGGCCCCAACAATGGAGACCAGTACACAAGATGAGCAAGCCTTGATGAGGCTGACCGATGCCCTTAAGCCTGACGTGTCACCCGGCCTGAATGCGCAAGCTGTTTCTTTCATCCCGGTAGTCACTGATAGGCCCTGCACGATCCCAAGGCTCGACCCTCAAAATGGATCTATTGTTCCGCTCGCTCCTCCTTCACTGAGGCTCCACCAGTCCCTTTCTATTTATCGCATGTGATCCCTGCCTCTGCTCCCAAGGTAACGTGGGAAGTCTATCGCCAGACTTCGCACAAGCCACTTCCGCTTGAGTCTCTAACTTCGCATTCTCGATAGGTTGCCAATGGTCGGCTATCGTACGCCCTGGTATCAGCACTGCTGTTTGATTGTGTGTGGGTGGCTTCTATGCGGCATTTTGGGCGGCTGTGCCTGGTTCCAAACACGGCCGCAACAGGAAATTCCCCTGGAAGAGCGACCATATGTGGCCGTTCTCCCCATCGGCATAGAAGTGGAGATTACCCAGCTCTCCTCTATTAAAACTGTTGAGGAGGATCTGTCCCCGAAGGACGAAGCCCGGCAGCTCGCGGATGCCCTGCAAGAGATTCGCATGGAGGCACGACGGCTCCTCCAGAGCCGACTGGCGGCAGGACAACAATTCCGATTTGTGCCTGATGAGCAAGTCGCAACTGCGGTGACGCAGCTAGAACTCAAGCCCGGCGTCGTCCCGACAACCGACCAGCTGGCTGATCTGCGCGCTCAGTTAGGCGCGGACCTCGTCATCGTGGGCAACATCTTGGACTATGGCAAAATCCGCTGGCAATACTGGGTTCCTGGTTTGGTTGTGTCTATGTTAGCCGAAACTCTGATTGTTGGAGCGGCGACAGGATTTAATCCGGCATTCATGGCCGCGACTGCTGGAAGTGAATTGTTGACCGACGTGCCGTTCTGGTGGGGCGGGGCCTATATAGGGGGATGGGCATTTCGACCGGTGCGGGTAGAGGCGTCGGCGTTCGATCCCTTCGACGGGGCGGTGGTGTGGGACGAGACGGAGGCTGCGGTCTACCTGTGGGGGCGTTTGAAGGAGGTTCTGGAAGAAGAGCGAAAGAAAAAGGAAGTCCAGCTTGGTCTCAATTTAAAGAAAGCGATGGAAGACATTGGAGACTCTCTCAATGACGCCGGTCTTACAATATCCGTGCTTCGCAATCGGCGATCGCCCGATCAGCAAATTGTGATTAACAGCTCGTTAGGACTTTTCTGGTAAAGCTGAGAAGGTATTGTCAGGATTCTAAAACGGATGAGGTGGGGCTAGGGGATGAACCTGAAACTGCGCAAAGTTGTTATTCTCGTTGCGGGCCTGAACCTGGCCTATTTTGGAGTCGAGTTCGCGGTGGCCGTCTCCATCGGCTCTGTCTCGCTTTTTGCGGATAGCATCGACTTTTTAGAAGATGCATCGGTTAATCTCCTGATCGCCATCGCGCTCGGCTGGAGTGCAACCAGCCGGGCTCGTGTGGGCATGGCACTCGCCGGCATCCTGTTGATACCCGGCCTCGCTACGCTGTGGATGGCATGGGAGAAGTTCATGCTCCCGTTGCCGCCTGCCCCTCTTCCCCTGACGCTGGCCGGTGTCGGCGCCATGGCCATCAATCTGTTGTGCGCGTTCATGCTGGTGCAGTTTCGGGCACACAGCGGCAGCCTGACGCGGGCGGCGTTCCTGTCCGCTCGAAATGATGTCCTGGCAAACATCGCGATCATCGCGGCGGGGTTCGTGACGGCCTATACGCTTTCAGGATGGCCAGATCTGATCGTTGGGCTTGGTATTGCGGCGATGAATGCCGATGCCGCGCGGGAAGTCTGGGGTGCAGCGCGTGAGGAACACAGGGCCGCCAACTCTTGAACAGGATTCAAGTATAGAGGCCGCCATGAAGCACTATCGCACAAGCGGAATCTCTTCCCACCGCGTCGTATAGCGCGGGCTGCGGAAACCGGCCCGCATGGCCCATTGCGGCCTTATGCCGCCCAGATCGCCGAAATGGATCATGCGCGTGCCATGGTCTGCATTGATTGCATCGACCGCTTTCATCAGCCGTGATTGTCTTTGCCGGTCGCGCTCATCGAACAGGTCATGCCGTTCCCTCATCGCCGGAACCAGGTCGGTGAGCATGACCCCGCATTTCTGGTAGACGTAGCCGGGCCTGTAAATCTTCTCAAGGATCGTTACGGCGGCATCGATAAGATCGGGTGTGTAGTCAGTCGGAAACAGCAGCTTCCGGGTCATCGAGTTTGAATAAAAAGGCCGGTCTTTCGCAAACGGACTGGTCATCAGGAACACGGTCAGGCGCAGCGCCTGTAAATTCTGACGGCGCAGCTTCTCCCCTGCCCGCCCGACGAACTGCAACAAGGCCTGCCTGATCGCTTCCCGACGGTCGAGCTGCCGGCCAAAAGACCGCGACACGGTAATCCCTTTTTGCGGCGGCGCGATCGGCTCTAGATCAAGACAGGATTCGCCATTCAGTTCGGAAACGATCCTCTCGCCGACAACCGTCATCCTTGCGCGGATCGTCTTCGGATCGGCGCGTTTGAGATCAAGCGCGGTGTTGATCCCCTGCCCTTTCAGCCATGTGGCCCACTGGCGGCCGATTCCCCACACATCGCCCACGTCCACCTTTGCCAGCATTGTATCCACATCGGCTTCGAGGAGATTGAAAACGCCCGCCGTATGGGCAAGTTTCTTCGCCAGCCGGTTGGCGATCTTCGCCAGGGTTTTCGTAGGGCCTATGCCGATTGATACCGGGATACCCGTAAAGCGCTTCACATAGTTTCTGATTGTCGCGGCATAACCATTGAGTCCCCGGTGCTCAAACCCGTTCAGGCTCAGGAATGCTTCATCAATGCTGTAAATCTCAACATCCGGCGCAAGAGTCGCAAGGGTGCTCATGACGCGCTGAGACATATCGCCGTAAAGGGCATAGTTCGAGGAGAGGACCTGTACGTCATGGGCTCGGAGGAGTGGCCGTATCTGAAACTCTGGAACACCCATGCCGATGCCCAGCGCCTTGGCTTCGTTGGAGCGGGCCACCACGCACCCGTCATTGTTCGAGAGCACGACAACCGGTTTGCCCTCTAAGCGAGGGTTAAAGACCCGTTCACAGGACGCATAGAAGTTGTTGCAATCAACGAGGGCAAAGATAGGAGGCATGAGGACCACTACAGCGCGTGAATGACGTTGGTCACGACACCCCAAATCTCGAAGGACTGTTGAGCCTGAATTTCTATGGGCTGATAATTCTGGTTCGCGGGAAGTAGACGAAGGGTCTTGCCTCGTTTGGACAACCGCTTGACCGTCAATTCTCCATCGAGTGCAGCCACAATAACATTCCCATCCACGGCTTCAAGGGATCGATCCACCACCAGAATGTCTCCCGCATGAATACCGGCCTCAATCATCGACTCCCCAGCGTTATGAGCGACACGGACAAAGAATGTGGCTGCAGGATGTTTAATGAGATGCTTGTTGAGATCGAGCTTGCCCTCAATATAATCATCAGCCGGAGAAGGGAACCCCGCAGGCAATCGGCCCAGGAACACCGGCAGCTTGTAGCGGGTGGTTAGGTCAGGCGCGTAGATTGCTTCAACATGCATGGGAGGGGTAGTCTACTCCCTAGGCCGAGACCGGCTCAAGGACCTGTGGAACGTCATGGCGCGGGTTGTTCACCAGGGTACTTACAGGAAAAGAAGTCAGCTCCTCACTGGGATACGGACGCAGTAAAGCATTGAGTCGTTCTATTTGCTGAAAGTTCGGATCAAGCCATTGATCGTAAGACACAGGAGGCAGAATAACCGGCATCCTATTGTGAATCGGTCTCATGAAATCGTTCGGCTCCGTGGTGATGATCGTGCAGGTTTCCAAGAGAGTCCCCTCGGCCGGCGTCCAATGCTCCCACAGACCTGCGAAGGCGAATGGGCGCTTATTCTTCAAGCCAATCCACATCGGCTGCTTGGTCCGACCATCGGCCCGCCATTCATAAAACCCCGTGGCAACAATCAGGCAGCGACGTTTTTTGAAGGCGGACCGAAACGACGGCTTCTCAGCCACGGTTTCGGCCTTGGCGTTAATGCACTGATAGCCGATCTTGGGATCTTTCGCCCACGAGGGAATGAGCCCCCAACGCAGCATGACAAGTGTCCGCGCTGTGGTGTTGGGGTTAATCCGAATGGCAGCCACGGCTTGAGATGGTGCGATGTTGTAGCGGGGCTTGAAGAGCGGAGTGTCCGCTACGGCGAACTGCTCGGCAATAACTTCAGGCGTGGCAGTTTGCGTAAAGCGTCCACACATTGAGATTCCTGTCTGGAATAGTAAAGAGAGTCTTATCGATCATAACCCACGACTCCCTGACCTTGCATGAACCTTTTCTTTGTCTCCATCCCATCCTAGGCACGTAATACCGATCCATCATACAACCCATCACAACACGAATCGATGCCACTGGCTCTTTCTCCTGCTACTCGCCGATCGATCCGAATCCGCGCACGACTCCTCGCCTTAGGAGTAGCGCTCTTCCTTGTCATTAGCCACGATGCACAGGCTACCGCACAAGTGCCGGCGTCCCCTGAAGACGCGTTTCATCGAGCCGGCATCGTCTTTCTTGCACAAGTTCAGAGTATCGACACCGATACGACAACCCATCTCTCTCAAGCCAGACTCCACATCCTCTACGCCTGGAAAGGCGCCCCATTTCTTACTCCCAGAACATTCATTACTGACACCGGTGACTCAACACACTTAACCCCATTCACACTTGGTGACCGCTATTTATTTTATCTGCCGATGGAATATGAGCCAGGCCACCTGAAAGCTAACCTCGTCCGCCACCGCATCGTACGACTCGATCAAGCAACCGCTGATCTCGCCTTTTTGTCTCAGATCCCAGCAACCCCGATTAGCAGCGATTCACCCCGCGCACCCGTCCACACCACCCTAACGGCATCGATTAGTTGTGCTCCATGGGATGGCCCCGCATTACGACTGATTGTCCTTGTCGCCCAAGCCGGTTCCGATCCTTATACCATTCAAGTTATGATCTGGGGGCGTGGGTACATGTCTCTTTACCAGGGACCATATATGATCGAGATCGACAACTTCTCCCATCCAGACGGCACAGGAATGGCTAGACTCTGCACCGCTTCTCACGACGTCTGTCATCCTGATCCACTAAGGACACAACTCCGGTTCACGCAACTGAATCTAACCCCAAACCAACCGATCAGCGGGGAGTTGACCTTTCGGCTCGGGCCAAACAGCATAAGCCAGCACCGAATCACATTTTCAGGAAAACTCAGCGCACACCAGGACATCTGCGGATAAACCGCAGCCAGGAGTTCATTTCCTATGGCACCCACACGGACCCGACCGATCAATCGCGTCCGCACCCATACACTCACTCGATTCCGCAATCTGAGACGCATTCAACAGGCAATCAATGCCACCGCCACGCGCCATAAGATGGGTCCACTACAAGCAGCCATTCTCTTTCTCGTATGGGAACGCGACCCACGACCCATTGGACAATCTGAACTGGCCATCCTCCTCGAGGTTCGAGCCCCCACCCTAACCGTCTCTCTCAGGCTGCTCTCTCAGCGTAACCTGATAAGAATCAAACCCAGAAGGGTCAATCACTGTACGAAACTCTCTATCCTTACCCCCAGCGGACAGAAGTTCACAGAACAGCTGCGCGATCACATGGCGATCGCGCTCAAGGTCAAAGCATAATTTCCCTAGCCCACACACTGCTTTAGCGAATCAATGAGGCATCGGCCAACTCCACAAATAGGCTCTTGCCATCCAACGGTCGGCAAAGCCACACTAGGCCCTGGTACGACACCGCACACCCGCCCCCTAACTCACTTTGAAATGAAGATTTGCCCGGTCCGATCCACGCGTGTTTGTAAGAGAGGGTATAATATGCTATACCAGGTCTCAGCAAATATACGCATGGCACACCCGATCACGTGTGTCGGGTCCAACTCGATGTGGCAAAATCCAACTTGATTTGACACTGGGCTGTTCAAGAAGGTGCGCGAATCGGCACCCACCTTTTGAACCCCCCGCAGCAGTCAGTGCCACAAATTATTGGATAGAATACGGACAGTGCCAAGAACTATTGGACGCCAGTGCCAAAATTAGTGAGACTCCTGCAGGACAGTGCCAAGAAGAATGAGAATTTTGCAGGGTAGTGCCAAAAACGGTGAGAACCAATAACACTCCAGACATACCCCTTTCCGCACTAGCCCTTACAGACGCGCGCGCCTGGACAGAACACTATCTATCGGACGTGACAATCGCTCTGTCACTAGAGACCGTGGTTAGTTACCGCCGTAAGCTTCAGGACTTCCTATCGTGGTGGGAGTCCGATGCCCCTCAAAGGTTCTGCACCGACACATTGGTCAAAGACTATATTCAGCATCGAGAGAAAGAAAGCCGATCCAGTCGAACCGAGTATCTCCACTTCACCGTATTACGCCATTGGGGAGCATATCTCGTCACAAAAGGTCGACTCGACACCAACCCATGGCAGAAGATCACGCCTCCGCGACAGCCTGTCCACTTAGCGACTGGATGGTTGCTGTTATGGGAAATCAAAAAACTCTTACAAAGCTTTGATCAGAAGAAACTCAGCCAACACCGAGATGCTGTCCTTTGCCGAATCATGCTGAAGACCGGCGCGCGTGAAACAGAACTCTCCCTTGCTCGGATCAAAGACTTCACCCCAATCGGACCTGATGGGACAGAAGCGTGGCTAATGTTGAAGAGTAAAGGGAAGCAGAAGGAAGAACCGGTCCTCCTTGTTTCCTCACTGAAGAAACAAGTAGAGGCTTACCTTCGACATCGCTATCGTACGGGAATCTATCCCCCAAACAAGCCGCTCTTTACGACATTCCACGACGAGGAAGAACGACCCATGCCACCACGAGAGATGCGACGCCGTATTACGGCCGCACTCCGCCGTGCCGGCATCAAACGCCCCGGCATTACGCCGCTCGCACTCCGCCACACGGCAGGGAAACAAGCCTTGGCCAAACGAGCTCCGATCAAGGCCATTCAGGCAATGCTACGACACGAAGACATCAGAACCACAAAGCGGCTCATTCAACAAGAATATCGGCGAACTAACGCCGCGGAACGATATCTCACCGACTTCTGAAGATCCTACCCCTGCAAAGGCACCCAGAACTCTACACAGGTTCCACAACCCAATTGAGAATTCAACCGGAGACGTCCCCCAATCACCCGGAGGCGCTCCGACATCCCAATCAACCCAATACCAGGCATCTTGGAAAAAACCATATCCTGAGCAAACCCTACTCCATTATCATTCACGCGAATTACCAGTCCTCCTTCTTGTACCCCAACCGTTAACATCACTTCGGAGGCTTGTGCATGCTTCTCAATATTCCGAAGGCATTCCTGCACCACCACACACACAGTCGATGAAATAATCTGATCCTCTATTTGAACTGGATTGCCTCCAGCATCAAACTTCATAGCAATCCGTGTCCGTCGCCCCCAATCCGTACTTATCCGTGTAAGAACCTCGATACAACCTAATTCGCTCAACATAGCCGGGTGCAATTCATGAGATTTCAAACGAGCCCAGTCAGACAATTGAATCAATTCATTTCGACAATTCTGAATATCCTTGATAAACGCCGCTCCTGCCAATGACGAGTCGTCCAATATCATCTGCATCACAAACACAATAGACCCCACCTTCGAAGCAACCTCATCGTGCAGATCACGAGCCAACTCACGCCGTTGTGAATCGTCGGTCAAGATCAACCGGTTCAGCAAGCTTCGCATCGCAACAGCCTCAGAATTCAGCCGCTCACCCGAACGCTCGACCTCACGACAGGAAGCGGAAACTAATGTTTCAATGCTTTTCTGAGAAAACTCGTCATGAGATGCACTCTTCCCAATAGGTTCACAAGATCTAAACCAACCGCCACCCGATCGACCTATATTCCCATCTGCAGACAAACACACCAAATACACAGCCAACGCTAAGACACGAAACGCCCCAATCGATTCGGATGAAATCGGCACAGTCGGATTTAGCTCAACAACAATCTGACGGCCAGATAGAAATTGCACCCCGAATGCGATAACCGAAGGAGACTGGTTCAGGTCCCTATCTCGAGGCAAGTCTATCCATACCCGATCAACATCAACCTCATCGGAATCAAGTAGCGTGACTGTTAAGACCTGATCCAACTCCGGCCGCAACGAATCTCGATGCAATTGATGAGACCCCCCGTCCCGTAACCGTTCCAGATCCCGATGGATACGAGTCACTGCCATACCAGCCTGCTCCAACCGTACGCATTGCGCTTCCCCCATCGAGCCAACCTGACATATCTCCTGAATTTGACCACAGGTCCCTAATAGTACTGCAACCATGGTATTGGGTCTGATCGGATCAGGAGAGTTATCCAAAGAACGGTAATGATCCTGTCGTAAGTCACTTAAATCATCCCACCGAGTAAGCAAATGCACCCGAACACTCCACATACATGGCTCACCAGTCTTAGATTCTCGCAGATGGTCATAAAAATATTCTGCAATACCCTGCCCAAGCCCAGAAAACGATTGCTCCGGAGACACCTCGTTCATCATCTGAAGACTCAACAGCGTAGCCTGTCTCACGGTAATCTGTCCTGGCAAAGCAAACACCGTCTCAAGCGTCTTCCCCTTTTCCCCAGTCTCACCATTCATCAGCTGCTTGATCAGTTCAAACATGATTCCATCTCCCAATAATAAATTAGGGATACACCTTTCTCATTTAAGAACGGGAGGATACAACTGATCAAACAGCCAGCTATACTGGCCATTCCGCCAGGTAGCAGTTAGGCAATTCAAAGACCGCTCATAAAAGAACACATCGGCAGAATACGAGAAGAAACAACTCTGGAAAGTGACCCCCCACAAATCACGGCAAGGACCTATATCCCTGTGATTTTATTTCACAAGCCGACCCCTTAAGACCTGTAAGCCATGGACCAATGAAATCCCCGAGAGTAGCCGCAAGGTAGAGTTGAGTCGGAGGAGGAATGACGATCGTGCCGCCGGTAGACCCACTTGTTGCTTGACTTGCTACATTGCGAAAATCGACAGTAGCGCCAAAACGTTGAGTTGTGAAAGAAGGCTGGATACCTGAAAGATGAGCGAGGCCGGCAGGGTTTTGTTGCACGGCCGAGGCATTATCGGCTTGAGCCCTAAACGCTTTTGCCTACGCTCCGGCTGAGCCACTCGGAGTTTGATAACGAAATGCTTGTCTGAATACCTCACGAAAGTCGGTCTAGCCGACTATCATTTGTGAGCAATCGGAACCGTGGTTCATTCACGCCTTAGCAGTTGAGCATGCCTTCCATTGAGGCCTCTCGCGGTACCAGCCCTGACGATGACCACTGATACTGCGCAATCAGTTTCGATCGCGATTCTACTCCTAAGCGAGTAAAGACGTTCGATAGATGAAACCGAACCATCCGCTGAGACAGACTCGTGATCCTGGAAATTTCCCAATTGGATTTCCCTTCGCAGAGCCAACGCACAACACTGCTTTCTACTTGTGACAGAGCCATCATCCCCTTCGGTAACTGCTCAACCCCTAACCTTTGAGTACATTGCATCTGGGCTAAATGGAAATGGTCCACTCACGCATGGAGGAATCGATCCAACAAATAACTGTCTACAAGCTGTGGCACAGCTCCTAGGGCCTGGCAGTGTCAGGCTTCTGAACGAGTCGGTCTAATCTACCTGCCGCACTCCATCCTTCAAATAGATCGTAATACCGAAGGAGGAGGTCCTCCTTTCATGGTCCATACTGAAGCCACCGGCAGCCCTAACGCCCCTCATTCGTCTTCACCATCACGTTCAAGACAGACCCGGCCACTCAGCCAACGACGTCCTGATCTAGTAGCTCAATGGGACACACCCAACAATCCCGGTGTCTGTCTTGATGACCACTCTCACGAATCATCGTACTTAGCCTGGTGGATCTGCCCTTTCCAACACCGATGGCAAGCAACCATTCGATCACGCTGTCGGAAGCAGAGCGGGTGCCGGCGATGCACTCTCGCAGCGCGCTTGCGTCACCACGTCTCTTTTCCTGCTCGACGGCTAAGCACACATTCGCCTGAACTCGCGGCCAGCTGGCATCCGACAAAGAACGGACAGTTGACCCCCAATGACATCACCTTCGGTTCTCGTGTCCGCGTCTGGTGGAGTTGTCCAAGTAATCCTGCCCATGTATGGTGCACAACCGTCAACAACCGCCAACGTAGTGGTTGTCCACTGTGCGCCGGCCGGCATGTTGTGTCTTTCCGACCACGCATCAGAGCCACCCGAACACTCGACCAGACGCATGGAAAGATTTCGAAACTTTGGCATCCAACCTTAAACGGTCTTCTACGGCCAACGGATGTAACCGCTGGGTCCAAACGAGTCGTGTGGTGGATCTGTCCGCGCAATCCCGAGCATATTCGCGCAATGACCGTCTACCAACGGACACATTTCGACATCATATGTAGCTCATGCCGGCTCGATAAACGAACCGCACGGACGATCAGAAAGACCAACCGTCCAGCATCTTGATAATCCAGGTAAGAGGCGGTATAGTTCCGGAGCATTACATTTATTAACAGAACTGTTTAGTTATGCTGGCACCCCCCCCCAACCCATCCGGCATAAATCCAAATCCTACCCCAGCCGGTGCGAGACCCATTTCAGACACATACCAGCACACCATCATTCATGCTTTGGCCATCAGTCGTCATCTTCATCAAAAACAGCTCGAATTACTCCGCTACCTTAATACACGTCGGGATCCCCACCACATAGACCAGACTGTCCCTCTCAGCTATACGCATTTACATCATGCGACCGGAATCACGATTGAACATATTCGACGTAACGGACTCCATCGTCTATTCGCCTGCGGCCTCGTAAGCGTTGTCCATCAAGGCCTCGGTGGGACGGTCTACAGACTTCACTACGACGAAGCCATTGTCACCCGGATACTAGAACAGTTAATACCAAGCGTCACCTACGCGCCTTCATTAACTCCAACGGTTCACTCACCAGAAGAAGAACTCTGTCTACTTCAACGACGGTTGGCGGTACTAACGCAGGTAGAAGAAAGCCGTCACGCGGTACGACGAGCCGAGTTTCTTGCTGGACTTACTCACGGACAACTCGCTTGGATCGCCGACTCTGCAAAAAGTGCGGTTGACCAAATGGAAGGTATTCGCTTTGTACATGATCGCTTCCACCACTATGAGGCCGAACGACTTCGCCTGATCGATGAATGGGTCGCGCGAACGAGCTACGGAGCGATCGTCCCAACATACCCGTCGCCACCGGCTTAGGAGAATCAATAATGAGAAGCTCTATTGCCATCGCCGGAGCCTGGATTCTCAGTCTCTTTCTTGTCTATGCATCTCCCCACACCGACTACTACTCCGGCAGTGACGTCTCCCCCGAAAACGACAGCAACGTAAAACGAGAGTAGAATGGCGGCTTCGACGGTCCCTTGCGAAAGGA
>LNFM01013261.1_pt1 | contig 12811 bp, 12 predicted proteins | sample 596031 | NCBI WGS metagenome assembly LNFM01 (sample SAMN04254537, study PRJNA301005) | activated carbon metagenome | isolation source: dual media filters at the Ann Arbor, Michigan drinking water treatment plant | place: USA: Ann Arbor
TTGTCGCCGCCGCCCATGCGCCGGGCGAGGCCGCCCGCCAGCAGCACGCCGAGGGTTTCGGGATGGGACACGCCGTCAGTCCTCCGCGCCCTTGCGCCGGTGGCGGGCGCTCTCCTCCTCGACATAGGCGAGGTCCTGGTCGAAGACGATGCGGTCCTCGCCGGCCAGCGCCACGAAGCGCTTGCCCTTGGCCCGGCCGATGAGGGTGAGGCCACACTGGCGCGCGAGCTCCACGCCCCAGGCGGTGAAGCCGGATCGCGAGACCAGGATGGGGATGCCCATGCGCACCGTCTTGATGACCATTTCCGAGGTCAGCCGCCCCGTCGTGTAGAAGATCTTGTCGCCGCCGCTCTCGCCGTGGCGGAACATCCAGCCGGCGATCTTGTCCACCGCATTGTGGCGGCCGACGTCCTCCATGTAGACCAGCGGCTGGTCCTCGCGGCACAGCACGCAGCCGTGGATGGCGCCGGCCTCCAGATAGAGCGAGGGCATGGTGTTGATGGCGTGGGTCAGCCGGTAGAGCCAGGAGGTGCGGAACTCCGCCTGCGGCAGGGTGATCTCGGAGAGCGCCTCCATCAGGTCACCGAAGGCGGTGCCCTGGGCGCAGCCGGACGTCTGGGTCCGCTTCTTCAGCTTCGCCTCGAAATTGGTGTGCTCTTCCGTGCGCACCACCACCACCTCGAGATCCTCGTCGTACTCGACCTCGGTCACCACGTCGGTCGGCTTCAGCATGTTCTGGTTGAGGAGGTACCCGATGGCCAGATAGTCGGGATAGTCACCGATCGTCATCATCGTGACGATCTCCTGGGCGTTCAGATAGAGCGTCAGCGGCCGCTCCACCGTCACCGAGGTCTCGATGCGCTCGCCGCGTTCGTTGACGCCCGTCACCCGCTGGGTGAGGCGGGGGTCCGCGGGGTTCGGAACGATGACGGGCGGCGTTGCGGGCATGGCACCGGAGCTTGCGAGGTCGGCCGGTGCATAGCACGGCGCCGCCGCGCCGTGCCATGGTCGCGTCATTCTGCGGGCATCCCCGGCGCCACAAAGCCGTGACGGGCGAGAATCCGCTGCCCGGCCGGCGACAGGACGAACAGGGCCAGCCGGTAGGCCGCCGGCGAGGCACCGTTCACCACCGTCAGGCCATAGTCCGCCCCCACCGCCAGCGCGTCCGGCAGCGCCACCATGCGGATACCCGGCTGCTCGCGGGCGATGGGCCCGGCATTGGTGCAGTAGGCGAGGAAGAGGTCGGCCTGGCCCGCGGCGATGACGTGGCCATAGGCGTTGCGCCCCTCCGGCACCGGCGCGCTCGACGGCCCGCCGGTGAGCTGCAGCGCCTTGGCCTCCAGCGCCGCCCGCGCGCCGGGCCGCACCGCCTCGGCGCGCGCGAAGACCTGGTAGGCATAGTCGCCCGCCGGGTCGGCGCGCGGCGTCGAGGTGCCGAGCTTCACCGCCGGGTCGAGCATGCGGTCGAGGAGCGTCGCCGTCGTGACATCGAGCCCTGGCCGCACGAAGGCGCAGAGCGCGTTGCGGGCGAAGAGAACCACCGGCCCCGCCTTGCCGGCGGTCGCCAGCGCCTGCGGGTGGGTCATGTTGGCGGAGGCGAAGACCTCCGCCCGCTCACCGCCCGCTATGGCGTCGCGGATCAGGCCGGAGGGCCGGTAGACCTGCGTCACCTTGGGGCCGCCGGCCGCCTCGAAGGCGGCCGAGACCTCAGTCAGGGCACCGCGCAGGCTCCCCGCTGCGTGCAGCAGCACCGGCTCCTGCGCGTTGGCGCCGGCCGTGGCGAGCATCATCAGGCCCGCCGCCAGAATCCGCCGCATCTCACGCTCCCGTGTCGGAGGCGTTGGCGAAGAAGAGCTGCTGGCCGTTGATCTGGTAGTCGGCGATGGCCTTCTGCCCCTCCGGCCCGACGATCCAGTCGATGAAGGCCTGTCCGTCCGCCTGCTTGACGTGCGGATGGCGCTGCGGGTTCACCAGCATGATGCCGTACTGGTTGAACAGGCGGCGATCGCCTTCCACGAGGATGTCGAGGTCGCCGCGGTTGCGGAACGACAGCCAGGTGGCGCGGTCGGAGAGCACATAGGCGTTCATGCCGCCGGCGGTGTTGAGCGCCGCGCCCATGCCCTGGCCGATCTCGCGATACCAGGTGCCGCGGGTGGCGGCGAGGTCGATGCGGGCGGCCTGCCACAGGGCGAGTTCCGCCTGGTGGGTGCCGGACCGGTCGCCGCGCGACACGAAGGGGGCCGCCTTCGTCTGGATCGCGGTGAGGGCGGCGGCGATGTCGCGCGAGCCCTTGATGCCGGCGGGGTCGGACTTCGGCCCGATGAGGACGAAGTCGTTGTACATGACGGGGCGCCGCGGCCCGCCGAAAAGCGCTCCTCGGCCGCGCGGGCATGGACGAAGACGACGTCGGCGTCGCCGCGCCGGCCGGTGTCGAGCGCCTGGCCGGTGCCCTGGCTGATGACGCGCACCTCGATGCCCGTCTTCGCCCTGAACAGCGGCAGGAGGTGGTTGAAGAGCCCGGAATCGACCGTCGACGTCGTCGAGGCCACGGTGATGAAGCGGGCGCCCGCCTGGGCCTGGGCCGGCGCGGCAGGCCGGGAATCCTGTGCCAGGGCGGCGGCGCCGAGGGCGAGGAAGGCCGTGGTGGCGGCCAGCAGGTGTCTTTTGGTCAGCATGGTCGTCTCCTCAGGGGTGTCGGGCCGGATCACCAGACCAGGTCTCCGGCAATGAAGGCGCGGGCCTCGGGGCTTGCCGGGCCGGCGAAGAAGGTGGGGGCCTCGGCATCCTCGACGAGGCGCCCGCGATGCAGGAACAGCACGCGGTCGGCGAGCCGGCGCGCCTGGCCCATGTCGTGGGTGGCCATGACCAGCGTTATGCCCTCGCCGCGCAGGGCCGCCAGCATCTCCTCGATCTGCCGGGTGGCGCCGGGATCGAGCTGCGAGGTCGGCTCGTCGAGGAAGAGCACCTGCGGGCGCAGCGACCAGGCCCGGGCGATGGCCAGGCGCTGCTGCTCGCCGCCCGACATCAGCCGCGCCGGCCGTTCGGCGAGGACGCCGAGGCCGAAGCGCGCCAGCGCCTCCTCGCAGCGGGCCGCACGCTCGCCGCGTGTGACGCCGGCCGCCGCCAGGGCATGGAGCATGTTGGCACGGGCCGAGCGGCGCAGCATAACCGGCTTCTGGAACACCATGGCGTGGCGCTTGACGCCCGCGATCGTCCCCCGCTCCGCCGCCCATGAGACCGTGCCGGCGCTCGGCGTCAGCAGGCCGTGGCAGAGCCGCAGCGTCAACGACTTTCCCGAGCCGTTGGGCCCGATGAGCACGGTCAGCCCGCCGCGTGCGATGGAGAAGCCGACATCGTCCACCAGCCGTCGGTCTCCCGCCTCGAAGGCGAGGCCGGAGACGGTCAGCGGCAGGACGGACGGGGTGTCGCGCATGCCGCTCATCCGGCGAAGCGCGCGCCGACGCGGCTCGCGCCGTAGGTGACGGCGTTGATGGCCAGCGTCAGCAGGATCAGGACGATGCCGAGGCCGAGCGCCAGCGGCAGGTCGCCCTTGGAGGTCTCCAGCGCGATGGCGGTGGTCATGGTGCGGGTGTAGCCGGCGATGTTGCCGCCGACGATCAGGACGGCGCCGACCTCGGCGCTCGCGCGGCCGAAGCCGGCGAGGATGGCCGTGGCGAGCGCGAAGCGGCCGTCCCACAGCAGGGTCGGGATCGCCCTGAAGCCGGTCAGGCCGATGGAGGCGAGGTGCTCGCGATACTCGGCGTGGAGGTCTTCGGTGAGCTGGCGGGTGATGGCGATGACGATGGGCAGCACAAGCAGCGCCTGGGCCACCACCATGGCGGTGGGGGTGAAGAGAAGGCCGAGCGGCCCCAGCGGCCCCGATCGCGACAGGAGCAGGAACACGAGCAGCCCGGCCACCACCGGCGGCAGGCCCATCAGCGCGTTGACCAGCACGATGACCGCGCCGCGGCCGGGAAAGCGCGCCAGCGCCAGCAGCGCCCCGAGCGGCAGGCCGATCACCGCGGCGACGCTGACGGCCGACAGCGTCACCGTCAGCGACAGGCCGACGATGGCGAGGAAGGCCGGATCGCCGCCGAGGATGAGCCCGAAAGCGGCGGTGAAGGACTGGGCGATGTCCACGAGGAGCGTGTCCCGAGTGCCGGAAAAGTTGCACTATGTAGCGATCCACATTACCCAGAGGCAAATGCGGAATTGATGCACTCAGGAGCAGCCCGGTGCAGGAAGCCGTCTACCTGACGACCGACGAGGCCGCCGCCTATCTCCGGCTGAAGGAGCGCAAGCTCTACGAGCTGGTGGCGAACGGCCAGATCCCCTGTTCCAAGGTCAGCGGCAAGTGGCTCTTCCCGCGCGCGGCGCTCGACCGCTGGGTGGCGGCGGGCCTGTCGCGCCCCGAGGGCTTCGTCGCCGAGCCGGCCCCGCCCATCGTCGGCGGCAGCCACGATCCCCTGCTCGAATGGGCCCTCAGGCAGTCGAATGCGGGCCTCGCGCTCCTCGCCGAGGGCTCCGAGACCGGTCTCGACCGGCTGGAACGCAACGAGGTGGCGGCCGCCGCCATCCACCTGCACGGTGAGGGCGACGACGAGGCGGCCAATGTCGCCGGCGTCGCCGCGCGCGCCGGCCTGCACGACGCGGTGGTCATCGGCTTCGCCCGCCGCGAGCAGGGCTTCCTCGTCGCCGCCGGCAACCCGCTCGGTCTCGGCGGGCTCGCCGACGTGGCGCGGCGCGAGGCCCGCATCGGGCTCCGGCCCGCGGGCGCCGGGGCCCAGTTGCTGCTGGAGGTGGTGGCGGCCCGCGCCGGCATGGCGGTCGAGGGTCTGCGCCGGGCGCCGCTGCCCTATCCGACGGGCCCCGACCTCGCGCTCGCCATCCGCGGTGGCGAGATCGACTGCGGCATCGCCACCCGCGCCGTCGCCGCGCTCCACGGCCTCGACTTCGTGCCGCTGGTCTGGGAGCGCTTCGACCTCGTCCTGCGCCGCCGCACCTATTTCGAGCCGCCGGCACAGACGCTCTTCGCCTTCCTCCGCGATCCCGCTTTCGCCCGCCGCGCCGGGGCGCTCGGCGGCTACGACGTCGGCCCGGCCGGCCTCGTGCGCCTCAACCGGTGACTTGGCGGGCCCGCGCCCCATATAAGGCTCATGTCGTCCGGCTCCGCCCTCATCCCCCTGGATCGCGCCCTCGCCCGCCTGCTCGACGGGCTCGGCCCGGTCGTGGCCGAAACGGTTGCCCTGCCTGAGGCTCTGGGTCTCGTCGCGGCCGCGACGCTGCGGGCCCCGCGGGCCTTGCCCGCCCATGCCGTCGCCCTGCGCCGCGGCATCGCCGTGGCCAGCGCCGACCTCGTCGGCGCGACGCCCCATGCGCCGGCCCTGCTGCCCGCCGCGCCGCCCGTGGTGCTCGGCGGCGACGCTTTGCCGGAGGGGGCCGATGCAGTCCTTCCCGCGGATGCTGCGGCCATCTCCGGACCGTTCCACGAGATCGGCCAGTCCGCCTATCCGGGCGAGGGCGCCGTGCTGCCGGGCACCGACCTCGCGGACGGCGCGGTCATCGTCGCCGAAGGCGCGCCGATCACCGCCGAGATGGCCCTCGCCCTGCACCTCGCCGGCATCGCCGAGGGCGCGGTCCGCCGGCCGCGGATCGCCGTGACGGGCGATGCCGCCGGCCCCGAGGCCCGATGGCTGAGGGCGCGGCTGGCGCAGGCCGGCTGCACCGTCTCGGATGCCGCGCCGGCCGACCTCGTGCTCCATCTCGCCCGCGACCCGGCGGCGGTCGCACCGGGGCCGGGCCTCGCCCTCCAGCCCGGCGGCGATGCGGCGCTCCTGGTCGACGGGACCAGCCGGACCCTCGTGCTCGCGCCGCGCGCCGATGCCCTCGTCGCCGCGCTCTTCGCCCTCGTCCTCCCCCTGGTCGCAGTGCTCCAGGGGCGGCGCCTCGCCGCCGCGTCGCTCCCACTCACCCGCAAGATCGCCTCGCAGGTGGGGCTTGCCGATCTCGCGCTCCTGCGCCACACCCCGGAGGGCTGGGAGCCGCTGGGCGTCGGCCGGGTGACCCTCACTGCCCTCCTCGCCGCCGACGCCGTCGCCATCCTCGGTCCCGGGAGCGAGGGCGCCGCCGCCGGCACCCCGATCGCAGCCATTCCCCTTCAGGAGCCCTTCGACCCGCGATGACCGCCAACGCCGCCCTCGTGCAGGACCAGTTCCTGCAAGTCCTGTCCCGCGACGAGGCCATCGCGCGCTTCCGCGCGGCGCTGCAGCCACGCCCGCTGGGCGCGGAGACGGTGGCGCTCGACGCGCTCGCCGGGCGGGTTCTGGCCGAAACCATCGCCGCTCCCGTCGACACGCCGCCCTTCGACCGGTCCGTGGTCGACGGCTTCGCCCTGCGCGCCGCCGACGTCGCCGCTGCGTCCGAGGGCGCGCCCGTGCTGCTCGCGGTCAATACCGAGACCATCGCGTGCGGAACGGCACCGCGCCTCGCCGTCGCCGCGGGCACGGCGACCCCCATTGCCACCGGCGGACCCATGCCGCGCGGCGCCGACGCCGTGGTGATGATCGAGCACACATCGCTGGAAGCGGACGGACGCCTCGCCGTCCGGCGTGCGGTGGGCCCCGGCCAGAACATCGCCTTCGCCGGCTCCGACATCGCGCGCGGCGAGACCCTGCTGCGCCGCGGCACCGTCATCGGCGCCCGCGAGATCGGCATGCTGGCCGCCGTCGGCGCGGCCTCCGCCAGCGTCTGGCGCAAACCGCGGGTCGCGGTCATCTCCACCGGCGACGAACTGGTGGCGCCCGGCGAGCCGCTCCGGCCCGCCGCCATCTACGATTCCAACGGCCCCATCGTCGCCGCGGCGCTGGAGGAGAACGGCTGCGTCGCCATCCGCTTCGGTGCCATGCCCGATGTCGCCGAGGCGCTGGAGGCTGCGATCCGCGAGGCCCACGCCACCTGCGACGCCGTCATCCTCTCCGGCGGCACCTCCAAGGGGGCGGGCGACCTCACCTACCGCATCGTCGGAGCGCTGGGGGCACCGGGCATCGTCGCCCACGGCGTCGCCCTGAAACCCGGCAAGCCGCTCTGCCTGGCCGTCTGCGACGGCCGGCCGGTGGTGGTCCTTCCGGGCTTCCCGACCTCCGCCATGTTCACCTTCCACGACATCGTGGCGCCCGTGCTGCGCATCCTCGCGGGCCTGCCCGAGCGGGCCGAGACCAGCGTCACCGCCCGCGTGCCGGCGCGCATCCCCTCCGATCTCGGCCGGACCGAATTCGTGATGGTCGCGCTGTCCGACGGCGTGGGAGGGCTCGTCGCCCACCCCGTCGGCAAGGGGTCGGGCGCGGTCACCGCCTTCAGCCAGGCCGACGGCTTCCTCGCCATCGACGCCCTGAGCGAGGCCCTGCCGGCGGACAGCGAGGTAGCCGTCACCCTGTTCACGCCGCACATCGTGCCACCCGACCTCGCCGTCATGGGCAGCCATTGCACCGGCCTCGACGCCGTCATCGAGCTCCTCGCCGACCGGGGGATCACCGCCCGATCGCTGGCGCTCGGCAGCCTCGGCGGCCTCTCCGCCCTGAACCGGGGCGAATGCGACGTCGCTCCCATCCATCTGCTCGACCCCGCCACGGGGCGCTACAACACCCCCTTCCTCGGCGAGGGGATGCGCCTCGTGCCAGGCTGGCGCCGCATGCAGGGCATCGTGTTCCGTCCCGACGATCCCCGTTTCGCGGGCGCCGCGACGCCCGAGGCGGCGCTCGCCGCCGCCCTGGCCGACGCCGACTGCCTGATGGTCAACCGCAACACGGGCGCCGGCACGCGGGTGCTGCTGGACGGGCTCCTCGCCGGCCGCAAGCCGCAGGGCTACTGGAACCAGCCGCGCTCCCACAACGCGGTGGTGGCCGCCGTGGCTCAGGGCCGCGCCGACTGGGGCGTCGCCATCGCGCCGGCCGCACGGCCCCTCGGCCTCGGCTTCATCCCGCTGGCGGAGGAGCACTACGACTTCGCCGTGGCACGCGACCCCCGCCGCCCGGACGTGCTCGCCGGGTTCGAGCAGGCGGTCGCCGCGGCGGGCGAGGCGCTGCGCGCCCTCGGTTTCACGCCGGCCTGAGGCGTCGGGACGGGTTCAGGGCTGGTTAAGACATCTGCGTCATCCTCGCATCCCAAAGGTCATGGTGGATGACGACGCCTTTCGATGAAGCCCTGAAGCCGATCAATTCCATGATCGGCGCCCTCGCGCCCAAGCTGCGCGGGGCGCTGGTGGAAGAGCTCGTCGACGAAATCTCCCGCGAGCGCCTCGATGCCGAATCGCGCAAGGCCCTCGTCCTCGACAACATCGTCGCCGAGGCCCTGCGCGATGCGCCGATGCCGAGCCGGGTGCGCGCCTCGCCGCGCCTCGCCCGCTGCGCCAGTTCCCTGCCGGAGGCCACCACCACGCTCGCCTGCGACGTCATCGCCGTCGCCGAGGCGATCCTCAACGCTCCCGACCTGCCCGACGACATCATGCTGCGGGTCTGCGCCCCCGAGCGTCAGGAGCACATGCAGATCATCGCCAAGCGGCAGAAGGTCTCCGCTCTCCTCGCCCGCGCCATCGTCCAGATGGGCGAGGCGGCGACGGTGGTCACCCTGGTGCGCAACGCCGGCGCACAGCTGACCTCGGAAGGCTTCGCCGAGATCGTCGCCCGCCACGGCGGCGATCCTGCCGTCCGCTCCATGCTGACGCAGCGCGCCGACTGCCCGGCCGATCTCGCGACGAAGTTCGGCGCCGCCACCTCGCGCGACGTGCCGAGCGGCGAGGAACTGCTCGAACAGCTTCAGGCGCTCGCCGAGGAGCGGCAGATCGTTCCCGCCATGGACCTCCTGATGCGCTGCATCGGCCGCGACCGCGACGCCGGCCGCAAGATCCTCGAGCGCGACGACGAGAAGGCGCTGGGCGCCATCTGCCACATCGCGGGGGTCGACGCCGAGACCTACGAGATGCTGATCCACGCCTGGCGCGTCACCGCCGGCAAGCCGCTCACCGACGTGCACAAGGCGCCGGTCCGCTTCCGCCTGATGCGTCCCGCCGAGATCGACCGGGTGATCTCGCGCCTGCCGCTCGCGCGCATGCGCGCCGGCGAGGCCGTTCACGCTTGATCCCTATTCGGCCGCGGCCTGGTAGCGCTGCAGCGGCAATCCCAGATCCATCCAGACCTGCATGAGCGCGCCGGCGAGATCGTCGATCATCGCGTCGGTGTGGGCCGGGCCGGGGGTGATCCTGAGCCGTTCCGTGCCCTTCGGCACGGTCGGGTAGTTGATCGGCTGGATGTAGATGCCGTGCTCGGCGAGCAGCCGGTCGCTCGCCGCCTTGCAGCGTTCCGCATCGCCCACCAGCACCGGCACGATGTGGGTGCTGGAGGTCATCACCGGCAGGCCGGCCAGCGACAGCACGCGCTTGGCGCGCGCCGCCTGGCGCTGCTGCATGTCGCGCTCGATGGACGAGGTCTTGAGGTGGCGGATGGCGGCGGCCGCCGCGGCGGCGATGGCCGGCGGCAGCGCGGTGGTGAAGATGAAGCCCGCCGCATGGCAACGCACCGCGTCGATCACCGCGGACGAGCCGGCGATATAGCCGCCCATGACGCCGAAGGCCTTGCCGAGCGTGCCCTCGATCACGTCGAGCCGGCCCATCTGGCCGTCGCGCTCGGCGACGCCGGCGCCGCGCGGTCCGTACATGCCGACGGCATGGACCTCGTCGATGTAGGTCATGGCGCGATGGCGCTGGGCGAGGTCGCAGATCGCGGCGATCGGCGCCACGTCGCCGTCCATCGAATAGACGCTCTCGAAGACGATCAGCTTGTTGCGCGCGGGGCCGGCGGCCACCAGCAGCTCCTCGAGATGGGCGAGGTCGTTGTGGCGGAACACGACGCGATCGCAGCCCGACTGGCGCACGCCCTCGATCATCGAGTTGTGGTTCAGGGCGTCGGAGAGGATGAGGCAGTCGGGCAGCAGCCTGGCGATGGTCGAGATGCCGGCCTGGTTGGAGATGTAGCCCGAGGTGAAGACGAGGGCGGCCTCCTTGCCGTGCAGGTCGGCGAGCTCGCGCTCCAGCTCGACGATGGGGTGGGAGGTGCCGGAGATGTTGCGGGTGCCGCCGGCCCCCGCGCCCATGGTGCGGGCGGTCTCGGCCATGGCCTCGACCACGCGGGGATGGTGGCCCATGCCCAGATAGTCGTTGGAGCACCAGATGACGACGTCGCGCGGCCCCTCGGGGGAATGCCAGGTGGCCTGCGGGAACTTGCCGACCTTGCGTTCCAGGTCGGCGAAGACCCGGTAGCGGCGTTCGTCCTTCAGGCGGGAGACGGCGTTCTCGAAGAACTGGGCGTAGGTCATGGCTCGTCGGTCCGTGCGAGCCCCGGCGACAGGTCGGGGGAATTCAGAATGTGCCGCACCACATCCGTTGCGGCCTTGACGTCGATCAAGATCGCAAGCCGCTGGTTAGCACCGTTCCAATCTACGACGCCACGGGCCGATGGTCGCGCCGTTTCACAAACCGTTGATGCGCATCAGCGCCTGGAAGTGCTTCGTGGCCTGGTAGTCGAGGACCTGCATCCATTCGCGGGCCGTCTGCTTCGCCTGCTCGGCGGGGATGATCTTCAACGGCAGGCCCGTCGACATCGCCAGCACCTGCTGCCGGCAGGCGCGCTCGAGGTAGTAGAGGTCGTCGAAGGCCACCGCCACCGTCGGCCCGCCGATCGTGACGCCGTGATGCTCCAGGAAGATCACGTCGGCATGCGGGTTGTCCTTCTGCGCCTGGGCGATGCGCTCGCCCTCCTCGGCGTTCAGCGCCACGCCGCCGAAGCCCTGGTAGGCGGTGCGGTCGAGGAAGCGGCAGGCGGTCTGGTGCGCCATTTCCAGCCGTCCGCCCTCCACCATGGTCAGCGCCGTGGCATGGGGCATGTGGACGTGGAGGATCGCCTGGTGGCGCGGATTGGCCCGGTGCCCGGCGATGTGGATGTTGCGCGCCGTCGCCTCCACCTCGCCCCAGCCCTGGTGGATCGTGCCGTCACCGTCGATCAGCAGCAGGTCGTCGGGCCGCATCTCGCCCCAGTGGATGCCATAGGGATTGATGAGGTAGCGCTCCTCCGGTCCGGGCACGACCACCGAGAAATGGTTGCAGATGCCCTCGTTGAGGTCGAACCGCGCCGCGAGGCGCAGCGCCGCCGCGAGCTCGCGCCTCAGGGTGGTGATGTCTGCGCTGGCGCCCATGATTCTCTCCCCGAGGCTGTGCCCCGGCCTCTCCGGAAACGAAAACGCCTGCGAACGGATCGCAGGCGTCGGTGACGATGCCGGGGCCCGCCCGAGGCGGCAAGCCTCATTTCGGCGCGAGCACCATGATCATCTGGCGGCCTTCCAGCCGCGATTCCTGCTCGACCTTGGCGATGTTGACCGTATCGGCCTTGACGCGGTCCAGAACCCTGACGCCGAGGTCCATGTGCGCCATCTCGCGACCGCGGAAGCGCAGGGTCACCTTCACCTTGTCGCCTTCCTCGAAGAAGCGCTTCATCGCCTTCATCTTGGTATCGTAGTCGTGGTCGTCGATACCGGGACGCAGCTTGATCTCCTTGACCTCCACCGTCTTCTGATTGCGGCGGGCCTCGGCAGCCTTCTTCTGCTCCTGGAACTTGAACTTGCCGTAGTCCATGATCTTGCAGACGGGGGGCACGGCGTTCGGGGCGACCTCGACGAGGTCGAGCCCGGCCTCCACGGCCATCTGGACGGCATCGCGCGTCTGGATCACGCCGCGGTTCTCGCCCTCGGCATCGATCAGCTGGACTTCGCGGACGCGGATCATCTCGTTGATGCGCGGCCCGTCACGCTCGACGGGGGCGGCGGCTCTCATGGGTCTGCGAATGGGGGCGTCTCCTTCAGACGTTGACGGGGCCGGACCGGGGGCGGCCGCGTTTCCCGATGGAGAAGAACGCAGGCCGATCCCTGATGATCCGGAGGGTGGCGAAGATCGGTAGAATTGCAGAGGAAGTCAATGGTTCGCCGCATTTTCGCCGCCGGCCTTGCCCTTATGCCACAGCCGCGGCTAGGCAGGGTCGCCCGCGACCGCCCTTTGCCGGAGCCAGCCCCCCATGACCACCCTTCCCGATCCCTCCTATCTGACCGTCGGAACGGGCCCCTCGGCGCGGCGCATCGCCTTTCGCCGCATCGAAGGCCGCGGCCCGGCCATCGTCTGGCTCGGCGGCTTCAAGTCCGACATGAAGGGCACCAAGGCCGAGGCCCTTTCCGCCTTCGCGGCGCGCACCGGCCGGGCCTTCTGGCGCTTCGACTATTCCGGACACGGGGAATCGGACGGTGAGTTCGAGGACGGCACCATCTCCCGCTGGGCCGAGGAAGCGGCGGCCGTGGTCGCCCTCGCCGGCCCCCGGCCGATCCTCGTCGGCTCCTCCATGGGCGGCTGGATCTCCCTTCTCGTCGCCCGCGTCATGGCGGCGCCGCCGACCGCTATGGTGCTGATCGCGCCCGCGCCGGACTTCACCGAAGCGCTGATGTGGCCGGCCTTCTCCGAGGACGTCCGGCAGACCATCATGACGGAGGGCCGCTGGGTCCGTCCCTCCGCCTATGACGAGGGCGGCTATCCCATCACCCGCGCCCTGATCGAGGACGGTCGCCGCAACCTCGTCCTGACCGGCCTCGTCGAGACCGGCTGCCCCGTCCACATTTTCCAGGGCATGGAGGACCCCGACGTGCCCTGGCGCCACGCCATGCTGCTGGCCGAGAAGATCGCCCGCGACGACGTGGTCGTGACCCTGGTCAAGGACGGCGACCA
>LNFM01010683.1_pt1 | contig 12809 bp, 14 predicted proteins | sample 596031 | NCBI WGS metagenome assembly LNFM01 (sample SAMN04254537, study PRJNA301005) | activated carbon metagenome | isolation source: dual media filters at the Ann Arbor, Michigan drinking water treatment plant | place: USA: Ann Arbor
GGATAAATCGAGAGAGCTGGACAAAGTAAATAACGCTCTATTTGCCCCAAATATGCCCCAAGAAAAAACCAGTGCCGCTGGAAGCTAGCACTGGCTTTATTGTATTGGCGGAAGAGGTGAGATTCGAACTCGCTCTATAATGTATGCATAGCTATACATAACTATTAAATACAACAACTTAGTGTTTAGTTGTATTCATAGATATACATGCGTTTGCCCCAAATTTGCCCCAAATTTATATCTGGGGTTTTGAACAAGCAGAACATCACCGCAGCCAACGAGTCGAGATTTTACTACGAATAGACTTTTCATCCAATTGGTTTTAGTATCATCTGCTTGTAAACAGCGCTCCAAACCTCAGAATCATTTGATAATGCTCAAACCACTACCTGAAGAATTAGATCAAGCACTTCGGATTATTGCGAATGAACAGCATATAGGATTAAAAGCCGAGGTGATCAATACACTACTTGATTCTGGATATATCACTTACAAATATGGTGGCGGATGGATGTCGACCAGCAAGGGAAGGCAATATTTAAAGTTTAATAAAAATGCAAATTGTTAGTGATTGCTAGCGAATGGCGTCAATAACCGTGTGGAGTCAATATCAATATTTTTGGTATGTGCAATTTTGGTGCAAAAAAATGATGAAAATTATTGTTGACGAACACTAGATAAAGGCATAAATTCTTGACAGATGCACAATATGTTGTGTTGTAAGTCGTTTTGGAGATTGAAAATGAGAAGATAATTAGGTTGCGCTAGCCAGCAAACACTACCAGCACTGGCGTAACCTTAAAAAAGACAGGCCCTAAATCAGCCACTCTCGCAAAGAAAACTGATTAAGGGCCGGTAGTGACACAATGCGGTGATAAATTACCACCACGGGTTGATATTACATGACCTAATTTGGTAATACAAGACGCCGCCTGATATATTTATTCAGGAGAATTATTATGGCAAACAAGCCAAAAAATGAGCAAACAAGCTCTAAAGTTGCAAGCCAAGCGGGCCGTGTTTTACAAGACCCAAAATCAACGAAAGAGCAAAAGGCCATTGCAGCATCTGCACTAACCCAAGCTCGCAATAAAAAGCCGTAGGTAAGTAAACAAAGGGGCTTCGGCCCCTTTGTTATTTATGCTGCCTCAGTAATGTCGATGTAGTACTCCTTTCCAACTTCAAACATTTTTGCCGCTGGCTTGTTCTCACCGATGGCCATGTTCAAAGAACCGCTGGGCGTGTATTGCGACCATGTGTTGTTTTCATGATTTGGATCTGGTGAATAAACCGCACCAAAGCTGACGTTGACATTGCCATGTGCTGGCTCTGAAACATTGTGACACTTAAATTTTGCTCGTACTGTAGTCATTTTAAAGCTCCTGGTTATATGTCCTTCCGGACGGTAAAGCAGGATTTTTGTTTCGGTGTTGCGCCCTGCGAAATCTTAATTACTCTGCACAAACGCACATCTTGCCTTTGTAGACCTCTACTGCATCTATCAGGGCGTTGTGCTTGATTGCGTTTTCGTTGCAGATTTGGAAGTTGTCTGCTGCGTTGCTGAGGACCTGCTCGACGGTGGCAATAACGGCTGCATTCTCTGTGGCCGCTGCAGCAGGCTCTGGTCGATGTTGATTCGCACCTGCGATTGCGTCATTCCACAACTGCAAAGCATCGGCATCAGCAAAACAAATACGCTTATCGTCTTTTTCATTGATACGCTCCCTGATGGTTCTATATACAATTTTAGTCTGCACTTCTTGCTTTTGCTGATTCTGGACAATTTTATCCACCTCCACAATCGCGTTTTGGCGCGTTTTTTCTTGCTTGGCTATACTATGCCCTTGGTCTGCATCTGTTTTCCAACCGTGCACACGCCACCCAGCCACAAAACAAGCCACGGAAAGTGCGCCAATGGCAATAATTTTGGTTTGCCAGCTCAACCCATTGATTAATTTAAGTGGGTTCAGCATATAGCTCCCCTGGCAATTGATTGCGTAAATTTTCAACCCATTTGCGTACATCAAACCCAGGGCAAGTTTTTAACCACTCATGCGGCTCAATTTTTCCATCGCCATCTTTATCCGGGCTTGCATCACGGTGGCCACAAATATCAATGCCAATCATTTTAAAAATGGCCAATGCATTTTTGATTGATTGCGTTGGCTTGCCGTAAATCTTTCCCGCCAAATCGATGATGACTAATTTAAGGCTGTGCCATTGCTCGGCGGTGTACTCATCAGTGCCGACCAAACAAACGCCGATACTTTTTGCATTATGGTTGGCCACATGCGCGCCAACTTCCTCAAGGTGCCTGCCATAAACAACATGGCCGTCACGTTCAATTACTACGTGGTACCCGATATTTGGGTATGCAGGGCTGAATGAGCGCACGTATTGGCTGTTGCGTTTAAAGCCACGCTCTTTGTGCCACCGGTTAATGTCTGCAGCAGTAAAGGCTTTGTCGTTGGGTGTGGCGCTGCAGTGTATAAATATTGTGTTAATTGTTCGTTTCATCGGTCACCTATCCTGTTTTTAAACCCACCCGTAAAGCGTGCATAGGTGGTTGGCCATAAAAATAAAGCAATGGATAAATCAGCCAGCAACCAATCCATTTTATGCGGCATGTTTGGCTGCAAATAGCACATTGCCAGCCCAAAAAATGGAACAGAAACGGCCAGCACATATTTAAATAGACGACAAAATTTGTCTCCTCGGTCCATTCGGTAAAAGCACAAAAAGCATTCTGTGGTGATGTAAACAGCAAACAACCAGTGAATTAATATCAGCATGTCATACCCCGTCAATTTTGCGATCAATCATGCGGCCTAGCCCTTTGATGATTTGCTCTTTGAACAACATGAGTACCAGGCTTGCAAAAAACGCCACTGGGTATTGCGCATCGGGCGCCCATTTGCGCAACCAGTGCATGGCAAACATGGTGATAATCGCAGTGATTAAAATGAACAATGCATTACCCGCAAACCTCAGCATTGCTTGCTTGCTATCGCTGATAGGCATAGGCGCTGGCAAAAAAGCCATACCAATGCCAGAACCTAAGATTGCGCATAAAAATGCCACAATCATCTCTGCGTGTAGCGCCCCCGATAAAATGCCAAGCACGCCCACGGCCAGCGTGGGGGCTTGGTCCTCTAATGTCATGTGCTGCATGGGTTCCCTTTCTTATTGCCGGTTGGCGGGATTGTTTGCGCATCCGCCATTTTTTTTAATAATTTCAAGTTGAATTTGCTCGCTGGTTTTATTGGGTGCTGTCTCTTGCTTTTCGTATATGAAGCCTGTCGAACATGCAATTAATAGCACCGCCAAGTAAGCCACCACCGCCCTCCTGCTCATAGCTTCACCAAAATAGCACCGGCAGCGGTGCGGAAAAGCTCACCCGTTGCCAGCGAGCTTGCAGCCGCCTGATCCGCGTACTCTGGCAGGCCAGCCAATGTGCGCCATGTGGTGCCGTTAAACTCTAACTGCACGCCAGCCACGCCACCCGTTGCGCGCATAACCCATCCTTTTTTGGCGGTAAAAAACTCCCACTCAGGCTCTGCTAGGTCTGCATTCCAGCGCGCAATTTTTTGGTCTTGGCTTGCCCATGCTCCTGTTGCGCTGGCTGGTACAATGTACACATCACCATCGGCAGGGCTGGCTGGTGGTGCGGTGGTGGTGTGGCTAATTACGCGCGATTTCATCAGCGCGTCAATGCCGCGCAGCAATCGATTAAGTTCGCTGTAGTGCTCTTCGCCAGGTAGCGCAAAGCTCAGCAGTTCTAAGTTGGCGCCGTTTTTAGTTGCCATGATTGTGTCCTCGTTTAGTCTACAAAAAAACCAGTAAGGGTTTGGCCATCGCCGATGTTAGCCACACCACAATCGCGGCGCTCATTCAGGCAGTTTTTGACAATGCGGCCAATAATCCCCTCATCCCAGCCATTCATCCAATCAGCATGCAATGAATAGCCACCAGGGTAAGTTAGCGGGTAATTGTCGCTTGATAATCGATAAGTCTCAGATGCACTCAGGTTGCCATCGTAATCTGAGTTAATCGCAATTGATGGCAGCGCTATAGGGTGGCTGGCTGGGCAAGAGTTAGCACGAAAACCTAGCTGACCCTCACCAATATCGCAGCGGTTTCGATCCCTGCAGGTGTAGCTCATGTGGCTTTGGTGATCAGGGCTATCAAGGTTCACGCCATCCCAGCATTGTGGGAAAGATATAATCATGCGCAGGTACTGATTAGGCCCGCCACATGCTTGTATGTATCTTGAATCCCAAAGAATGCCCCAGTTAGCCGGGTTAAATGCCTGCGTTCTGTCGTGGCATTGAAACTTTGCGAAAGAGTCAATGATGGCTAACGGTTTAGGGTTGCCGGCAATCATGCGCAAGCCGGCAGGAAACGTCTTTATATACTGCCCGTTAAAATCGTCAGGGGCTTTGTAATATACAAGCACATTGGATGGGGCCATTGGCGCTTTGTCTGACATACGCACCAAGGTTGGCATCCAATAGCCTGATCGATTTAATATGCCACCGGCACAAGTGCTATTGCCGGTTAACCGAATGTTTGCGGGTGTGGTGTAAGCGTTAATGGCTCTGTTGCCAAAAAACGTATGGTGATGTGTGGCATTAGGCACTCCTGGGAAAACAATCGGGTCGTCGTTACTCATGTGAGAGAAAGCACAGCCAATACGGAAAGCGCCCGCATAAGGCGCTGCGTTAGATGGAGGTGCAGGCTTTGGCCCAATCTGAGCGATTGACGAGCCTGCATTAAACGGTGGCGTTAGAGCGGTGTTGACAATAGGCTGATAATTAACCCCTGCAGGCGGTTTTAACACTTGCTCTAAATCGCTCATCAACACGTAATAGCAGTTTTTTTGCACCCCTGGTGAAGGGTTGAAGCCGTCAAATAATGCAGCGTTGCAATTGGTTGAACCGCTCACATACGATTTTGTCACCCATAAATTGCCAACCCCAAACCATATTTTTGATGGCCCAGGCGGGGTTGAGCTGCCCCCTTCCCATATTAAAAACTTGGCGGATAATGGTGGCTCAGTGGCGTTGCGTACAATAGTCGATGTTGGCGGCTCCGGCGGTATCACCGGCGGTGTGGGTGGCGTTACCGTTGGCGGTGGTGTGGGGTTCACAAAGCCGGTATCAATGGTGCCAATGTTGGGGTTGGTGATGACTGCTTGTCCAGGCGTTAAAAACGCATGGCGCTGGGTGGCTTTAAAGTAGCCCATCACCTTATTTTTTTTAGGCTTTTTAACGTAACACAGTTTGGGCGGCTCGGCCTGCACTGCACCATTCAAACCCACCACTTGTGTATCTAACAACCAAACCGGCTGTGCAGCTGGCGGTGCGTATTTTTTACGGGCTTTGCACTTGTTAAAGTTGGTGGTGTTGCCCACATGGGCTGCACATTCTGCATCTGTAAAATTTCTTAATACAAAGCAATACTCTGCAGCATTGGCCATGTATGATGCCAACAGCAAAGTGCTTGCCAGTAATAAACCGCTTAATTTTTTCATGATCCCCTCCTTTAAATATCTAAAATCGTAATAGTTTCGGTGATGGTGCCAATTGTGAAAGATAAGGTCTCGCCTACCTCCACCAACCCGTCATTGATAAGCGGTACCGTCACCGTAAATATAAACACCCCTGCTGGCACGGCTAAATAGCCATCGCCCACATCAAATACATCGTCACTGAATGTCAACGTGCCAATATCGGGGGCAGTAGCGGTGCCACCAAAGCTGTACTCATGATCGAGCTGATCACCAAATACCCCGCTCATGGTCACAGTAAACACCGCATTGCCACCCTCGGTGACGCCCACCACATCTATGGCCACTGGCTGTGGGATGCTTTCAATGCCGCCGTAATATTGGCCATAATTAAAGCCGTAGCCAGTACGGGTGACGGTGTGGCTATGCGCCTGCCACGATTCCAACCCATCACGCACACTCTCAAGCGTGATGGTTAAGTTTTGTATCGGGCCATGCGCAATTTGGTCATCCACCGGGTAATCCCAGCTTGTGCCGGTTAGCCCAGCGTAAGTAGCCACCAAGGATGTTTCATTAAAAATTTTAATGGTGTAAGTGGTGCCTGCTTCTGCAGCAATGGCATCCTCATCGTAGCCCACCAAGGCCACCGTTTGCAGCAGACGGTTGCGATCTACCCATGAAACATTGATTGCGCTGCCAGATACCAAGGTGGGGTAATATTGGCCGTTAATCTTAAATTGTCCTGGCGGGTATGGTCGGCTGGCGCGGCTGGTAAATGTGATAGGAAATGCTGTGGCATTTTCCTCAGCCAACACGCTGGCGGTGCCCTCTGGGATTACTTTGTAATACACCAAATCGCCAATCAGGCGGGTGGTTTCATCCAGTGAGCCGGAGCTGGTCATCACCACCAATTTATCACCCACCACATGCTTGGTGGGCACGGTATCTAATACCCCGCGCTTAACAGTCATGATGCGCGTGGTTTCGTTGTAGCTCACAACCCCCACCAACTCATCGCCAATCATGGCAATCACTGCGCCCACCTCGTCAAAATTGTCCACAAACATATCCACGGGCAAGGTGAGTGCAAAGGTTTCTATGGTCTCATTAACCGCAGTCATCAATGATGCACTTGGGTTATAGCTGGCCACATCGGACTCAATAAAAATATCATTATCTAAACTGCTGATCAGCTTGTATGAAAGGGTAAATGCGCCACTGCTATTCCGTGTAACCAGACTGGTGGCAAAGCCGTAATCTTCTGGCAGCACATTGCGCTCGGCCTCAGATATCCCAAAGTACACTGCCCAGTATGGCAGCTCGATCATTTCTACCCGCGCAGCAGGCAGCATCACGGCTGGGTCATATTGCTCGGTTAAATCCGTTGGCAGTTCATACATGGCATTGCTTAGGCTAAATACATCTAGCACCATGTCCACCTTAAACTTCCCGCCTTCCTCTGGCAGCGGCTCAATATCGGTAATGCGGTAAACGGCATCAATGCCCAGCTCGTCATCGTTCACGCGCAGGCAGTCACCCTTGGCATGGTTCCAAAGCACACGGTTGGCTTTGCGTGCCATTTTTGGCAATGGGCTAGATAACACCCACAAATCGCGCCGCCCAAGCATTTTGGCCAAGCGTGGGCTGTGCACATACTCGTAATCGCGCATGGTGGAGTTCACCCCGCCCGCGGATTGGATCAGTGCAATATTGTTCTCTGTGATGGTCTTTTCGTTTTCGTCATCATCCCTAAATTTAATCACCACGGTATTGGCTAAATCAGCCAGATCAGTGGGCGCGTTATAGCTCACCAACTCACTGTTGCTGTTGTTCAATTCCACCAAATCATCAATATCATCACTTGGGCGCATGAGGTGCAGCTCAATTTTGCCGGTGACTTTGTTAAATTTGGTGTAGCCGCCTATGGTGCTTAGTACATTCTCAATTAAATCGACACCAGGCTCATCGGTGATTAAATGCGATATGCCAAAGCGCTCGCTGTAAAGCGTATCTGCCACGGCTTGCCATGTCACATCATCAATCAATGCTGCAGGCCAGCGCAAATTAAGGCTGCGCTGCGTGGCCACAAAGTAAATAAAATGCGCAGGGTTTATATCACCATAGGTGGGCACCGAGGCCACCACGCTTTCTATCACCACATCGCCGCCATAATCCATGCCAGTGAGTGTGGAAACCACGCCTGTCACTGGGTCTTTTACATTGCGGCTGCCATTGGTTTTAACCACCCTAAACTCATAGGCATCGTGCGTAAACGTAAAGCTGACGTTCTTTCTTCTATTGGTGCCGGGGTTGCCATTATTGGCTGTGTTAAACGAGTTGGCGGTGATCACGTTGGGCGTAAAAATGCCGTTTTGAATATTGCCATTGCCAAAACTCAGACTGCTTCTGTTTGGGGTTGTTTTATTGGTGGCAAATACTGCCCCCACACCCACACCTCCTGTGCTTGGGAAAGCCCCGCCAACAAACTGCCCCACTTCGCCATCAGTCCAGTCAGTCTCTTCATCGGTCTTATACTGCACCAAAAAATCTAAAGTGCTTGGCGCATTCTCTACCTCTGGCGCCCACAACAAATTGACGGTATAGGTAGATGGCACACCCTTTAAGCGTTTAATTTTTAGCTTTTCTGGGTACCACACCACATCATTATCCCAACCCGCTTTGGTATGCTCTACACGCGCCCATACCGGCTTAAACTGGGGCACAATAAACGACCAGGTAAAATCTTGAAATAGCAGGCTAAACAAGCCGCGGTAGGCTGGGCAATCTTCACCTTGATACGCTTGCAAATAAGGGTGGCGTGCTTGATCAGCCTCGCCAAATAACACCGCCACTGCACCTTGCACACCACCATCGGCTTTTTCACCGCCAAACAAATTAAGGTTGTCAATGTAAATGCCTTGGCTGGATGCCACCGTGCCTTTCCACATGGTGCGCTCGCCGTAGATTAACTCATGCAACACATCCACATGCCCGCCTTTGCAAAATACCATGTGCACACCGGCTTTAAGCCAATGGCCTATCTTTACACGTTTGCTGCTGCCGCCCATTATTGGCCTGCCTCTCTGGCTTTGGCAGACTCAATCGCCGCCAAGGCCATTGAATCATCTGTGGCCTGCAGTGCTTCAAAGCTCACGCCGTTATCTCTAAAATCACGGTATGACAAGCCATGCGCCACAAAGAATTTAACCAAGTCTTTGCAGTACCAAAGGCGGCTGCCGCGTATATCTTCCAAATACACGCGCCCAGGTAAAAATTGTGTGCGGGCTGCAAAGCGTGAGGCCATTATTTTTTACCGCCTTTCTTACGCACAGGGATGGCGCGCTGCGCACCAGACCAATACACAGTTGGGTTTTTAATGAGAATGGTGCCCATGACAATGCCGCCATAACTACCCTCGCTGGCTTTGGGGATTTCCAACTTGCTGGCCTTGGGTTTTGGTGGCTTAGGGGCGGCCAATGCCGTAAGCGCTGCCGCTACAAAGTTAAATGCAATTGCAACTAATACCTCTGGCCACATGGCTAATACAACCTATACCCATCAAATGGGTTTCTATTATTAATAAACGGCCCACCCTGAAAATTAATCTGGTTGGCAAACTTGGTACCGCAATCGCCGCCATACTCATGATTGCAGCCTGGGTAAATGGTCAGCACCGTGCCCGTGGTAATGGTGGGGATAGGCATAGCAAAGGTGATGGTGTCATCCACATGATCCAAAATCATGCCGGTCATCACCACATCACCTAAACTGGGGTGTGTCCATTCTGCCCAGCCCCCTAAAAACCATTTGTCTGGCTGGGTGCCAATGGCGGTGGCGGTGACGGTTAAACCGCTTTTGTCACTCACAGTGGCCAGCAGTTTGTAATCGTCTTTGTCCAGCCCGCACTCCGGGCTAAACACATCCACGGTGCAGCTGGTAGAAATTAAAAAGCCCGATGCCAAACGGCGCATGGCGGTCAGCACACTTTCAGTCTGCAGCCTAAAAGTGGGTAGCTCAAATGAGTACTCCACCACCCTGCCCTGCCAGGCTTGCACAAAGCTGGTATCGCCCGCATTGCCTTGGTAGATCGTCACAAAAATGCGCCCGCCCGGTGCGCCTAATTTAAACAACTGCGCAATGGCGTGGTTGTACGGCAAATCAATGCTTACCTTGCCGTCATCCAAGCTGATCGCGTCTTTAATATTGGAGTGGGCTATGCCTTCCAACTGCTCGTACACATTGGCGCTGTAGTTAATTTTGCTGTCGGCATTGGTAAAATACCAATGCGTATTGCCCACCTCAATATCAAACAGGCTAATGGGCTTGGCGCTGTCTTGACTAATCTCTAAGCTTTCGTAGCTCATAGCACACTCACAAAAGGGGTATCGGCCTCAGCAAAATCAGGCTTCCACCATTCAATGGTCACCTCATCGGCGGCTAAGCGTGATTTAACCAGCCAAGCAATCTGCAGCACATCCTCTGGGGCCACATCAAAACCAATGGCCGCGTTAATGGTTAAAATGGTGTTGCCAGAACTCACGCTTGCAGCTGTTACTTGTTTATATATTTTGGTACCGTCCAGCAGGGTAATGGCAATATGTTCACGGCCTTTGTTAGCCCCCACATAAAACGGGTAGTGCTGGCCTTGCACTACAATATCCACGGCATCATCGGCAATGGGCGTTGCCAGCACAAAATCATCCAGCGTGCGGGCTAAGTAAAACGGTTTAAGCCTACCCATGCGGCGGGCAATAAATGCCCTAAATGCTTGAATAGCGGCGCGCCCATCCAAATGCCATTTAAAGTTGCGTGTCACCATTGGCTGGCGCTTAAAGCTCACACGGGCAAACACACCCACACCGCTATCAATGGCGCGGTAATCTGTGGCGGTATCAAAGCTGGGGTCGCTTATCCAGTTGTGGCGGGCTTCTAGCACTTCAAGCCCGTTGTAAGTGGCAGGCGCGGCCACGGTGGGCAGGTTGTTGTAGCTGTCTAGCGCAATCGCATCTAGCGTAATGTTGGTGTCTAGCGTTTGCTGATCAAACCATGTGGTGTTGATGGGCATGGCCAAACGGCTAAATATAATGGGGTACACCAATGCGCCCTCTGGCCATGCATAAAAGGTGGTCTCGGTTAAAATTAAACGGTCAGAAAGCACATTGGCCAGCCGTGCAAACTCGTATTTGGTTTGGTCTTGATAAATTAAAATATACCCGCTAGACCAAAAGCCAAGGTTGGCAGGGTCTAGCATTAAGGTATCGGTATCAATGGCAGCAGGGGCGGTTAGGGTTGCGCCATCTGTCCACACTGGGGTGGCATAGCTAAATTGTGGGCTGCCGTAGGCTAGGCTCTCAAAATTAAGCGCATCTTGCCCGCTAAGGGTTAGGCCATAATCAAAGCTACGGCGCGGCAGGCTACGCATGGCACGGCGTTGCTCGGTGCCGTCTTGCGCCTCTAAAATATCGGTTTTCCAGGTAAACACCTCGCGCATGTAGGCGCGGGTATTGGGGGCGTAATCAAACAGCAAAAAGCCGTAGTTGGTGCGTGGTGCACCATACATTAACCCCAGTGATGGGTAGGCTAAGCTGTAAAGGCCTAAGCTCATGCGCCCGCCCTTTGTAAAATGCGCAATGCTTCTAATTGTTCTTTTTTAAAACTGGTCTCGCAGTGGTCAGGGTCAAAGAAAAACAGCACATCAATCAGCATGCGCAGGTAATACCAGCGCTTTGAGTTGTTGCGCTCACGCCAAGCGCGGCTAGAGATTTTTTCATCCCAATGGCCGCCAAAAGCTGCGTTAGCTGTTTGGTCGAACCCGAAGGCAAGATGCTCTGCTCGTTTATGCCCGGCAATCGCAGCTACCAGCATCCATGCGAGCGCAATCAGACAAGCCAGTACGCACAACATCCATAGGATAATCATCAGCAGGCGGTACATCATTCGGGCGCTCCCGGCAAGCTGAAGTCTAGGCCGATTGCAAAGACTTGTTCGTGCGTTACTGTTTCAAGGTCTAAGGCTTTTAGAACATCCTCTTTCGCCTGACGAAGCCCGGTCAAATACGCATGCGCAGCCTCGTACATCGTTACTTTCTCAAGGATTTTAGACAGCAGAAGCTCTCTAGGCACTCCGCGCGCGTAGGCTAGAGTGTCGACATACGGTGTTAGCGCGCCGGAGTCAGCCGCTTGAGCCTTAGCCTCTTGCTCTTGCTTAGGCCAGCTTTCGCGCTCAAAGCTAGGAGTACCGCGCACCGTGGCTGCCACGGCTTTTGAATACGCAGCATTAATCTCTTGAAGGTAGAACCCACTCTCGATAAGCCATTTGCCGTACTCCTGCGGTGCATCTGAAGCGGGGGCGTAACCGAGTTCAGCAGCATTACTCTCTGTAAGCGCGACTTTCTTAATTGGGCTTACCCAATGCACCGCTGGCAATTCTTCGTGGAATAAACCGTTAGATTGTCTGTAGTGATTCATAACTAGGCCGTCCAACAAGAAAATGAAGGTGCAACCAATGGCACATGCGCGCTCTGCACCTCGTTAAGAAGTGTCCAAATACCAGCGTTTGCGGATGATTGTTCTGACAAGCTAATCATTGGGAAATAGATATTTCCTGGCGTTAAATTAAATGCCGGGTTAGCCCCTGTTTCTGGATTACCGCCGTATAGCACGGTGTTGTTAAGCATTACCCATCCGTTGCCTGTATTCATGTCCATCAATATCGTAAAAACATCATTGACGACTGGGTTATATGCGGCTCTTGTTGTAAAAACGCCCTCATCGGTTGTGCCGCTTCCTAAGTTTGCGCCTCTATTTACAACCCAGCAGGCACTATTTGCAACTGCTCCGACTTGTGTTGTCAAAGCTATACCCGAGACTCCGACACCAACTGCAAAGCCTACTTGTGAACCTGACACCCCAAAAACTGATACATCACACCTCACGCTAAAATACCATTTGCCAGTTTGCTTGCCGCCAAATGCACGCGCGGATCGATAAACTAGAGAACCTGTGATTGCTGTTAATTCAATAGTGCGATTTTCGTTACTTAGGACTAAAGGCGGAGTGCCAGCGTAATCGCTTGGGTTCCACGTTGTCGCCAACCCGCTGGCGGTTACATCGTAATTAATGCCATTTACCCACACATCATAAGCAGGGTCAGCATCGTTAGCGTGTGGGTTTTTACGCACGGTAAAATCCAACTTATACCCCAGCGGAATTACCAAGGTATTCAGTGTGCTGCCAATCAATGTAAAATCATTGGCGTCAAAGGCTACAAAGCGGTTGCCCGTGGATGAGTTTTTAATCAC
>LNFM01010686.1_pt1 | contig 12808 bp, 10 predicted proteins | sample 596031 | NCBI WGS metagenome assembly LNFM01 (sample SAMN04254537, study PRJNA301005) | activated carbon metagenome | isolation source: dual media filters at the Ann Arbor, Michigan drinking water treatment plant | place: USA: Ann Arbor
CATGTCTTCAACGATCGCTTCGATCACGACATCCAAAGTTTTAAATCCCGCAAAATCAAGACCCGTTGTCACGAGTGATGTTTTTTGACTGAACTGATAACTATCGATGACTTTCTTTTTCATTAACTTTTTCCAAAGATCGAAAGCATGTTTCAAAGCCTTGCTGTTGGCCTCTAACGAAATGTCTTTCACACGAACGGCGACACCTTTATCGGCTGCGACGTAAGCAATACCGCCACCCATTGTGCCGGCACCTAAAACGCCAAGCTGAGCCACTGGTTTTGACTTTACTTCTTTGTTCGCCACACCGCTGGATTTTTTAACCATCTCAGTAAGATAAAAAACGTGGATGAGGTTTTTTGAGATATCCGTCATCGCACACTTAATAAATTCTTCGCGCTCAATTTTTAAGGACGCTTCACGATCAGACGATTTATAAGTTCGCTTCACCACATCTAATGCCGCCATTGGCGCCGGATATTGTCCCTTTGTCGCCTTCAAAGTCGCTTTTCCAGCTTGAGAAAAAACAACTCCTTTCAAAGCTCCGTCCAAGAGTCCATCGACCATTCCACGGGATTTAAATGTCTTTCTTCGTTTTCCACCACCGGCTTTGAGTATCTTTTCGATCTCAGCAGCCGCAAATGAATCTAATAAATTCGGGTGAACAACATAATCCACAAGACCAATTTTTTGCGCCTTTTTCGCGTTCAAAAGTTTCCCGGCCAAGATCACATCGAGCGATGCTTGTAAACCCACAACCCGTGGCAATCGAACGCAGCCGCCAAAGCCCGGAATAATTCCCAGCTGTGTTTCTGGCAATCCAATGCGCGTGCTAGAATCATCCGTTGCAATTCGATAATCACACGCCAGGATGAGCTCGCAACCTCCGCCGGCACACGCACCACTGATCAGCGCCATGGTTGGCATCGGAAGATCTTCTAACATATTGAAAATCATCTGACCGGAAGTGACCGCTTGATCGATCGTTTCCGGAGTTTTTAAATTTTTAATTTCTTCGATGTCGGCACCCGCAATAAAAATCTTTGGTTTTGCAGATTTAATAATGACAAATTTTGCACTCGATTGCTTAAGAGACTCAAGATGACCTTTTAGTTCTGTCATCACCGGCGTTGAAAGCTTATTTACTTTTTCACCCGGAAGGTCAAATGTGAGCGTGACGATATTATTTTGTTCTGTTTTTTGAATTGCATTCATAATTAAGCCTCATTCTCGATGACCATAGCGCCGCCTTGACCACCACCGATACAAAGTGTCGCGAGTCCAAATTGTGTATTGGATCTTTTTAGTTCTTTCATTAATGTCAAAACCAGTCTGGTCCCCGTCGCACCGACCGGATGACCGAGCGCGATCGCCCCGCCGTTGACATTCATGATGTCATCTTTGACCTCACCGATTTTATTGGAAAGTCCAAATTTTTCTTGTGCGAATTTATTAGAATCAAACGCTTTTTGACAGGCCATAACTTGGGCCGCGAAAGCTTCGTTTAATTCGACCCGTCCGATATCTTTCATGGTGAGCCCGGCTCGCTCAAGTGCGATCGGCGATGAATACACCGGACCAAGTCCCATGCGTTCTGGCTCAAGACCCGCAAATGCATAACCGCGAATTCGCGCGAGTGGTTTGTAACCTAAAGCTTCCGCTTTTTCTCGAGACATCAGGGCGACCACTGCGGCGCCATCTGTAATCGGACAGGCGTTTCCTGCCGTGATGGTGCCGGTGACTTTGTCCACCATCGGCTTTAATTTCGCCAATGCTTCCATCGTTTGTTCGGCGCGTGGTCCGATGTCTTCCGTGATGACTTCCTTAAAGTCTGGCTCCAGGTAAATAGGAGTCAGTTCCTCTGCAAGCTTCGCTTTTGCGGCAACAGCTCGCTGATGCGACCGAAGCGCGAATCGATCTTGTTCGTCTCGGGTCAGACCCCATTCCTTCGCTAAAATTTCAGCTGTACCCATCATATTAATTCCAACAAAAGGATCCGTTAAACCTTCAACGATGGCGATGATCGGTTTGTATTTGGTTTTTGCCATCGGCGGTGTCGTGACCATCTCTTTGATTTGTGAAAGATCAGCTTTCAACCATTGCCAGAGAAGTCCGATTCGCTGACCTGCCGTTTTCGCAGAGCCTAACTTTTCAATAATTCCGGTGATCGAAGGTGGCATAATCAAAGGCATCTGGGACATATTTTCGGTTCCGCCTGCGATCACGATGTCCATCGTTCCAGACCGAATTCGTTCAAAACCTGTCGAAATACTTTCTAACGCAGAAGCGCAATTTCGATGAACCGTCACGGCAGAAGTTTTTATCGGCACGCCGGCGTTCAATGCCACCACTCGCGAAATATTCACAGCATCAGAAGGACTCCCCGTGTTTCCCATGATCACTTCATCAATCAACTGAGGGTTTAAGTTTGTTTGCGCTAACATCTCACGCAGAGCAATTTGTCCAAGTTTAGCCGCATGCACAGTTTTTAATTTCGAACCTGCTTTTGCAAAAGGCGTTCTGAGGCCCGCAACGATGACAACATCACGCGGCGTTTTCGAATTTTGACTTTGAAGTCCCATATAAATTCCCTTCATGGCAATTTTTGCGATTTTTTTTGAAAAAAGTGTGACACAAACAGCGTAACTGCAATCGCGCATTATTGTAAATGACACAATTAGTAATCTTGACCCCATCTGACTAGGGTCGATAGACTATTTACTCAACTCTGAAGGAGACTTTTGTGTCTAAAACCACGCCCTCGATCGAAACTCAAAAATCCGCAACTCCAACCAAAGCAAGTGACAAAACACCAGAGCGAACATTATTTGAACGACAAGCGCTTGATTTTCATAGCCAAGGGCGCCCTGGAAAAATTGAAGTCATCTCATCAAAACCCTGCAATACCGAAAAAGCATTAGCTCTAGCCTATTCACCAGGCGTCGCAATCCCGTGTATGGTGATTGCCAAAAACCCTGAAGCGGTTTTTGATTACACGACCAAAGGTAATTTGGTCGCCGTGATTTCAGACGGAACCGCCGTTCTTGGTCTAGGTAACATCGGACCTTTGGCTTCAAAACCTGTTATGGAAGGTAAAGGAATTCTTTTTAAGAACTTTGCCGGCATCGATGTTTTTGATATCGAAGTGAAGTCCAGCTCGGCTGCGGAATTTATCGCGGCGGTTCGAACGTTAGAGCCAACGTTTGGCGGAATTAATCTTGAAGATATCAAGGCACCTGAGTGTTTTGAAATCGAAGAAACTTTGAAAAAAGAAATGAACATCCCGGTTTTCCATGATGATCAACACGGGACTGCGATTGTTTCTGGAGCAGCGCTCATCAACGGCTGTCAAATTGTTGGAAAAAAATTAGAAGATATTAAGCTTGTCGTGAACGGCGCCGGAGCCTCGGCCATAGCGTGTACAAAAATATTTGTAAGCCTTGGAGTTCGTAAAGAAAATGTTTTGATGTGTGATTCATCAGGCGTGATTTATGAGGGCCGAACCCAAGGGATGAATAAGTACAAGGCCGAATTCGCAAACAAAACAACGAAGCGAACACTTTCGGAAGCCCTGAATGGCGCCGATGTTTTTGTGGGCCTTTCGGTCGCGGGTGCCGTCACCGGCGAAATGATCAAGCCAATGGCAAAAGATCCCATTATTTTTGCAATGGCCAATCCTGATCCTGAAATCACTCCGGATGCAGCGCGAGCGTCTAGACCCGACGCCATCGTGGCTACGGGACGATCGGACTATCCGAACCAAGTGAATAACGTTCTTGGATTTCCGTCTATTTTTCGAGGTGCATTAGATACGCGGTCCACACAAATCAACGAACCGATGAAGCTTGCGGCTTGTCATGCATTGGCGCGTTTAGCGCGCGAAGAAGTTCCGGATCAAGTTTCTGCAAGTTACGGTGGTCAGCATTTTCGATTTGGCCGCGATTACCTGATTCCCAAACCTTTTGATACGCGGGTTCTGATGTGGGTGGCACCTGCTGTCGCAAAAGCGGCGATGGATTCTGGTGTGGCACAAAAGCCAATTTTGGACTGGAAGCTGTACCACGAAAAACTAGAAGCCATTCAAGGACCTGAAAAGGTCTTCATCCGCTCCGTGATCAACCGCGTCCACGAAAACGTGAAGCGCCAGGGTCGCTTGCCAAAAATTGTGTTCCCCGAAGGAACGAGTTCAAAAATTTTGAAATCGATCCGAACGCTGATTGAAGAAAAAATATGTGAACCAATCGTGTTAGGTCAACCAGAGCTCATTCGCGAAAAAGCAAAGAAACATGACGTCGATTTAACCGGCATCACGATCCTTAATCACATCGGACACACACAATTTAAAAAATATTCCGAAGCCTTGTATCAACGTCGACAAAGAAAAGGCGTCAATATTAAAGAAGCGGAACGCTTGATGATGGATCCAAACTATTTTGCATCCATGATGATTGATCAGGGCGATGCCGATGGAATGGTGAACGGCGCCACAACGAATTACGCCGAAGCCGTGCGTCCGGTGCTGAACACCGTGGGCTTAGCGAAAGACCACGTTCCCGCAGGTCTAAATATTATGATCACAGACAGTAAAATTTTGTTTTTAGCTGACACCACTGTGAATTTCAACCCGACTGCGGAACAGCTGGCACAGATCGCGATTCAAACTGCGTTCGTGGCAGAACATTTCGGACAAAAGCCACGCATCGCAATGCTGAGCTTTTCAAATTTTTCCGGAGCCTCTGGCACGCCGGAAAAAATGAAGCGTGCCGCAGAAATTGTCCGACAAAAACGGCCTGACTTAATGGTGGACGGAGATTTGCAAGCCGACACCGCGGTCAACAGTGAAATTCAAAATCGCATTTTTCCATTTTCGGAACTGAAAGGCGAAGCGAATATTTTGATTTTTCCAAATTTAGAAAGTGCCAACATTTCGTATAAGCTTTTGCAGCAACTTGGAAAAGCAGATGTGCTGGGACCTTTCTTATTAGGAGTTCGAAGAGCGGCGAATGTCTTACAACGAACAACAACAGAGGATACAATTTTTAGTTCTGTGGTGCTCACGGCCTTAGAAGCTCAGATCATTGCGGACAAACGAGCGATCAAGCATTGAAAACCATAGTTGTTGGCGTCGGATTAAAATCAGAACCGATTTCAGAGATTAAAGAAAATCTGATTGAACTCGAAGAACTCGTCACCGCTGCGGGCGGTGAGATCGTGGGATCCACCGTTCAGGTCCTGCCGCAGTGGAATCCAAGCACCTTGATCGGTTCCGGAAAAGTTCTTGAGATCAAAGACATGGTCTCTGATTCGGGAGCCCAGTCTGTGGTGATCGATCATCAGTTATCTGGAATCCAAACCCGAAACTTGCAAACCGAAATTGGCTGTCGCATTACCGATCGATCGCAGTTAATTTTAGAAATTTTTGCGCAACGAGCCCGAACCTATGAAGGAAAATTACAAGTAGAACTCGCACAGCTTCTAGATTCAATGCCGCGAATGATTGGCGCATGGCACGATTCACTTTCTAGGCTTGGCGGCGGAATCGGAACGCGCGGTCCGGGGGAATCTGCACTTGAAAACGATCGTCGGCGCGCGAAAGAAAAAATATCAATTATTCGGAAAAAGCTCGATGAAGTCTCCCAACACCGTTCACAACATCGACAAAGTCGCAGGCGTAACGAAATTCCAAGTTTTGCTTTGATTGGATATACAAACTCAGGCAAGAGTTCGCTTTTGAATCGTTTAACTGGGGCCCAAGTCGTCGCGAAAGATATGGTTTTTGCAACTTTGGATCCGACCACACGTAAAGTCTTTTTGGATGATGGACCGCCGGCTGTTGTGACCGATACGGTTGGATTTATCAGAAAACTTCCACCGCAATTGATCGAAGCCTTTAAGGCGACCTTAGAAGAATCCGCAGAGGCTGATATTTTACTTCACGTCATCGATCTGTCGTCGCCAAATATGGAACGCCAAATTGAAGTTGTCGAAGGACTCATCCGCGAATTTAAGTGGGATCAAAAAAAAATTGTTCATATTTTTAATAAGTACGATATCGCGTCCGTGGATCGGCAATTTCGTGTCAAACAATTTCCTCGGGTTTTCGTCAGTGCACTCACCGGACAGGGCTTTGATCAGCTGAAAAAATTCATGTCGGACGCGATCAACGAAATGCAAACGGAAGTGGAATTGTTTTTCGCACGGGATCAAGAATATAAAATATATGACCTTGGTCGAGAGGCCAAAATCAATCGTAAAGAAGCGGCTTCTCAAGGAACGGTTTGTTTTGCACTTTTAACCCCGACCTTACTGAACAAGTGGAAGGAATTTCTCGTTAAGTAGCATCGAGATATGTTATTTTTGAAGGATGATAAATACACTTCAAACTCTCAGTTATTCCAAGTCTTATCGCCCTGCTTTTGCGACCCTCTTGTTAATTGCAAATTTATATGCAATTTCAGCCTTGGCCGCAACGCCAGATCCACAAGCCAGTGCTTGCGTCAGCGGAGATCCGAAGTCAGATCATTTAATCGAGTCCTTGGAAAAAGCAAAAAAATCATCAGCGGTGACACAATTCATCTTGCAAACGGACGGCGCCGTCCAAAAAGTACGGACCGAATCTGGTGCCCCTTGTGTGGAATGTCTTGACGGAATCAATAAGAAATTCAGTTCAGAAGCCCTAGCCAATATTGCAAAGTATGGCTCTAACAACAAGAGTTTGAATTTAAAGTGTTTGGTTGCAGCAGCGCAATTTACAGCACCTGATACACCCGAGATTGCCTGCCCAGAGGGGAGCGGAAAATCTGCAAAAAATTCCTGTGTGAATTCAGAGCTACTGAGCTACCAGGCTTCTGTGATTTCAAACATGTATGCTTGCATCTCGAAGTATTCATCAAGCCCTATCAATCCCAGCAGTTTATTCGAAATTCAAGCTTTAGAATCAACGTACAAGCCAAACTATACGAGCCGTAAAGGTCACGGGCTCGGACAACTGACAGACATTTTCATTGAAGATGCTCAGCAGGAAGGCCGTGGACGTACCGTCATGAAAAAAATTGCAAAAGATACGTCTGCAGAATGTGCCGCTGCACGTGAAATCCTCGGGAAGGATATTATCAGAAAACCCCGATTATCGACTCCCCTTCATCGGTGTCGCTTCATCGAACTCGGTGAAGGAATGGAGCGCAATATTCTTTACAGCTTCATTGGCCTCAACACGCTCTGGCGCAACAACATTAGCAAAAATTTTGTCAGCTACTCGACTGCTCATGCCACGAATCCAGCACTTCCACGTCTGATGGAACGATTGCTTCAGATTGGATTTGGCCCCGGTGGAACGGTTGCGGCCCTTGCCGCGATCAAAAGCGGAAAGCATTTGTCGCCTGAGCGTTTTCTCAAGCTACTGGACGCACCGATGACCGCTTCGAATGGGGTCAACGTGAATCAATATTTGATTAATATTTCAGAGCGACAGAAAAAAATTGGCGAAAAGATCGAGGACAAAACCATGAAAGAGAAGTTTATGGCTGAAGGAGCACAAGCATGTTTATAGTCAACAATTTCAAAATTTTATCTGCAATCCTTCTCATCTACAGTTCGGTTTCTACTGCAGAACAAACTCCGACAAAGAACGACGAACTCAAGAAAAAATTTGACCAGTCGTCTTCGAAATTGCTGACGATGGATTTTTCGACGAAAGAAGAGCGTAAGAAGTTTTTAGATGAACTTAAAAATTTGCAAAAGATCTATGACCTCGCAAAAGAAAACGCAATCAAAGAGGAAACACCAGATTTCACGCCGACACCGATTTCAAAATTAACGACCACAATGGCCATTGAGCTCAGTTTTCTAGAACAGCTTGAAGATCCTGTTCGAAGCCAATTCAACCGTGAAACGTGCATCAATGCGATTGCATCGAATTCAGGTTCAGTTGAGGCTGATGCCACTATTTCTGCAAAGGTTGCGAAGATCCTGACGACGAACTGTAAAATAAAATAGGCCTTGGATTTTATCCAAAGCCTATTTGTGAAAAGTAAGCTGAATTACTTGTTTCGCTTATTGTGATTTTTACGTTTGATATCACGGCTGGCATTATTTTGAGCCCGTTTCAAACGCTTCATTTCATTCTTTGTGATTTCCCCGTCAGCTTTCATCTTGTCTTCCATTTTTTGGATTCGACCTTGCTGGTGTTGAAGTTTTTTAAGCTCCGCATCAGTCAGGTTGCCGTTTTCAATTCGTTTCGCTTGATTCTCTTGGCGCTTATCAACGACGTCCTGAGCTGTTGCTGCAGGCGCTTGAGGCGTTGTGCCTTCAGCTCCGTCTTCTGCGAAAGCGAATGATGTTAAAAGCAATGAAAGTGTGGCCGCTACAACGTACGATTTTTTCACAAAGTCTCCTTGGTTTTTTGGTCTTGGGTTGACGACATTCTATTTTCCTTTATCAAAGCATCTCGCTAGATGAAACGTCTGTCGAGTCACAAGGTTTCAAAAATAATTTCTAGGGCTAAAGTTTGGTGTCTACGAATGAGACGCTTTTCCTAGCTCTCAAAGTATCTTACCGCTCTGAGGATGTAAAAAATTCTCCTGGACCTTCATCTCAACGATTTACAAATGAAGTGCTGGAAGTCACCGACCCTGAGGGTTAACTTGGGTACATGAAAAACACTATTGGATTCGTTGCGATTTCTTTCTTTTTTGGTGCCTTTGGATCTTCCACTTTTGCACAACACCTTGAAGCTCAGGATTTAAAAAGCAGGATTTTTTCATGCCAGGCCGTTAATTCGCAGATCCCATCAGGCTTGATCACCTTAACAGATTCAAAACACATGACCGAATTTAAAGTCGGAAGCCAAGTTGTATGGGCCGTCAACCTCGAAACAGAAACTTCGACGGTGGACACGATAAAGATAAAGGATTTGAATCCGGCGCAATTCCCTTTGATCAAATCCATGCTGAATCTGGCTGCGAACAAAAAGGCCAAACAAATTCAATCCATCAAGTTGTCAATGGTATCTAAAAAAACCGGATTTGAAGCCAATGAATCGCTACCCGAGCGTATTGAACGCGTGAGTGGCGAGGCCACAGGCTACATATACTTGGAAGCCCTGAATTCCAAAAATAAAGTGATTGGAAATTCGGCTATGGCGTCATGGGCTGGCCTCTTTAAGAACTGTCAGTAAAAATAGACCAAAAACACAACCAAATAGACACCAAAAGACAATAGTTAAACTCCGCAATGAGTCTTGTATTTAAAGACCGTTCACGATTAAATATCGTATGCAAAACTCCCTCGGAAAAATCCCCAATTCGTTTCAAGATTTGATCGCGGCCCTGCAACTTTACTGGGCCCAACAAGGTTGTGTGATCATGCAACCCTACGACATGGAAATGGGAGCCGGGACTTTTCATACGGGCACATTTCTAAGAGCAATCGGTCCCGAAAAATGGAACGCGGCGTACGTTCAACCGTCCCGGCGACCTGCGGATGGACGGTACGGCGAAAATCCAAATCGCCTACAACACTATTATCAATTTCAAGTGGTGCTGAAACCTAATCCTGAAAATATCCAAGAATTATATTTGGGTTCATTGAAAGCCATCGGCATCAATCCGCTGGTACATGATATTCGCTTTGTCGAAGATAACTGGGAATCGCCAACGCTCGGGGCTTGGGGACTTGGTTGGGAAGTTTGGCTCAATGGAATGGAAGTCACGCAGTTCACTTACTTTCAACAAGTTGGGGGCCTTGAGTGCTTTCCGGTCACGGGCGAAATCACGTATGGACTGGAACGTCTGGCGATGTATTTACAAAAGGTCGATTCGGTCTATGATTTAACTTGGACGGATGGACCATTTGGTAAAGTCACGTATGGGGACGTGTATCACCAAAACGAAGTGGAACAATCAGCTTACAATTTTGAACACGCGAACGTTCCTGAATTGTTTCGCCAGTTCGATTTTTTCGAGTCCGAAGCAATCCGTTTAGGAAGTTTGAAATTGCCATTACCAACTTACGAAATGGTCTTAAAAGCGTCGCACACGTTTAACTTACTGGACGCACGCAAAGCCATTTCGGTGACAGAACGACAGCGCTACATCTTGAGGGTTCGGACATTGGCACGACAAGTCGCGCAGACTTATTTTGAGGTCCGCATGAAATTAGGGTTTCCGATGGCGGACCCCGCTTTAAGGCAAGATGTTATCGAAAGACATCGCGCTGCACAACCGACAGTGGGGACCTAAAATGACAAAAGATTTATTGATCGAACTAGGCTGCGAAGAGTTGCCACCGAAATCGCTTCTTACGCTTGGAGAAGCTTTCGAGCGCGGAATTTTATCAGGACTTAAAAACGCAAATTTAAAATTTGGCACAACCGATTCTTTTTGGACTCCCCGTCGCCTCGCCATCGTCGTTCGTGATTTGGAAGTTCAACAAGCGGATCGCACTGTGGTCGCAGAAGGTCCTCCAGTCAGTGCCTCTTTTGACAAAGCAGGACTTCCCTCCGCAGCCGCACTCGGGTTTGCAAAAAAATGTGGGGTCGACATTACGGCTTTGGATAAATCCGGGCCGAAGCTTAAACATAGTCACGTTGTCAAAGGGGAACTCACCTCGAAACTTGTTCCTGAGTTAATTAAATCGGCGCTCGATCAACTTCCGATTCCAAAGCGCATGCGCTGGGCTTCACGCCGCGATGAATTCGTCCGCCCGACGCAGTGGCTGATCGTTCTTTTTGGTTCGGATGTGATTCCATGCGAAATTTTGGGCCAAAGCTCCGCAAAGCTGACCAGAGGTCATCGATTCCATTCCAGCGGCACCCACGTGATCGAATCGGCCGCGATGTATGAATCCAAACTTCGAACCTTGCATGTCATTCCGAGGTTTTCAGAACGTAAAGAAATGATTCAAGCTCAAATATCAAAGATTGAATCCGAACTGGGTGCCGTGGCCTTAGTTCCGCCGGCATTACTAGATGAAGTTTCAGGGTTAGTGGAATGGCCCGTCCCGCTTGTTTGTTCATTTGAAGAAAAATTTCTTTCCGTTCCGCAAGAAGCCCTGATTGCCACGATGCAAGACAATCAAAAATATTTTTGTCTGACGGATAAAAATGGAAAACTGATCCATCGATTTATTACGATCACCAATATCGATAGTCTCGATTCAAAAGAGATCATTTCTGGAAATGAAAAAGTCGTGCGCCCAAGGCTTACCGATGCCGAATTCTTTTTTAAACAAGATCAGAAAAAGCCACTGGAATCCAATAACGAAAAGCTTTCGCACATTGTTTTTCAAGCTCAACTGGGAACCGTCTTGGATCGCGTTGGACGCATTGAAAAATTGGCGCAGTTTATTGGCCAGAGCATCGGTGCGAATACTTTGTGGTGTCAGCGTGCGGCCCATCTTTCTAAATGCGATCTTTCAACCCTCATGGTGAATGAATTTCCAGAGATGCAAGGAATTGCAGGATCGTACTACGCCAAGATTCAAGGCGAACCTGCAGAGGTCGCGACCGCTCTTTCTGAACAGTACATGCCAAAGGGCGCAGGCTTAGAATTACCCCAAACAAAAACTGGAATTGCATTAGCTCTAGCAGAAAAGGTCGATACATTAGTGGGAATCTTCGGTATCGGTATGCAACCGACGGGAAGTAAAGATCCTTATGCTCTTCGCCGGGCGGCACTTGGAATGCTTCGAATTTTAATTGAAAAAAAAATTCACTTGAATGTGAATCAAGTCCTTGAATTGTCCGTTCAATTGTTTGACGGCAAAGTTAAGTCGGCGGGATTGGCACAAGCTGTGTCTGACTTTATCTTTGATCGCTTACGAGCTCGCTACGAGGATGAAAAAGTTGAAACGGTGATTTATCAATCCGTTCGGGCGATATCACCCGTCAGCCCGTTTGATTTCGACGAACGTGTGAAAGCTGTTCAAATCTTTAAAACTCGCCCGGAAGCTTTAAGCTTAAGTTCTGCAAACAAGCGGGTTGCAAATATCCTTTCAAAATCAGGGCTTCAGTTGGAAACGCTTCAAATTTCCAAATCCTTACTGACAGATCCATTTGAAATTAAATTAGAAAAAGAGCTGAGCTTGCTGGAATCGTCGATTAAAGGACATCTTCAAGAGCGGAGCTATTCAAAAGCATTGTCGGAGCTTTCAAATCTTAAAGAAACAGTCGATCAGTTTTTTGAAAAAGTTTTAGTGAATGCCGACGATGTCAAAGTCCGAGAAAATCGCATCGCTTTACTAAAAAAGCTGCGCGATCAATTCCTATCAGTTGCCGATATTTCGTATTTGGGAGCCTGATGACTTCTGCAAATCACCTCGTATTGGAATTCGAAAAAACATGGTTCTACAATCGTAGAATCACCACGGATTTTCTAAACTGCATTCCGGATGATAAGTGGAATTTCAGCCACCATCCGAAGTTTGCTCCGCTATCAAAGCAATTTCGACACATGACCTGCGTTTACGGCGTCTACATTGATGGCTTTCGCCATCAAGCTGTCGACTTTTCAAAAAAGCATTCGCATTACACAGGGCCTTTGGAAAAAACGAACCTCAAACTAGATTTGGAAATGAAGGATGCCGAATTGAAAAAAGTGCTTCAGCAATTTGATTCAGATCGAGTTCAAAATTTTAAACTCGATTTCTTTGGCGTGAATATGACTTTTTCCGAATACACTCATGTCCTCATTCAGCACGAATGCATGCACATCGGCATCTGGGCCAACGCTGCTGAATTTGGCGGGTTTGAACTTCCGAAAAGTTGGAAGTCTGACTGGGGTTTTAAATAATGGGGCGTTGTCTCTATGAG